>OBID01000774.1_pt1 | contig 12118 bp, 7 predicted proteins | sample 1519781 | NCBI WGS metagenome assembly OBID01 (sample SAMEA3991478, study PRJEB22521) | metagenome | biome: anthropogenic terrestrial biome; feature: sewage plant; material: sludge | place: Sweden | collected 2012-09-26
TTTATGAACTGGTTCTGTATCCTTCCGAAAATCTGCGGTGCATCCTTCCGAAGATTAACTATCCTTCCACAGCACTCAGAAGTGTTTTCGACATAGTAAAAAGGACCTGCATTGCAAGTCCTTTTGTGTTTGCTTGATTAAGCTTGACCTGAAACTTCAGCAGCGTGGTCGTCCATTGAAAGAACTTCGTGGAAGACACGTTGAGTCAATTCAGTTTTTTGCTCTTTAGTGAGGTATTTAGTGTTTACGCAGTATCCAGAGATACGAACGATAACATCTTCACCAGCCATGATTTTTTCATAAACGTCGTTCAAGTCCATAACGTTCAAGTTAACGTGTTGACCACCTTGTTCAAAGTAACCATCAAGGATTGTTACCAAGTTTTTTACTTGCTCATCGAATGTTTTACCAAGCGCTTTTGGAGAAACTTGAGTAGTCAATGAGATACCGTCGTTGGCATGTTTGAAGTTGAGTTTAGAAAGGGTGTTCAAGTTTTGCAACCAACCACCACGAGCTTTAGAAGTTGGGTTAGCACCTGGTGGGAAGAATTCTACCTTAGTAGTGTTCACAGAACCATCTTCATTGAGGAATACACCACGGTGAACTGGAGAGTTACCAGTTTGTTTAGAGTAAGCAACGTTTGAAGTGATTGTCAAGATAGACACAGTAGCTTCAGCATTCTTGTACAATTTATGTTTGTTCAAACGAGTGAAGAATGCTTCCATAAGCCATTTCGCAATATCATCTACACGGTCATCGTCTTCACCATAGCGTGGGAAGTCACCAGTTACTTCGTAGTCGTGGATAAATCCATCTTCATCACGGATTGGTTTAACTTGTGCATATTTGATTGCTGACAATGAGTCAACAGTGTTTGCGAAACCACAGATACCGAATCCCATGTTCGCACGAAGGTGAGTTGGCAAGAATGCCATTTGAACTGCTTCGTAGTTGTATTTATCTGTCATGAAGTGGATGATATTCATGGCATCAACATATGTATCAGTCAACCAGTCAAGGGCGATTTCAAAGTTCTTAACCACTTGGTCGTAGTCAAATACTTCAGATGTATTTGGTTCAACACCGTCGAATACTTTGTAATCTTTGTGAACATCATCGTAACCGTTGTTCCAGCTTGAAAGAAGGGCTTTAAGGACGTTTACGCGAGCACCAAAGTATTGGATGTTGTGGCGTTGGTCTTCGCTTTCTGGATCAAGTGGAGATACACAGCAAGAGATACAAGACATTTCACCATAACCATCTTTCGCCATTGTTGTTACACCTTCATATTGGATAGAAGAGTGTTTGTGGCTCATTGCCATACAGTAATGACGGAATGAATATGGAAGTTTGTCTGACCAAAGAACTGTCAAGTTTGGTTCTGGAGAGTTACCGATATTGTCAAGTGTGTTCAAGAAACGGTAGTCCATCTTAGTAACACGGTGACGACCATCGTTACCCATACCTGCCATAGATGTTGTCAAGAATGTTGGGTCACCAGAGTAGATTTCGTCGAAGGCTTTTGTACGAGCAAATTTCACTGTACGAAGTTTCAATACGAAGTCATCAACAAATTCTTGGATTTCAGCCTCAGTAAATGTACCACGAGCCAAGTCACGTTCAGCGTAGATGTCAAGTACGATTGGCACACGACCAAGTGAAGTAGCAGCACCATTGATAACACGACATACAGCCATGAAAGCAATGTTTGTCCATTGGATAGCTTCTTTCGTGTTCATTGCAGGTTTGCGAACGTCAACACCGTATGAGTCACCTAAACGCACAACTTGTTGCAAAGCTTGGTACTGAAGGTTGATTTCTTCACGAAGGCGGATTGACTCTTCATCGATTTCAGTAATCGCATTCCAGTCAGCTACTTTTTCTTCCATCAAGTAGTCTGCACCGTAAAGTGTCAAACGAGCGTACATACCGATGATACGACCACGTGAATAAGCATCTGGAAGACCTGAAACGTGGTGTGAGTGGCGAGCACGGCGAATGTCAGCTGTGTAAGCACGGAAGATACCATCGTTTACAGTTGTAGCGTGTTTTGTATAGATTTCATGAAGGAGTGGGTCTGGAGTATAGCCGTTTTCGATCAAAGTTGTTTCAGCCATACGAATACCACCACGTGGCATGAAATTAAGTTTGAAGAGCTCATCATTTTGGAGACCAAAGATGAGTTCGTTTTCTTTATCGATGAAACCTGCTGGAATATCAGCGATAGAAGTCGCACGGTCGATATCCATTGGGAAACGAGTATCTTCGTAATCAGCTTTTGTTTCGTCAATAATTTTCTTGATATGAAGTGTACGCTCAGTTGGGCCTGCAAGGAAGCTTTCATCTCCATCATATGGAATGTAGTTGGCTTGAACGAAGCGAGTTACACTTGCTTTATCTTGCCAATCTGTACCTTTGAAGCCTTCCCAGGCTTGGGCGAAAATGTCTTCAGCAACATTTTTTGTTTTTACTTTTGTTGACATGAGGGTTCTCCTTTTGAACATTTCGGTTAACACCGGTATGGTACTATTATAGCATTTGAAAGCACTTACTTCAAGGTTCAGCGTCGTGAAAGTTTGTGAAAATTCTTTCAACCGTTTTTCATGTAGAAATAGGTACGTGCAAGACGTTTAAATAGAGTCATTTGGATAATCTGTTCAGAGTAGCTTTCTTTTCATTAGCAGCTGATTGCGGTATAATCTAAATTGTAAAGGAGTAACCATGTTAGTATTTCCCTTAATCAATGATTTATCTAGAAAAATTATTCATGTAGACATGGATGCTTTTTTTGCTGCTATTGAGGTAAGGGACAATCCTGAGTTGAAAGGAAAGCCTGTTGTTATTGGAGCTGATCCAAGACTATCTGGTGGTAGAGGCGTTGTGTCGACCTGTAATTATGAGGCGCGTGCCTTTGGGATTCACTCGGCTATGTCCTCAAAAGAAGCCTATGAACGTTGTCCGCAGGCTATTTTTATCTCTGGTCATTATGAAAAATACCAAGAAGTTGGGCGACAGGTTCGAGAAATCTTTCATCGCTATACTGATTTGGTGGAGCCGATGTCAATTGATGAGGCCTATCTAGATGTGACGGAAAATAAGTTAGGCCTTAGCTCGGCAGTTAAAATCGCCAAACTCATCCAATACGACATATGGAATGAGTTGCATCTGACAGCTTCAGCTGGTGTTTCCTATAACAAATTTTTGGCAAAGATTGCTTCGGATATGGAAAAACCACATGGATTGACCTTGATTTTACCAGAAGAGGCTGTGGGGATATTGGCATCCTTGCCGATTGAAAAATTTCATGGTGTTGGCAAGAAAACTGTAAAACGACTACATGATATGGGGGTCTACACAGGGCAGGATCTGTTAGATGTACCAGAGATGGTTTTGATTGATACATTCGGTCGTTTCGGGTTTGACCTCTATCGTAAGGCGAGAGGAATTTCCAATTCACCTGTTAAGGTGGATCGAGTGCGCAAGTCTATTGGTAAGGAAAAAACCTATCGGAAATTACTTTATCGAGATGAGGACGTACTAAAAGAGTTAACCAGTCTTTGTCAACGGGTTGCTGGTAGCTTGGAGCGTAATGAAAAGAAGGGCCGAACAATTGTGTTAAAGGTGCGTTATGGTGATTTTTCTACACTGACTAAACGCCATAGTCTTGATGAATACACCGACCAGTTAGATATCATTGAAAAAGAGGTTCGTCAGTTGATTGAAGAGATTGGACAAGTTGAAAAAGGTATCCGGTTGTTAGGAGTGACAGTCACAAACTTTCAGGCTTGAGTTCTGTGGGAGTGAGAAAGGACTCAATTACAGAAGAGTTTGTTATCAATTTCTCTCCCTTCAAAAGGTCTCCCAGATAGTTGGAGCGAGTTCTAACCGCAAACTGAAAGAACATATTAGAGTAAAACCAGCAAATCTACTGACTTGCTGGTTTTTATACTTTAAAAAACTCTTCAATATCTGCCGGATCTATGCCAATCATGGGGTCAATGGTTAGCAGGTTGTCCACCGTTAGAATATATTCTCTAGGTTGGGCACTTGCTTTTTCTGGCTGGTCTTGGTCAAGAAGGGACAGTTGCTGGCTGAATTCTGTTACTGGCTCTGTTTGTTTTGGCTTATCCGATTGAGCAGGTGGCTGGCTTTGCTTGGCTGTGGCTGTTTTGCTTTCGTTGTTTTCAGTCAAGCTTTCCTTGCTGTCCTGCTTTGCCATTTCCCCTTGGAAACGTGGGACCAGATAGGTTTTACGAAGGGTGCCAGCATTTTTGACGGCGTAGTCAAAGGCGGAGATTTCGCCTAGAAGAATGAGCTTGCTCTTGGATCGGGTGATAGCGGTGTAGACCAGGTTGCGCTGGAGCATGCGGTGGCTGGTGCGGGTGATGGGAAGGATAACGACCTGAAACTCACTACCTTGGGACTTGTGGATGGACATGGCATAGGCCAGGGTAATCTTGTACCACTCATTGCGGGGATAGGTGACCTCGCTACCATCGAAGTTGATGGTAATCTCATCCTGCTTGGAGTCTGTGTACTTGGCAGGTAGAAGGTCGGTAATGTAGCCCAAATCACCATTGAAGACATTGGCCTCGGCATCGTTGACCAAATGGATGACCCGGTCGCCTTGGCGGAAGGCCTGCTCATTGTGGAGGAACTCAAGTTCTCCGTCTTTTAGAGGATTGAGCAGGGCCTGGGTCATGGTGTTGAGTTGGTCAATGCCTGCGGCCCCACGGTACATGGGAGCGAGGATTTGGACTTCGTTTGCAGGGATGCCTGACTTGATGGCTGCGCCGACAATGCGTTCAATCAGAGCTGGAATTTGTTCGTTTTGAGCTTCAAAATAGGAGCGGTCAGCCTTTTTCTCACGGAAATCGCTCGGCAGGGCCCCTTGGCGAATCTGGCTGGCTAGGGTAACAATAGTTGAATCATCGGATTGGCGGTAGATGCGTTCCAGAGTGATGCTGGGTAGCTTGTCAATTTTTAAGAGGTCAGCTAGGACTTGGCCGGGACTGACAGAAGGTAATTGCTCCGCATCGCCGACAATCAGAACTTGGGTTTGGGAGGAAATGTTCTGGAAGAGCTGGTTTGCCAACCAAGTATCTACCATAGAAAACTCATCCACGATGATAAAGTCGGCATCCAAATAATCATCACGGTAGGATTCTTCTTGTCCTTCTACCAGACCGAGGTGGCGGTGGATGGTGGCGGAAGGCAGACCTGTCAATTCATTCATCCGTCTGGCTGCTCGTCCAGTTGGAGCGGCTAGGAGGACAGGGCATTCTTCTCGGTTGCCAGTTAGGTCAATCTTATGCAAGATGGCGTAGACCGCGATAATACCGTTAATAACCGTTGTTTTTCCAGTCCCTGGTCCGCCTGTCAGAATGAAAAGCGGATTGGTAATGGCTTGGACGATGGCTTCTTTTTGAATGTCATCGTAGGTAAGGGAAGACATAGTTTCTAGCTCTGCTATAGCAGCCTCAACGTCTGCGCGTGGGAAGGGTTTGAAACCATTTTTTCCCATCAGGCGGGTCAGGTTTTTATGGATACCATGTTCGGCAAAGTAGAGGCTGTTGTCAAAAATCTTTGTGCCTTCTTGCTGTACCTTGTCGTCTGCAATCAGTCCCGTCAATTCTTTGGCAACAGCAGCGGGGTCCAGCTCTGTATGGCGGGATTTTTCCAGCAGTTCAAGGGTTGCTTCCAGCAAGTCTCTAGCCTCCACATAGGTATCGCCTGTTTCCATGGAGCGATGAATGAGACTAAAGAGCATACCAGCCCGAAAGCGTTGGGGAGAATCACTGGCAATTCCCCGGTTTTCCGCAATCCTATCGGCAATGGTGAAACCGATCCCTTGGACGTCTTCAACCAGTTGATAGGGATTTTCTTCAATCATTTGGAGTGTTTTTTCCTTATATTGGTCTTGGATTTGAAAGGCCAATTTATTGGGAATGCCATACTCGGCTAGTTTTGCCAAGATCATTTCGGTTCCATAATTGAGGCGGAGTTTTTCGACAAATGCCTGCCTGTTCTTGCTGGATAGGCCTGTGATTTGGGTCAGTTTTTCAGGTTCAGCTAAAATCTTATCAATGGTATCTTCGCCATAGAGCTCAACGATTTTTTCAGCCGTTTTGCGTCCAATTCCCTTGAAATGGTCACTGGAGAAATATTTGACAAGTCCGGCAGAAGTGGGCTTGCTGCGTTCGTAACGCGAAATTTGCAGCTGCTGACCATACTTGGGATGGGTAACCAGATTGCCATAGAAACGATAGTCTTCTCCTTCAATGACATCGGCAATCGTTCCGGTCACAATTATTTCGTAGTCGTCATATCCTGCGTCAGTTTCCTCGATTTCAAGGAGAAGGATTTTATAAAAATTACTAGGATTTTCAAAAATAATCCGGTCAATAGTACCGGTAACATACACTTCGTTCATAGAGTTTAGTCCAATAATAATGAAAAAGAAGTTTGGAACGGATTGCTCCAAACTTGTTTGTATTAATCAACAGTCCCAATTCGGTTGAATGGCCACATCCGAAAGACGACTTCCCCTTTGATATTTTCACGGGAGAATGTTCCCACACTACGGCTATCTAGTGAAACGAGACGATCATCCCCCATCAAGAAGTACTGACCTTCTGGGACCGTTATAGTGAAATCTACGTAACCATTGGCATCCTGTGTAAAGGCCTCAGCAGATTGAGCAACGGCCTGGAATTGTTTATTGTAAGAATAGACTTCTTGAAGTTTATCTTTCTGGAATGCGTCTAGATATTCATCTAAGTAAGGCTCGTCCACTTTTTGGTCGTTAACATAGAGGACATCGTTTTCGTAGCGAATGGTGTCACCTGGCATGCCGATAACACGTTTGACAATTAATTTTTCGTCACCATTACTGTCTGTCTCGCTAGCAACAACAATATCGAAACGGTCGATTGATGTTGTTTTCAGCATAATCAATTTTTCTTGGTGTTGAAGCGTCGGGTCCATGGAATGCCCGTGAACTGAAACTGGATTCCAGATATAGTATCGACTGGCGAACACAGCTACGATAAATAAGATAAAGAATCCCCATTCGGCAATGAATTTCATGAATGGGGAACGATTGGTACCTTTTTTAATTCCCATGAATTTATTTTCCTTATTTCAATAATTTTTGTGCTTTTTGCGTATTAGCAAAGTGAAGTTTGGCAGTCTCATTGAGACCAGCCATGCCATATTGTTTTAAGATGCTTGCTGCGACTTGGTCGGATTTACTGCCCGCTCCAGACGGTAGTTGCATTCCAACTAGTTGACCAAGCTGGGCAAGATTTTCTAAAAACATACTTCTTGCAATGATAGAAGATACTGCCACAGCCAGATACTTACCCTCAGCCTTTTCTTTTAGTGTGATGGGGTTGGGAAATTGATTGGCTTCCTTCTTCAAGTACTTTTGATAATTTTGACTGGATGTAAAAGCGTCAATGACAATCTTCTCAGGCTTCATTCCCTTTTGCAAGAGTAGGAAAATCGCTTGATTGTGCAGGGCAACCTTGACAGATACTGCATTATAGCCTTGCTCAATGACTTCGTTGTATTTTTTCGGTGACAATAGCAGAGCTTGGTGGGGGATTTTCTCTTTTAAGAGAGGAGCGATTTGGCAGATTTTTTGGTCTGTCATTTTCTTAGAATCATCCACACCTAGCGACTTGAGAAAAGCATGGTCTTCTGGGCGGACAAAACTAGCAACGACTGCCAAACCTCCAAAATAAGACCCGTTTCCAACCTCATCTGTACCAATCATGGGCAGGTTTTGACCAGGATTGGTTGTCTGTTCAGAGCTTTCTGGCTCATAGCCCCAGAGCCCTGCTTCCTGCTCCGCCATTTCCCCCTGAAAAACGATTTTTCCAGAAGTGTAGATGGACAGGCTAGCACCGGTCAGTTTGAAAAATGCTTCTATGTAGGGATTTTTACTGGCCTGCCGATAGCGGTCATAGTGAGCCATCATGGCCTGTTTTTGCTGGACAGATGCCTTTAGTACAATGGTATTCATGTTCTTATTGTAACACAAATGCTAGTTAGAGTGTGCAGAAAAAGGTAGAATTTACTATAATGGGAAAAGAAAGAGAGGATGTGTAATGACTGAAAAAATGCAGTATAAATGGGCGACTCTGGGAACAGGTGTCATTGCCAACGAATTGGTTCAGGCCTTGCAGGCTATGGGAGGAAATCTTTATTCGGTGGCTAACCGTACCTATGACAAGGGTGTGGAATTTGCGCAAAAATATGGCATCGAGAAAGTTTATCAGGAAATCGATGATGTGTTTGAGGATCCTGAAGTAGACATTATCTATATTTCTACGCCTCACAATACCCATATCAATTATTTGAGAAAGGCCTTGAAGGCTGGGAAGCATGTCCTCTGTGAAAAGTCTATTACGCTTAATTCAGAAGAATTAGCAGAAGCCATTCAACTGGCAGAAGAAAATCAGGTTATCCTGGCAGAAGCCATGACTATTTTCCACATGCCAATCTATCGTCAGTTGAGCGAAGTTGTTGCCAGTGGCAAGCTTGGAGATTTGAAGATGATTCAGATGAACTTTGGCAGCTACAAGGAATACGACATGACCAATCGCTTTTTCAATAAAAACTTGGCAGGAGGCGCCCTCTTGGATATTGGTGTCTACGCACTGTCATTTGTCCGTTGGTTTATGACGGAAAAGCCAAATCAAGTCCTATCACAGGTCAAATTGGCTCCGACAGGTGTGGACGAGCAGGTAGGGATTTTGCTCAGCAATGATGCAGGAGAGATGGCGACCATCGCCCTGACCCTCCATGCCAAACAGCCAAAACGTGGAACGATTGCCTACGACAAGGGCTATATCGAACTCTACGAGTATCCTCGTGGTCAGAAAGCAGTCATTACCTATACTGAAGACGGTAGTCAAGAGGTAATCGAAGCGGGCGAGACAGCCAAGGCTCTTTCTTATGAAGTGGCGGATATGGAAAAAGCTGTCGCAGGCATCGAAAATACCATGCACCTAGGCTACACCCAAGATGTCATGGACATTATGACCCAACTCCGTAAAGAATGGGGCTTGGTTTACCCTGAAGAGGTGTAGTAACGAATCCGAATGTGTATTTTGGGTCGGGCCAGTAAACAGGGAGCCTCATAAATAGTTTCTGATAAGCCATTAGCTGGTATTACTTTTTCAGAAAATGGAGAGGGAAATCTAGAAATATACAAATACACAGAAATCTTGTGTAGTAATCATATTATCAAACGCATAAAATCGATGTTACAGGCAACATGATTTTATGCGTTTTTGTGAATTGTAGAATTCTTACTTCTTTGGTGAATAATTTGTAAACGACCATTGATAAGAATTTACAAAGAAATTACAATCTATACTTAGATATTTTACGTAATTTTCATTGGAATTTGATGAAAATAGGTTAGACTAATTTTGGACTTAAGTCTGAATAATACCAAGGAGTTTTAAATGAAAAAGAAATCTACCTATCTTCAATGTGCAACGATCTTGTTTGCTACTTCAGTGCTTCTTTTAGCAGCTTGCAGTAACCAAGCAAGTGTTAAATTAGATACTGAAGCTGTTAATGATGCAGCTTTAGCTGAGCAGACAGCGAATGGAAAAACAGTAGCCCTTTATGATACTAGTAGGGCTAAAACGGAGGATTATTCCAAGGTAAATGAAAATCAGGCCAAGTATGTTTTTCTTTTCATCGGAGATGGGATGGGGGTTACTCCGGTAACAGCTGCAGAGAATTATCTAGGCTATACCCAGACCAATAAGGGAGAAATTTACCCAGACAGGATGAATTTTACAGAGATGCCAGTTGTTGGTATGAAGACTCAATTCGACTGCCACTCTTTTATTCCAGACTCAGCCTCTACAGCGACTGCATTTGGGACAGGAATAAAAACTCAAACGGATACGGTGGGGCTTTCTGGAGACTTTAGTCAATCTGCAGATTCAGTGGCAGAAAAAGCTAAACGAGCAGGTAAAGCTGTTGGTATCATTTCCTCCGTGACTTTAAACCATGCAACACCTGCTGCATTTTATGCTAATGTAGAATCACGTAATTCATATTATGATATTGGCTTGCAAATGGCAGAGACAGACTTTGATTTTTTTGGTGGTGGTTCCCTCAAGCATCGAACAGGGAAGGAAAAAGATCAAAAAGATCTATATACCATTTTAGAAGAACGTGGCTATACTATCGCAGATACCAAACAAGAAGCTGAGCAAATTACAGCAGATTCAAAGAAAGTGTATATGGTAGCTGAGGACTTGCAGGATGATGGTGCCATGACATATGCTATTGACCAAGACAGTGATAGCCAGACCTTGAAAGATGTCGTGGACAAAGGTATTGAAGTACTGTCAAATAATCCAGAAGGTTTCTTTATGATGGCAGAATCAGGGAAAATAGACTGGGCTGAGCATGCCAATGACGGAGTGACCACAATGGAAGAGGTCATTCAGTTTCAAGAAGCAATCCAGTCTGCAGTGGATTTTTACGATGAACATCCAGACGATACCTTGATTGTGGTAACTGCAGACCATTCTACAGGTGGTTTCACCATAGGAAATGGTTCAACTGGGTATGAGACCTATTTTGACCTCCTAACAAATCAAAAAGGTTCACAAGTTGCTTTCCAAGAGAAGGTAAAAAGTGCTCTTGAGACCAATCCAAATCTTTCATTTGAAGAATTTGCATCTCAGATTACAGCATTCTTCGGTCTAGTTCTTGATCCTAATGCCCCAGCAGAAACTGGTACAGAAGCAGCAGTTGAAGCCTATAAGGAGCAACAGGAGAGCAATCGCTTGATTTGCTCGCAAGAGGAATACCAGGAACTCAAAACTGCTTTTGAAGAAAGTAAGAAGGCAAGTGAAGAACAAAATGTCCAGTATGGTGGCTATGATCCAGTTTCCATTACAGCTACCCATATTTTAGATAAAAAAGCAGGGTTAGCTTGGACAACGACGGCCCATGCGGGTGAAAAAGTACCAGTCTATGCTATGGGTTCTGGGGCCTATATGTTTGACGGGGAATTTGATGATACGGATGTCGCAGTTCGCTTGGGAGAAGCCATGGGCTTTAATGGAGAGGTAGCAGGTCCGAAAGACCAGATGGAAACAGAAACCAAGAAACCTGTTGGTGTTGGCCTAATTCCTCCTGCTTCTGGAAATGAATAATTTTAGCTTAGGCTCAAGCACAGGCTACTAGTCAGACTTGGGATCAACATTTTGTGCAGTGGTTGATTAGCTTTACTAGTCTGGGAGAATTAAACAGCTTTAGAGGAATTGTTTCAGCTAATCACTTTGAAATTTACATGTGACCAGAGAAAGTCCGAACCTAGATACTAGGAAGTGAGGGAACACTCCTGGTCAGGTTGAGTTCTATCCTTTTTCCAAAATCTCTTCGTTTCTTAAGTTCGTATGACAATTTCATGACAGAATCCTTTTCTAGATTACAGAGTGAAAACATTTTGTTAAAAGACTGGTTTTAACCTTGTTTTTTAGCTTTGATTTATATAAGATGGAACCATTAAATTGGAAAAGGAATGAAAAATGAAACGTAAGAAGTTATCAAAATCACAATATATGCGCCGCAAGAGAAAAACACCTGTTATGAAAGCCAATAAGAAGGTGCTTTACACATCATCATTGGCCCTTTCATTATTTGCTACTGGGATTACAGCTCCAAATGTTTTTGCATTGGATTGGACTCCCCGTAGTGTAAGTGAGATTAGCCAAGAAATCGAAGATAAAGGCGGAAAATTAACCTATACCGTAAAGTATGGTGATACCTTAAGTGCGATTGCCGAGGCTATGAATATTGATTTGGATATTTTAGCTCAGGTTAACCAAATTGCAGATGTGAATTTGATTTTCCCTGATACAGTTTTGACTACGACGGTTGATCAAAATCATCAAGTAACGCAAATTGAAATTCAAGCACCTGTACAAGAAGAAGCTGCTGAAAATACTGTGCAAGCAACAGTCGATATTGCGGCTAATGAAATTACAGTAGATGATACAGTTATCCCACTGGAGTCAACGGATGCGCCTAGTTCATCAGCTTCAATTACAGAAGTTTCAGTTGAAACTCCAGT
>OBID01000775.1_pt1 | contig 12073 bp, 15 predicted proteins | sample 1519781 | NCBI WGS metagenome assembly OBID01 (sample SAMEA3991478, study PRJEB22521) | metagenome | biome: anthropogenic terrestrial biome; feature: sewage plant; material: sludge | place: Sweden | collected 2012-09-26
ATCAACGATATTCGTGGATTCTATCAAGGAGATGTACGATTCTCTGAGCAGTTTTAACGTAGCACTACTTAAGGCTGACAAAGCCAGCTCTTAAGTAGACGGAAATCGCCATTAAGCGATTTTCCTAGCTACCTTACTAGGATTTCAAGCGAAAAATATCGTTTCGCTTGAAATCCCGTCGTAATCCTGTAAAGTTATTAGATTGTTGTTCGAGAGAAGCAGAAGCCGCTATAGCGGTCTTTCTACTCACCTCACTAGGTTTAGAGTTGAAAAAATATCGTTTTCAACATTAGAACGTCGTAACTCCGCTGGAGTAGGTGAACGGAAATCGCGATTAAGCGACTTTCCTAGCTACCTTACTAGGATTTCAAGCAAAAAATATCGTTTTGCTTGAAATCTGTCGTAATCCGATAAAGTTAGTAGATTGTTGTTTGAGAGAAACGGTAGCCGCTCTAGCGGTATACCTACTCCCTCACTAGATTTCTGGATGAAAAAATGTCGTTTTCAATCTTATAACGTCGTAATTCCGCACGAGTAAAGTGAAGGAAAGTCGCTATTCTGCGATTTTCCTAGCTCAGTTAGAAATGAGAGGCAATGAGATGCAGATTGATCCTATACGTTTAGAAGAGGTTTCCGCTTTGCAGGAGCTGGCTACACAGACTTTTGCCGAGACCTTCGCTCACGATAATGACCCTAAGAAACTGGAGGCATTCTTTGAGGAAGCGTATTCACTCGAAGTCTTGACTAGTGAGTTATCGGATTCCAACTGCCAGCACTATTTTCTAAGAGTAGATCATCAGATAGCTGGTTATCTTAAGCTTAACCAGGGTCCTGCTCAGACAGAACATGAGCTGGAAAATGCCTTTGAAATCCAGCGTATCTATCTCTTAAAGGCCTATCAAGGTCAAGGGTTGGGTAAGAAACTTTTTGAGTTTGCTTTGGAAAAAGCAGAGCAGTCAAGCTGTGATTGGGTCTGGCTGGGAGTTTGGGAACATAATTACAAGGCTCAGAAATTCTATTCCAAATACGGATTTGAAAAATTTGGCCAGCATGAATTTGCGGTCGGTGATAAGATAGATGTGGATTGGCTACTAAAACGGCCTTTGCACCAGAAAGGATAATATGTTAGTAAGTTACAAATGGTTAAAAGAACTCGTTGACTTTGATGCGACAAGCCAAGACTTGTCTGAAAAAATGTCAACAACAGGGATTGAGGTAGAAGGGGTTGAGCAAAAGAGTGCTGGCCTGTCTAAGTTGGTTGTTGGTCAGGTTGTGTCTTCTGAGCCAATTCCAGATACCCACCTCAACATCTGCCAGGTCAATGTCGGTGAAGAAGTTACGCAAATCGTTTGCGGTGCTCCAAATGTCAAGCCAGGCATCAAGGTGATCGTCGCTCTGCCAGGTGCGCGTATCGCTGGAAACTACAAGATTAAGAAAGGCAAAATCCGTGGAGTTGAATCCTTGGGTATGCTCTGCTCATTGAGCGAAATCGGCGTGTCCGACTCTGTGGTACCAAAAGTATATGCGGACGGAATCTACCACCTGCCTGAAGATGCAGTCGTGGGTGAGCCAGTCTTTTCATATCTGGACCTCGACGACGAGATTATCGAGCTGTCCATCACACCGAACCGTGCCGACGCTCTCTCTATGCGTGGTGTGGCTCACGAAGTGGCTGCTATCTATGATAGCAAGGTCAACTTCAAGCCTGTAGCCTTGGAGGAAAGTGATAAGAAGGCCAGCGATGTGATTGAAGTGGCCATTGAGTCAGAAAAGGTGGCTGCCTACACGGCGCGTGTCATTGAAAATGTGATTATCGCACCGAGTCCACAGTGGTTGCAAAACCTGCTCATGAACGCAGGTATCCGCCCGCTCAACAACGTGGTGGACATCACCAACTATATCTTACTTTACTTCGGTCAGCCAATGCACGCCTTTGACTTTGACAAGTTTGATGGCAAGAAAATCGTGGCTCGTCAGGCAAAAGAGGGTGAGAACTTGGTAACTCTTGACGGCGAAGAGCGTGACTTGATTGCTGATGACATCGTCATTTCCGTTGGGGACAAGGCGGTTGCCCTTGGTGGTGTCATGGGTGGTGCCAACACAGAGATTGACAACAACTCTAAGACGGTTGTGCTGGAAGCAGCCCTCTTTGACGGCAAGTCAATCCGCAAGACCTCAGGTCGCCTCAATCTTCGTTCTGAATCCTCTTCTCGCTTTGAAAAAGGAATCAACGTGGCGACTTTGACGGAGGCTATGGACACAGCGGCTGCTATGATTGCGGAATTGTCTGGCGGTCAGGTCTTGTCTGGCATCGTTTCTGCGGGCAGCGTGGATACTTCGGATGTCCCAGTCACAGCGACCATTGATTACGTCAACCGCTCGCTCGGGACTAATCTGGACTATGCCCAAATCGCAGATATTTTCCGTCGTTTAGGTATGGAAACAACTGGCGATGCAAGTCAGTTTACAGTCGCAGTACCGCGTCGTCGTTGGGACATTCGCATTCCTGCAGACTTAGTTGAAGAAATCGCTCGTATTTATGGCTACAATAATCTGCCAACTACTCTTCCGAAAGAGGACGGAACAGCAGGTGAGCTAACCCTGACCCAGAACATCCGTCGCCAAGTTCGTAGCCTGGCAGAAGGTGCAGGACTGACAGAAATTATTTCCTATGCCTTGACAACGCCTGAAAAGGCTGTGGAGTTTGCGGCACGCCCAACCACAGTCACCGAACTCATGTGGCCAATGACCGTTGACCGCTCTGCCCTTCGTCAGAACATGGTGTCTGGTATGTTAGACACAGTTGCCTACAACGTGGCTCGTAAGAACAAGAACTTGGCTCTTTACGAAATCGGTAAAATCTTTGAACAGTCTGGCAATCCAAAAGAAGACCTGCCACAAGAAATCAATAAATTTGCCCTTGTCTTGACAGGTTTGGTAGCTGAGAAAGACTTCCAGACACCTGCTGTACCCGTTGATTTCTTCCATGCTAAAGGTATCTTGGAAGCTATCTTTGGTCACTACAAGTTGGCAGTTGACTTTATGGCAACCAGTGAGATTGCGGCCTTGCACCCAGGTCGTACAGCTGAAATCCATTTGAATGGGGCTGTGATTGGCTTTGTCGGTCAGGTACACCCTCAAACGGCTAAGGATTACGGTATTCCTGAAACTTATGTAGCTGAAATCAATCTGGATGCGATTGAAGAAGCTCTCCAGCCTGCTCAGCCATTTACCGAAATCTCAAAATTCCCAGCGGTTAGCCGTGATATCGCCCTACTTTTGAGCAGTGATGTCAAGCATCAGGATGTCCTGAATGCAATTGCTGGTGCCGGTGTCAAACGCTTGACCAAGGTGACCCTCTTTGACGTCTATGCGGGTAACAATATCGAGGCTGGTAAAAAGTCTATGGCTTATAACCTGACCTTCCAGAATCCTGAGGATAGCTTGACGGATGAGGAAGTGGCTAAGTACATGGAGAAAATTAGTAAGGCTTTGGTTGAGCTTGGTGCTGAAATTCGTTAAACTTTAGTCTTTCATTTTATCTTTTATTACTTCGACGTATGAGGAAACTCTGTTTCCTTATCTCCAACTTCAAATAATTTCAGATTATTTGAACTCGCTTTGACGTACTCGACAGCTGTGACTTGCTATCGTAAGTAATATTTTCAGACTTGCACAGACGGTTGGTCTGTGCAAGATATCTGCAGCTTTTGATGCGAACTTTATTCGATTTATTTCCCATCTCCAAAGGTTTCCTAAACCTTTGGAGGTGTACAAAAGCAAATTGAAAGACTATACTACTAAATCCTAGTCTGAGGGCTAGGATTTTTGGGAGGGTGGTATGAATGTTCAAGAGATTCAAGAAAAATTTTTCCGAGAAGGCAAGCTTATCGCTTTTCCAAAAAAATTAAAAAGTAAGCAGGACTTGTTTGCCTATTTACAAGAAGAATTAGCTAAAAAAGGCTCAACATTCACTGAAAAAGAGGTTAATGCCTTTCTAGCTGAGATTTATGATGACTATGCTATATTGAGACGCTACTTGGTGGATTATGGCTACCTATCGCGTGATCAGTATGGTTTGGAATACAGAATAGAAGAAAAGAGATGATTGCGGTCATCTCTTTTGTCTTACAAAATAAAGGGTTCAATCTTCAACTCTATCTGGTTGCCATACTTGGCTAGTAAATCGTCTGCCAGGGGATGATAGAGTACTCGTAGTTGTTCAATCTTGTCAGGGAATTGCTTGCCGATGTAGTCAAACTTGCATTCGATGGTTAAGAAAAGTTGGTGGAAGAGTTCGTTAATCTCATTCAATCGGGCAATCATTTCTTCATCTTCTTTGAGAAAATCAGGGATTTCTGAGCGATTGTTGACAAAACCATCGCTGAGTTTTACGGGGAAAGAGCCGTATTCTAGGACAAATTCGTACATGGGATTCTCCTTGCCTTACTATTGATAGGACTATTGTAGCATAGATTAGAATGTGACAAAAGAATTTCACCTTCCTTCAGTTTAAGTTTTGTTTAATTTTATTTTCAGTTTCATTTAAAGCTTGGTCGGTAAACTATATTTTGTAAACAAGACAGGAACCTGTCAAAATTCAAGATTTAGGATAGAAGAGGCAAAGCAATGAAAACAAGAATCGTACAAAAGCAATTTAAACGTAAAGAAACCAAATATATTGTTGATATGGATGTATTTGTAGAATTTGAGAAAGAACTTCGTCAACATATGACCGAAGATGAATTTGCTACATCAACGATTACGAATATTTACTTTGACAATGAAGATTTTGATATGATTCAAGATTCTCTTGCTAAGAAAAATGGACGTGAAAAAATTCGTATGCGTGTGTATGATGAAATTCCATCAGAAACAAGTCAAGCCTTTTTGGAAATCAAGAAAAAGGAAAATAAAATTGGCTATAAATACCGTCTAACATCTAATCCAGTATCTGTTACAAATTACATTAAAAATGGTGTTATTGATGCTACTATCAAAGATGAAAAAGTAATATCAGAACTGGAACAGTTGAGAAAACGTTATGGTGTCATCAAACCTAAAATGTATATTTATTATGATCGCGTATCATATAAGGGTATTAAGGACAAAAAAGTTCGCTTAACCATTGATAAAAACCTCCTATATCGTGACTATAATGTCAATGTAATGGTAGGGAAATTTGGTAAAGCCTTGCTAGATCCTAAAAAGGTCATCATGGAAATCAAAGTTCCAGAGGAACGTCCAGATTGGTTGGTTGCCTTGTTGGAAAAATACAATATCGAAAAACAATCGTTTTCAAAATATGGCAATGCTTATAAGCTAGCCCACGACATCGTAGAAGAGGAAGTCATTCATCATGCAGCTGTTTAATAGTATCTTTTCAACAGCCAATAGTAGTATCACCCTAGTCCAGATGGTCCTGGTTTTCGGAGTCAGTCTATCCATGGGGGTACTCTTAGCGGCTGTTTACAAATATAAATCGAATTATACAAAGGAATTCGTTATCACTCTAAGTCTCATGCCGGCCTTGATTGCTGTTATCATTTCTTTGGTAAACGGGAACTTAGGTGCAGGTGTTGCGGTAGCGGGGACCTTTAGTCTAATTAGATTCCGCTCGGCAGCAGGTTCATCAAAAGAAATGCTTGCAGTCTTGCTGGCGATGGCTATTGGTCTTGCAACAGGAATGGGCTTCCTTGGTTTAGCCGTATTTACAACAGTCATCTTATCAGCTTGTATCTTGATTTTTGAAAACATCAGTTTTGTTCAAGTCAATCAAAATCGTCGCCATCTCTTAGTGACAGTCCCTATGAATTTCAATTATGATCAGTTTTTTGAAAATCAATTTGGTAAGTCTTGTAAGCAGTCTGATTTATTATCCCTTAAATACAAAAAGAAAAAAGAAGCACTTGTTTTAGAATATCAAGTCCTTCTTGATAAGAAAATTACAGATAAGCGTTTGGTAGATACAGTCTTATCAGCGGGTCCGCTGGATGTTGTATTAAATAAACAAATGCCTAAGAAGAAATTCCTATAATACAGAAAACCTTGGTTTGTGTGTCTACCAAGGCTTTTTTTCTATTTTGAAATAGACTGATGGGATAGCCTACTCACCATAAAAATCGACACTATAATCGACGAGTGTGTCTCCATCATATTGAAAACTAGCAGAGAAAAAGGGGCGATTTTCCAGAAGCCACTGTTGAAAATGACGGTCGCCTTCCCAAGTCGGCTTTGATAAAACCTGATCGTAGGGAACCCATTCCAAATCACCTTCATTACACTCAATAATTGTTCCTTCAAAGCCTGTTATTTTAAAGACATAGGTGTACCAATCACAATTAGGGGTGAAATCTGGAAAGGTGATAATTCCTTTTAAGGCATGCTTTGTGACAGTTAGGCCTGTCTCCTCAAAGACTTCACGAATGGCGCAGGCTTGAGGGGTTTCACCTGGTTCAAGTTTGCCACCCACCCCAATCCACTTCCCTTCATGGACGTCATTTTCTTTCTTATTTCGATGAAGGAGGAGAAATTCCTTTCCATTATCAATGTAACAAATTGTCGCTAATTGGACTGGTTTCTTAGTCATAGAGGGCTCCTTGTAAATGAATGATTCCATTATACCACAAAGGAGAATGGAGAGAAATCTTTGGGAGGTTTTCTGATTGGGTACAGTCTTGAAATTGAGAAGATGAAAGGTCTTTTCTGAAAATCTAATTTAGGGTATAATAAAGAATCAAATGATTTAGGATGTATTATGTCAAAACAAGAACAAATCGAACAAACTATTTACCAATTATTGGAATTATTGGGTGAAGATCCAAACCGTGAAGGTCTACTTGATACACCGAAACGGGTAGCTAAGATGTACTTGGAAATGTTTAATGGGCTAAAAGAGGATCCAAAAGACCAGTTTACAGCCGTTTTTTCAGAAGGTCATGAAGAGGTTGTTTTGGTGAAGGATATTCCTTTCCACTCCATGTGTGAGCACCACTTGGTGCCTTTTTATGGGATTGCTCATGTAGCCTATATTCCTAGCAAGGGCCGTGTAACTGGCCTGAGTAAGTTAGCGCGTGCAGTGGAGGTGGCAAGCCGGCGACCTCAATTGCAGGAACGCTTAACTCATCAAGTGGCTCATGCTCTTCAAGATGCCCTTGAGCCAGAAGGTGTATTTGTCATGGTTGAAGCGGAACATATGTGCATGAGTATGCGTGGAATACGCAAGCCTGGTAGTAAGACAGTGACCACAGTTGCTCTTGGAAAATATAAAGAAGATGCTGTTTTGCGCCGAGAACTCTTGTCCATGATTCACAATAAATAGGAGGTTCTATGTCTATTGAACAATTAGCCCATCAAATATCAATTATGGGAATACTCAATGTGACACCGGATTCTTTTTCAGATGGTGGTAACTATAATGAAATCGAGTCTGCTCTAGCCCAAGTTGAAAAGTTGTTATTGGAAGGAGCGACTGTCATCGATGTTGGAGGGGAGTCCACGCGACCTGGTGCAACATTTGTGTCTGAAGATGATGAGATCGCACGAGTGGTTCCGATTATCCGTGCAATAAAAGAAAATTACGATTGTTTGATCAGCATTGACACCTATAAAACGAGCACGGCCCGTGCAGCCTTAGAAGCGGGTGCGGATATCTTGAATGATGTTTGGGCTGGCCTTTATGATGGAGATATGTTGGCTTTAGCCGCAGAGTATAAAGTACCAATCATTCTCATGCACAATCAAAAAGAAGAAGTCTATGACGATATTGTAGGAGAAGTAAAAAACTTTCTGGTGGAGCGTGCGCAAGCAGCCTTAGAGGCTGGAGTTGCAGCAGATAACATTTGGTTGGATCCTGGATTTGGTTTTTCAAAAAATGTCCAACATAATCTGGACCTCCTACACGGATTGAACCAAATTACCAGTCTTGGTTACCCAGTATTGTTTGGTATTTCTCGCAAAAGGGTGGTTGATTACCTAATAGGTGGAAATAGTTTACCTGTTGACCGTGATCAAGCAACAGCAGCCCTGTCTGCATGGGCAGTGCAAAAGGGATGCAAAATGGTCCGTGTTCATAATGTGGCAGCCAACAGAGATATTGTAAAAGTTTGGGCTCAGTTAACTGCAGGAGGGCAGAATGGATAAGATTTCGCTGGAAAAATGTCGATTTTATGGCTATCATGGAGCTTTTAAGGAAGAACAGGTCCTTGGTCAAATTTTCACTGTAGACTGTGATTTGTTTGTTGACCTAACTGCGGCCTCAAAAACTGACAATTTAGAAGATACAGTTCACTATGGTATGGTTTTTGAAACGATTAAGGCAGTCGTGGAGGGAAAGCCATATCTTCTTATTGAAAAGGTAGCAGGTGTCATTTGCCAAGAAATTTTTAGTCAGTTTCCAAAAGTGGAAAAGATTCGTTTGGCCATTTACAAGGAAAATCCACCAATTGCTGGCCATTACGATGCTGTTGGAATTGAATTGGAGCGTGAGCGACCATGAAAAATCAGGCCTATCTGAGCATTGGGAGTAATATGGGGGACAGACTGGCTTATTTGCAAGCCGCTTTGGAGCAATTAGACAACCATCCAGACTGCCAACTTGGTTTGGTTTCCCCCATTTATAAAACTCCAGCTTGGGGAAAGACAGATCAAGCAGATTTCCTAAATTTGGCTTGTTTGGTATATACCAATTTACCGGCAGAAGATTTTCTCATTGTTTGTCAGGAAATCGAACTGGCCCTAGACAGAGTAAGAATTGAAAAATGGGGTCAACGAACCATTGATTTGGATATCGTGTTCTGGAATAAGGAAATGATTCAGGAGGAGAATTTAATCGTTCCTCATCCCTATGCCCATGAGCGTGGCTTTGTACTTAAGCCACTTTCTGATATAGCGATAGATTATTGCCACCCTGGTTTAAACAAGACAGTTGGAGAAATGTTAAGAGATCTAGGGGAACAAAATGAGATAAGGAGATACGTTTTAGGAGATTTATGACAATCTTAGCGACTTTAGGAGTGTTATTGGCTATTATTGCCATTATTTATTGGACATCAAAGAACTTACATGTGATTATTGCTGCCCCGCTTGCTAGTTTAATCATTATCTTGACAAACCAAATGAATGTTTTGGAAGTCATGTTGGGGAAAGAGCAGTCTTATATGGCTGGGTTAGCTGGTTTTTTAATCAATAATTTTGCCATTTTTATGTTGGGGTCTATTTTAGCCCAGTATATGGAAGCAAGTGGAGCTACGCAGACGATTGCTAATAATATTTTAAAAGTGATGGGCAAAGATAGTCCTTATAAAGGTTTGTTGGCTATTACATTGATTGCTTCTATTTTAACCTATGGTGGCGTGAGTATCTTTGTAGTGATTTTTACTTTACTCCCTTTGTCTCGCCCCCTTTTTAAGGATTTAATATTAACTGGGCGCTTTTCCCGCTACCGGTCTTTTTGGGAGCAGGGACCTACACAATGACTACTTTACCAGGTGCCCCCTCTATTCAAAATGTTATTCCAACAAAGGTATTAGGAACCAGTTTGACAGCGACACCAGTTATCAGTTTGGCAGCTAGTTTAACACTATTAGTATTCGGAATGCTCTATATGGCCTACTGTTTAAAGAAAAATCTAGCAGATGGAGAAACTTATACAGAGGAAGAGGATGATACTTCAGTAGCATTAGCTGATTAGGCACCCAATCTGTTTCTATCAGTTTTGCCTTTATGGAGTTTGATTGGAACGATTTTCCTTATGAACCAAACTCCCAATGTCTTAGCAATTGGATTACTTATCTCTATCATCCTATCAGCCTTGATTTTCTATCCATACTTACCAAACCAAAAAGAGATTTTAAATACTGCAACCATAGCATCTGTTGTACCAGCATTTGAGACTTCTAGCACTGTAGCTTTTGGGACAGTGTTAACCCTGTCTGCTGGATTTGCTGTTATTCAAGAATGGATTCAACAAATTCCTGGCTCCCCATTGATTAGTTTGTCTTTCTCGACAGCATTCGTTAGTGGTATTATTGGCTCTTCATCAGGGGCTGTTGGTATCGCCTCCAGTCATTTTTTGCCTACTTATATGGAAAATGGGTATCAATCCAGAATTGCTTCATCGTGTGGTAGTTGTTGCGTCAGCTATCTTGACAGTAGTGCCTCAGTCTGGTGTGATGATTACCTTCCATAATCTATCAAGACTAAGTATGAAACGTGGGCTTAAGTATTCCTTTATTCTGGTGACAGTAGGTCATATTTTAGCTTTGTTGGTTATCTTGCTATTAGCTCCTATTTTTTATTAAAAAATAGAATCCTTAAAAGAAGGGAAGTATTGATTATGGAAAAATTTTGTCAATCTTGTTCTATGCCGCTTGAATTGCATGGTCAAGATGTCCGTGGAAGTGAAAAAGATGGGAGTCAATCACAGATTTATTGCTCCTATTGCTATGTAAATGGTGCATTTGTTGAACCTGATATTACATTTGAACAAATGGTAAATAAGGGGAAAACAGCGATTGCCAACGGGCAAGGTAATGCCCTTGTTAAATTCTTTATGAAGGCAAGTTATCCTATGATGTTGAAAAAAACGCAACGTTGGAAAGCTTAATTTTTTGCTCCTTGTGTATTTCAAGGAGTTTTTCTATTTCATTTTCCAACGTTTTCGAGAATCGTGGTATACTATTATTTAATTAAAGTTAGTGATTTTAATTGAGTATAGTCGAATGAATTAGCTTTCAGACAAGGAACTACGGTGCAGACAGTACTAGAGTACGGCAAGCCGAAAGTGACGATGCATCTAAGCTAATTCAAATGACTATATTAGCATTTAAAGGAGGTTCTTATGTCTTTACTCTTATCACCAGTTGAAATGGCAGGTTTGTCATTAAAGAATCGTGTGGTTATGCCACCTATGTGCATGTACGAGGTTAAAAATGAGGATGGCTTACCCACGGCTTTTCATCATGTTCATTATGGGGCGCGTGCGATTGGTGGGGTTGGACTCATTATCCAAGAGGCTACTGCGGTAGAACCAGATGGGCGCTTGTCCAATCGTGATTTGGGAATATGGTCTGATCGTCAAGGTAGGGCCTTAGCGGACTTAGTAATGGAGTTGAAAGCATTTGGAAGTAAAGTTGGAATTCAGCTTAGCCATGGTGGGCGAAAAGCTGCTGATGCTTTACAGCCAATCGGCCCAAGTGCTGTAGGGTACAGTAAAGAATATCAAGTACCAAAAGAAATGACCTTAGACGATATTCAACGTGTTCAGTCAGCTTTTGTATCTGCTGCTCGAAGAGCTCAAGATGCTGGTTACGATATGATTGAAATACATGGTGCACATGGTTACCTGGTAAATGAGTTTTTGGAGCCGTTAACTAACCTACGTTCTGATGAATATGGCGGAACTTTAGAAAAACGTTTCCGGTTTTTGAAGGAGATAATTGAAGGAGTTAAAACGGTATTTTGTGGACCAATTTGGGTGCGTTTATCAGCAACAGCTTATGATGAAACAGGAACACAAAATACTCTTCAAGATTACCAACAAATTGCCAAATGGCTAGAGGAACTTGGGGTGGCTTGTTTAGATATTTCTACGGGTGGTTTGATGGATGTGAAGCCCAATATTCCTATTTATGGAGGCTATCAAGCTACATTTTCAGCACAAATCAAACAAGCAGTCTCCATTCCAGTAACAGCAGTTGGTTTGTTACATAATCCGGAGTTAGGTGAGTATCTATTGCAAACAGGACAAGCTGATCTCATTCAAGTGGGACGCGGTTTAATACGAAATGTCAATTGGTTGGCTGATGCAGCAGAGACGCTGCACGATCATAATTTTCAGGTCTATAACAACTCCTACAAACGAGGACAGGTGAGGTAATTTCCTAGTATATTACGAGACAAATTGTCTATGTCTCCAAGCTAAAAAGCATTATTATGGATTCAACTATTACTAAATAAACAATTATCAGCTATCTACCTTTGTGGATGGCTTTTTTGATCCTCCCTCTTCTTCTCAGTGGTTCTGTTGCAAAGTTTTCCAAAAAATCTATTTTAGTGTAAAATTGAGAAAAAA
>OBID01000776.1_pt1 | contig 12070 bp, 9 predicted proteins | sample 1519781 | NCBI WGS metagenome assembly OBID01 (sample SAMEA3991478, study PRJEB22521) | metagenome | biome: anthropogenic terrestrial biome; feature: sewage plant; material: sludge | place: Sweden | collected 2012-09-26
ATATACCCACCATAAATTTCATCTTCAGTATGTGCTTTGAGATACAACCTTGCAGTCCCTGTCAGACCTGCAAGTATTAGTATGATAATAAAAATAAATCTGTCACTCATGCGCAATTGAATTCCTGTACCTATCAAAGGAATATCTGCAAAACCATATGTAAAATTAAATATAATAAATAACATTCCCGTCAACAATCCACCTGCGGCGATTGTATGTAAGCTTATTTTTGAAAAACTATTGATCATCAAAGCCAAAAAAACAGAAATGGTGGAGCCCAAAATAAAAAATGATAAAGCAGCAGGTATGTTGTCATTATTTCTGACATTAACATATAGCCACATATAAAATATTCCTGTGACAATAAGGGGCCCGATTCTTTCTTTTTTGTCTGACATCTGCAGGCTGCTGATGAGGCCTAATGCATTCATCATGACAATGGCAATGAGCGGAAACATCACAGAAATGGTCAAAACTGATATGATAATTAATCCCTCAGCTTTTTCACCTGAAAAACCAAATAAATATGGATTGGCCAAAATAAGAAATGCCATTACATATCCGATGGTAAACATAGGATGCAGGATGACAGAAATTGCCCTGGCTAATACTGTTTTTATTTTCATATTTGTGCCTGCAAAGAAACAAAAACATTGCGAAAGCAAATAAATAACACAATACATAATTTGATAAGACAGTTAAAACAGAAAAAGTAATATGAAATATTATCCAGTCATATTAAGCCTGTTCTTTGTATCAAATGTAGTATGTCAGTCTTCAAAAGATACCTTGCTGGAAATTTATTCGGGGTTTGTTTTTTTCGAAACAAATGTATCTGAACTCTCTGATGAAAATAAATCGGTCATAAAGTATCTCTGTGACACACTCCCGGCGGCACGGGACAAATCCTTTTTTATTGAGTCTCATACGGATGCAGTAGGCAATACAGAGTTTAATCAGAAGCTATCTGAAAACAGAAATCTAGCTGTTAAAAATGAACTGATCAGAAATGGTATAGATTCACTTTATATAAAAATGATAGCATATGGTGAAGGGAAACCCATGGCTGATAACAAGACCGACGAGGGTAAAAAATTGAATCGCCGGTCAAAAATAAGTGTGAGAAAGAATTTCAGGCTCAAGGAGCTCAAAGGCAAAATTCAGGCTGACAGCACCGATGTTCACATGGCGGGGACTATTCTGGTAACCAGTAAACTGTATATCGACTCAGTTGGGACGGACTATGAAGGCAACTATTCTATTTTAGTTCCTGAAAATCAGAAAATAAGAATTGATGCGCTGATCTCGGGGTATCTCGCTGTTTCACGGGAAATATTTACAAGAGATGATGCATTCTCAAAGCCTGTTGTATTGAACCTACTTCCCATCAAAATAGACCAGGTCCTCCACCTGAATGAAATAAAATTCGTAGGCGATACCAACATCGTACTCAACGAAAGTATTCCGGCACTGCAGAGCCTTGTGAGGCAGTTGTATCTCAATAAAAATTTCTGTTTTGAAATAGCAGGACACATCAATCAACCTGGTAACTATATAAAAGATGGAAGCAAGTTTGAATTGTCAACAAAAAGGGCACTAAAAATATATGAACACCTGATAAAATCCAATATTGATCCGGCGCGGATGATGTATAAAGGATATGGCAATGCAAAAATGAAATTTCCTAACCCCAAAAATGAAACTGAGGCACAGGAAAACCGAAGGGTGGAAATCATCGTCAGAAACTGTTTGGATATTAAGGGGTAATAAACATTTTAGGATACTTACTTACCCTTCGCCAACGCCTGATACTGTGCCACTTTCTGTTGATTTCCAAGGTATTGATAGGCCGCCATTACATTTTTGGCGTACTGCGGAGTCGGATTGATCTGATAGGCTTTCTCAAAATTTTCTGCCGCTTTCTGATGATTGCCGGATACTCCGTATGATACGCCCATGAGATACCAGGTCTCCGCATCTCCTTCATTGAGAGCCAGTGATTTTGTGAGCATGTCCTGAGATTTCACGATATTCTGTTCCTTTTCTCCTGCCTGACGCCCGAGTTCGCGATAAGCGAGTGCCTTATTCCGGTCAACAATGTTTTTCAGATCATTTACCTGATCGTAATATGCGATGGATTCTTCATATTTTTTTTGCTTCATCCGTATATTTCCCAAAGTGAGGAAAGCGGTGGCGACAGGCCTGATTTTCATGATTTTATTACAATATTCCTCAGCTTTTGTGAGCCTGTTGTTGACTTCTTCTTCTGTCAGACCTGCTTCTCCTGCAGCTTTCAGCAGTTGGTCGGCAGCGCCATTATTGAGGCGGACACTTGCGGGATAAGTAGCCGCATCTGTCGTAAAAAGAGTGTAATTGTCCTTCCAGACAGAATTTCTGGATATGGTTTTTATACTGAAGAGTATTGAGACCAAAACTATGGAAGATGTCAGAATCTTATGTGTATTCCAGAATGATTTTAACTCCGTTTTCTGCAAAGAATCAGAGTCTTTGTTGGCTGTAAACAATAAATAAACAACACCTGCCACAAACCAGAATGACGGGAGATAGGCCAGCCTTTCGCCAAACATAGTACCGATGATCATGGGAATCTGGCTGTACAGAGAGATAGCCATAAAGTAGGCAATAAAAGTAAAGGAAATAAAACTTCGGGTTTTTATCATCTTTACTGCTATCACTGCAAGGCAGAGGTGTATGGATAAGCTCATGATCGCTGTGATATTTCCGAAATCGGTCACAGGTATGACAGAGTAACTGTAGTCGCTGGACAAGGGATGCGGAAATATCAACAAAGAGATATATTGCCACAATATGACGATAGAAGTGGCCATTCTTTCCATCCATCCGCTGGCACTGACGATCGGATTGTCCATGATATCAACCACCGGAGCAGCAGCTGCGCCAAATATAGAATAGCGGATCAAGAATAAAACCAGTACCGGGACCAAAAAGAAAAAACCATTGATGATACTTTGTTTGACATTTTTACCATAAAGCCACCATGATATCATGCCAAATATGGGAAAAACGGTCACCGCACTCTCTTTGGAGATCAGGGCAAGAAAATAAGCACCAAGAGCAGCCATGAGCCATTTTGCTCCTCTGGAGTCAAGATAATTGCTGTACAAATAAAAGGAAGCGAGAATAAAAAATAAGGACATGATCTCGTCTCTCGACTTGATATTGGCCACTACTTCCGTATGAATAGGATGAGCCGCAAAAATTAAAGCAGTCGCTAAAGAAAGAACTATATTTTTTTTAGGAAGCCATTGCCTTAAAACAAAAAACATCAGAACTACAGTCAAACCAAACCACAATACATTAAAAAAGTGGTGGATAAATGGATTGTTTGGCGATATCTGCCACTCGACAGCAAATTGAATCAAGGATACAGGACGGTAAAGCTGTCCACCGAAATTGTTTTCACGATATCCACCTTTCAGTATATCTCCAATACCGGAAAAGCCTGATGTCACATTTTTATTGAATTCAATCGCGAGCGGATCATCCAGTACAAACCCGTGACCCAGCGTATTGGCATATAAAACAAAAGCGAAAAGAAATAAACCTAAGGCTACATAGATATTTATTTGAGGAAAGGCCTGTTTTGAAGGTTCTTTTTTATGTACAGGCTTTTGTTTCACATTTGACTTTCCCATGGTATGATTTATTGTATGAAATGCACCATGCAAATATATAATAAAATCATTACAGTGTAAATGATGCTTTTACTTCCCTTTCCAGGTAGGGATACACCACTTTTGACAGATGGAGACCACATGGAAACGCTAATGTACGGAATCGCAGTTTCTGATTTCCCTGTTGAGCATCAGCAAATGTATCCAAATCTATTTTGCCTTCACCCAAGGCTATAAGTCTCGCCACCATAATTCGGATCATGGATTTGAGAAATCTGTTGGCTGTAAAACGAAAGCAAATCATCTTACTATCAGCACTGACTTCAAGTTCTGCGACACTGATTCGGCAAATGGTATTTTTATATCGATCGGGAGTGAGACATAGATGTCGAAAATCAGTGGTATTTCTTATACTTTCAAGTCCTTTTCTGATGGCTTCAAAGTCCAGTTTTTTTGTATCAAGATAAGTGCTTATACGTGCCAGATAAGGGTTTTTTTCGAGATGCACGTGGTACTCATAACTTCTGAAGGTGGCATCATATCTTGTATGGGCTCTTTTTTCAACCGGAATTATTTCAAAAACGGATATATCATCGGGAAGCATTCGGTTTAATCTTTCTACAGGGTCATAATTCCAATTGGGTTCGTAATCAAAATGTGCAAAAAACTGCTTGGCGTGTACTCCTGTATCTGTCCTTCCGCAACCCATGACGCTCATACCTTCTCCGGTCATTTTTTGTAAGGCATTTTCCAATATCTGCTGCACACAAAGTTGGGTATTTATTTGCTTTTGCCAACCGTTGTAAGCAGTACCTAAATAGGCAAGATGAAGAAAATATCTCATAAAGGAATTTATTATTAAGCCGATTTTATCACTTATATTTTGGTAAAAACACCATTTTACCCAATATTCCTAATTTATTTTAAACAGGCAGAGTGAGAATTGTACTAAAAAACTTTAATTAATAACGCTACGAGACTACAAAATTATATTTCAAAAACTAAAAAATCATAAAAAAAACAAAATAAATTCATTGGTGGAACTAAATTAGCACTATATTTGTCTCCTGTTTTGTGTAAAATAATTTATTTAAAAGTGGAGTCCAATTTTTCATACCGTTGCACCACTTTGCACCTTCTACCATAAGCCACAGGCGGGGCTGATTTAAGGCTTAGATGATGTACTTTTGAGTACGAAACAATCCAACTTTTTATTAATCATTTACATATAATAATGACTGTAATCAATGATGATATACAGGTGATGGAAGCCAGCGAAGCCCACACCGTTTATAGCCAGATAATCTGTGACGAGATGGAAGCTTCCGCCAAAGTACGTGGAACAGGAATAGCGAAAAGGAGTCCCGAATACATCAGTAAAAAGATGGAAGAAGGTAAGGCGGTCATAGCACTCACCAAAAATGGAACCTGGGTCGGATTTTGTTATATAGAGACCTGGGAGGGTGAATATGTAGCCAATTCAGGCCTTATAGTATCTCCTGATTACCGAAAAACAGGAGTAGCAAAGGCTATAAAGCAGAAAATATTTAATCTTTCACGGAGAAAGTATCCTGAAGCTAAAATTTTTGGCCTTACCACAGGGTTGGCAGTCATGAAAATAAACAGTGATCTGGGCTATGAACCAGTCACTTATAATGAACTTACACAGGATGAAGCGTTTTGGGCAGGATGCAAAAGTTGTGTGAATTATGACATCTTGATGGCAAAAGAGAGAAAAAACTGCATTTGTACAGCCATGCTATATGATCCCAAAGAGCATGCACCTATTGAAAAGATTAAAGAAGAATTTCAGGAGAATGCACATATCTTTGAAAGGTTTATGAAAATAAAAAAATTCAGATTTTTAAAGGGCCTTTTTGACAAAGGGAAATTTTCGGATAAAAATGCCCGAAGTATTGCCAAAGTATTAATGTCCCTTGTTTAAAGACAGAAAGAAATATTATGGAAAATAAAAAAGTAGTGCTTGGTTTTAGCGGTGGCCTGGATACGTCATATTGTGTCAAATATCTGACTGATGAGTTGGGTTATGAAATACACAGCGTTACAGTCAATACGGGTGGTTTTGACGCAGATGAACTGAATGAAATCGCTGTCCATGCAAAAAAACTGGGAGTAAAATCTCATACTAATATTGATGCTACCAAATCATATTACAACGATATCATCAAGTATCTGATATTTGGAAATGTGCTAAAAAACAACACTTACCCACTTTCTGTAAGTGCTGAAAGACTAAGCCAGGCAATGCATATCGCTAAACATGCTAATCAACAGGGACTTAAAACAGTCGTACATGGCAGTACAGGTGCCGGAAATGATCAGGTTAGATTTGATATGATACTCCAAATGATGATTCCGGACGTAGAGATTATCACTCCAATCAGAGATATGAAACTCAGCCGCCAGTCAGAAATAGAATACCTTAGATCTAAAGGAGTAGCCATGAATTTTGAAAAAGCTGCTTATTCTATCAATAAAGGACTTTGGGGCACCAGCATTGGGGGCAAAGAAACCCTGTCATCACATGGTATAATCCCTGAAGAGGCCTGGCCAAGCCAACTTACTGCCACAGAAGAAAAAACGATCAGCATTTCATTCATAAAAGGAGAGCTTTCAGCTATTGACGGAGTAAATTTCGACCATGCTGCAGATGCTATCGCACATTTACAGAAAGTAGCATCAGCTTATGCTATAGGCAGAGACATACATGTAGGTGATACCATCATAGGAATCAAGGGTAGAGTGGGATTTGAAGCGGCGGCACCTATGGTGATCATCAAAGCTCATCATACACTCGAAAAGCATGTATTGACCAAATGGCAATTGTCATGGAAAGACCAATTAGCTCAGTTTTATGGCAACTGGCTACACGAGGGACAGATCCTGGATCCTGTAATGCGTGATATTGAGTCATTTTTTCAAAATTCTCAGCAAAATGTCACCGGCAATGTTTTTGTTCGTCTCATGCCATACCGTTTTATGATAGAAGGGATAGAATCTCCTCATGATCTGATGAGCAGCAAATTCGGTAGCTACGGCGAGATGAATAATACCTGGAGTGGGGAAGATGTCAGGGGTTTTACCAAAATATTTGGCAATCAGACCTCTATATTTCATAAGGTCAATGACATAAAATATTCCTGATATGATACGAGCTGGAATCATTGGCGGGGCCGGATATACTGGAGGCGAACTCATACGTATCTTACTCAATCATCTCGAAGTGAAAATTTCTTTTATTCAAAGTAACAGCAATGCAGGGAATAGGATTTCAGGTATTCATACAGATCTGGAAGGAGAAACAGATTTTATTTTTAGCAGTGACATCAAAGATGATATTGATGTTTTATTTTTTTGTACGGGACATGGTGAAAGCTCAAAACTGATACCATCCCTACAAATCGCAGATCATATCAAAATCATTGATTTGTCAAATGATTTTAGATCGAAATCGAAAAATATCTGTGGTAAAAGACACTTTGTGTATGGACTGCCGGAAATAAATAAAGGAATTATCGAAAGTGCGCAAAATATTGCCAACCCGGGATGTTTTGCTACCGCAATTCAGTTGGCCATGTTTCCTTTGGTGGCGAATGATCATAATGAAGATTTTTATGTTACGGGTATCACAGGTTCAACAGGGGCAGGGCAATCACTCAGCCCAACATCTCATTTTTCCTGGCGAACCAATAATATTCAGGCTTACAAAACACTTACCCACCAGCATATAGATGAAATACTGGAATCATGCCAGCAGGTTAGTCCGGATGGAGAGTCACCTAACTTTCATTTTGTACCCTGGCGAGGTGATTTTGCCAAAGGAATTTTTGTAAGTGCACAGACCAAATCAAAGTTAACCCTGGAAGACATAAAAGATTTATATAATACATTTTATACGAATGCTGCTTTTGTAACAGTAACAGATCAACCTATACATCTCAAGCAAGTAGTAAACACAAATAAATGCCTGATCCAGGTTGAAAAATCCGGAGATCAGGTAGTAATACACTCCGTGATAGACAATCTGGTTAAAGGGGCTTCTGGGCAGGCAGTACAAAATATGAACCTGATGTTTGGTTTGGATGAAAAAACAGGCCTTCACCTGAAAGCTTCTGCTTTCTAATAATAAATGACTGACAATGAATCTATTTGACGTTTACAATATTCAAAATATCAATATCACCAGAGCAAAAGGATCATATGTCTGGGATGAGTCAGGCAACAAATATCTGGATATGTATGGAGGGCACGCTGTGATCAGCATAGGACATTTGCATGACCACTGGCAAAAAGCCATCAAAGATCAGCTGGACAAAATCGCTTTTTACAGCAATTCTGTGATCATCGGACTTCAGGACAAACTGGCAAAGAAACTGGGCGAAGTCACGGGCAAAACAGATTATAGTTTGTTTTTGTGCAATTCCGGAGCTGAAGCAAACGAAAATGCACTAAAACTGGCGTCTTTTCATACTGGCAGAAAAAAAATAGTAGCATTTACTGGTGCATTTCATGGCAGGACCTCACTCGCTGTTGCTGCCACAGACAACCCTGCAATAGTTGCCCCGGCAAATTATACCGGAGATATAATACGTTTGCCATTTAATGATTCCGAAGCACTCGGGCAATGTTTCATGAGCCATGGTAATGAAATAGCTGCTGTCATCATTGAAGGCATTCAGGGAGTGGGAGGTATTTACGAGGCAGACATATTATTTTTGCAATCTTTAAGAGCACTTTGTGATGAATATAATGCTATTTATATTGCTGATAGTGTACAATGCGGTTATGGCCGTTCCGGAAATTTCTTTTCTCATGATATCTCCGGGATAGATGCCGACATTTATACGATGGCTAAAGGAATGGGCAATGGTTTTCCTATCGGAGGTATTATCGCATCGCCATTATTTCAGGCAAAAAAAGGAATGCTGGGCACTACCTTTGGGGGTAATCATCTGGCCTGCGCTGCGGCCTTGGCTGTACTGGAAGTAATGGATGCAGAAAAGTTGATAGACAATGCTGGTTCTATTGGGACGTACATCCTGAAACGCTTAAAAACATATCCTGAAGTCAAATCAGTTCGTGGCAGAGGGTTGATGATAGGCTTCGAAATGAATGAACCCTTTACCAAAACAATGAAGTCTGATCTATTGAAAAAATGTAATATTTTCACCGGTGAAGCAAAAAATAATACTATAAGGTTATTGCCATCCCTTGCGCTGAGTCGAAATAAAGCAGATGCTTTTTTTGATGCCTTCGAATCATTGATACAATCCCAATCCTGATATGAAAAGTTTTATTTCCAGCCATGATGTGGCAGACATTCCGGCATTGTTAGATCTGGCACTAAGATATAAGAACAATCCACTCGCGGACAAAACGATTGGTGCGGGAAAAAGATTGGGTCTGATTTTTATGAATCCCAGTCTCCGTACGCGAATCAGCACCCAGATAGCTGGCCAAAATCTGGGAATGGATAGTTATGTCCTCAATGTTGGTACTGATAACTGGCAATTGGAATTTGAAGAAGGATCTGTCATGAATGGAAGTACCGTGGAACACATCAAAGATGCTGCTCCTATTTTTGGTGAATATTTTGATATTATTGGATTGAGGACCTTTCCGGGTTTGAAGGACAGATCTCTGGATTATAAAGAACATGTTATCAGCAATTTGCAGAAATATAGTGGGATACCTGTTTTGAGCCTTGAGAGTGCGACCCTCCATCCGTTACAAAGTCTTACTGATCTGATCACCATAAAAGAGAATTGGAAAAGCGGAAAGAAACCCAAAGTAGTGATGACCTGGGCACCCCATATCAAGCCGATACCCCAATGTGTGGCAAACAGTTTTGCACAATGGGTCAATGCCTGGGGTGAAGCAGAGTTTGTCATTACCCATCCTGAGGGATACGAATTAAACAAAGAGTTTACAGAAGGAGCTGAAATTAACCATGATCAAAGCAAGGCACTTGAGGGAGCAGATTTTGTGTATGTTAAAAACTGGAGTTCATACGCTGACTATGGTAAGGTGTTGACGAGCGGAGATGGATGGATGCTGACAAAAGATCATATGTCATTTACCAATCAGGCACATACGATGCATTGTCTTCCGGTAAGGCGCAATGTAGAGCTGAGTGATGAAATTCTGGATCATTCCAATTGCCTTACTACGGACCAGGCTGCCAATCGGGTCTGGGCAGCTCAGGCAGTGTTGAGTGAGTTGTTGCGAGGTAAGTCATGATTAATAATAAGTCTCAAAATGATCATTACCGCCCAAATATGGGGATGAATTAATAAAAGATCATAAACAACAAGTTAGTTATTAACGGAAAATACTAATTTTGCTTTATTGACTTTTCGTCAAAAGAAAAAATAATTTTACTAATAATCTGAAAAGTAGTATATGAAAGATCTGGCTTTGGATACAAATATCAAAGAAAAAATTAATAAATGGCTGACCGGAAATTATGATGAATCGGTAAAAGCCGAGATCCGCCATTTGATTGATGAAAAGAATATTACAGAATTAACGGATGCTTTTTACAGGGATCTGGAATTTGGGACCGGAGGCTTACGCGGTATTATGGGAGCAGGTTCCAATCGTGTCAATAAATATACTTTTGGAGCGGCCACGCAAGGATTGAGTAACTATCTTAAGGTGCTTTATCCCGCCCAACAAATCAAAGTAGTGATAGCACATGATAATAGAAATAATTCCGCATCCCTGGCAAAAGTGGTTGCTGACGTTTTTTCAGCTAACGGAATTTTCGTTTATTTTTTTGAAGGATTGAGACCAACACCTGAGCTTTCATTTGCAATCAGAAAATTAGGTTGCCAGAGTGGCGTCATGCTCACCGCATCACACAACCCCAAAGAATATAATGGTTATAAAGCTTATGGCGCCGATGGAGGGCAATTCGTAGCCCCTCATGATGAAGCGGTTATGAATGAGGTAGCCAAGATCAGCAATATAGAAGATATACATTTTGATGGAGTTTCAGCAAATATTGAATATATAGGAAAAGAAATCGATGAAGCTTATCTGGAAGCCATGGCAAAACTTTCAGTTTCCAGAGATGCCATACACAGGCAAAAAGATTTAAAGATTGTTTTTTCACCCATCCACGGTACTGGTGGGGTCATGGTGCCACCGGCACTGAAGAGGTTTGGTTTTGAAAATGTAATCCTTGTAGAAGAACAAATGGTAACAGATGGTAATTTTCCTACCGTCATATATCCCAATCCTGAAGAAGCTGAAGCCCTGACACTGGCACTGGCTAAAGCAAAATCAGTGAATGCAGATCTTGTTTTAGCTACAGATCCTGATGCTGACAGGGTAGGCTTAGCGATTAAAAACGATGAAGGTCAGTTTATATTATTAAATGGCAATCAGGCACTATGTCTATTGGTAAATTATATGCTTACTGTCTGGGAGAAGGCCGGTAAGCTGGATGGTAATCAATATATCATGAAAACCATTGTGACATCCTATATGATAGACAAAATGGCTGAATCCAAAAATGTGGACTGCTACAATGTACTTACAGGCTTTAAGTATATTGGTGAGGTAATGACAATACTCGAAGGAAAGAAGACCTTTGTAGTAGGCGGAGAAGAGAGCTATGGGTACCTGGTCGGGGAGCATGCTCGCGATAAGGATGCTGTGGTAGCTTGTTGTATGTTTGCAGAATTAACTGCTTATTACAAAGATAAAGGCAGCAATCTGTACGAAACCTTACTTGATTTATACGTTGAGTATGGATTTTATAAAGAAAAATTGATTTCTGTTACCAAAAAAGGCAAAGCAGGAGCGGACGAGATCAAAGCTATGATGGAAAATTACAGAAGTAACACACCAACAGCATTGGGAGGAAATAAGGTAGCGATGCTAAAGGATTATAAAAGAGGTGTATCATTAAATATGAAAACGGGTGAAACTGAAAAAATAGACCTTCCATCATCCAATGTGCTTCAGTTTTTTACTGAAGACGGTAGCATTATCACCGCAAGACCTTCCGGCACGGAGCCCAAGATCAAATTTTATTGCAGTGTTAAAGCACCACTGGCATCCAAAGAAAAGTTTAAAGATGTAGAATCTGATTTGGATAAAAAGCTAACATCTATGTTGAAGGATCTTGGCATATAATACATGAGGTTCTCAGGAATTCAAAGAGAAAGTCATGTATTATTAGATAATCTAAACTTTTTAGCAGAGTAGAATTATTATAAGAGCATCAGGTCATTAGATTGAAAAGACTCGGTAATCGTGATAGACGAAATGATATCAATAATAAAAATTGGTGGCAACATCATAGACAATTGCGAAGCGCTTGATGCTTTTCTTAAAAAATTTGCTGCCATAAAAGGCCATAAAATACTTATACATGGAGGCGG
>OBID01000778.1_pt1 | contig 12053 bp, 10 predicted proteins | sample 1519781 | NCBI WGS metagenome assembly OBID01 (sample SAMEA3991478, study PRJEB22521) | metagenome | biome: anthropogenic terrestrial biome; feature: sewage plant; material: sludge | place: Sweden | collected 2012-09-26
AGATATATTTTATTTTCACTATTTTTTTCTACAATAAAAATATTATTACTATCAATTTGAAGTGTTTTATATTTTGCTAAAATCTGTTTTTTAAAATCAGTTATTTTTTCTTCCATCATAGTGTATGAAAAGTTGTGATTTTTTAAAAATTCAGTTATCTCAAATAGATTATCAAAACTTATTTCACTACTATTTGAATACTCTTTTTTTGTGCTATTAAACTCTAAATCCAAGCTAAGAAGATAGTTTTTGTGCCTATATAACTCTTTTTGGTCTTTAATTACAATTTTTTTTAAAATCATTTTTTACCTTTTGTTTGATAATTCATAAATAAATGCAAAAATTTCTGCAACAGCTTTGTACATCGAAGTTGGTATCTCCTTATCTATATCTATTTTAGATAATAATTCAACCAAATCCTCATCTTTTTTTATAGGAATTTTGTTATCTTTTGCAATTTTTATTATGTTATTTGCTGTTTCACCTTTTCCTTTTGCAGTTATTTTAGGAGCATTATTTGCATTTTTATCATATTGTAAAGCTACTGCTTTTTGTACTTTTTGATTATCTTCTTGCATCTATTATGCCTTTATATCAATTCGTGAGCTAGTTATAAAATCGTTGTTATAATTATTTTGATAAACATTTGTTGGTTTTTGCTCTTTATTTTCACTCTCTTCTTTCATATCAAGAAGTTTTATATGCATAGGTATAATATTTGCTTCATTTAGAGCCAATTTTAATTTTTGCAAATTATCTCTTAGTGTAACTTTAAAATGCTCTCTTTGCGCATAAATAGTCATATCAAGTTTATTTTCATCATACATTGAAAGCATTAAATCAATTTTTCCAAAATCTTTTAGAGTAAGTTTAATTTGACAAAAAAACTTATCTTCCTCTTTCTCTTTAATCTCAACTGTACCATCTTCTAACATCTCCCAAAAAAATGGAATATATACAAAATTAGAGTTTGAAACAAGTGAAGTTAGTTGTTGCATATCAATTTGAGTTAAAAGATTGTTTATCGTTTTTAAGCTATCTTGAGACTTTATATCTGTTTTTTGTGCAACTTCATCTTGCATTTTAAGAAGGATTGATTTGAAATCATTATCAAGCTTTTGATTATCTTTTGGATTGTCTAAGTTATTATTTGTATATTCTTGAATAATATTTTCTACTTTTTTTATCAAAGAGTTTATCTGATTTTGTATCTCTATATTTTTTGGATTAATAGCTTGTAAACTCTCTTTTAATGCAGTTAAAAGTGGATTTAAATTTGTAGCAAAATTATTTGAAAAATTTGAGATATTACTGTTTTGTACACTATTTAAAATAGCTTCACTTTTTGAAAATAGGTCTGGTAGTGAAATTAATTTATCAATCAAAGGTAAAATATTTTTATTTTGTATTATATTTTGATTTTGTGTTAAATCTTGTTTTATTTGAGTTAAAAGCTCTTTTACTTGATTATTTATCAAGTTTTTAATTTGTGTATTTTCTATATTTACATCTTCAGTTTGTGGTGTTTGTGTTTGTGTTTTTGGTACTAAATTTTCAGTTTTTGACTCTATCATTACTCCATTTTGTATGAAATTCTTTAATTCATTTGCAAGGTTATTTAAAGTTTGTGTTTGATTAGAATTTAAAGAGCTACTTAGATTTTGTAAAGAACTCACTAATGTTTTAAGATTATTTACTAACTCACTACTTTTTAAAGAGCCATCTTTTGGTATATTTTTTAAAATGTTATCAATTATTTGACTGCTATTTTTTGCCTCAGGCGTATCTATAGTTTTTAAAAGATTTGAGATATTTTGCAAAAGATTTTCTAGTTTTGCATTTGGATTTGAAGATAACTTATTTTCTAGGAAAATACCACTATTTTTTATCTGTTCTTTTAAATTATCAGGAGTTACATCTTTTATATTTTTTAAAAAATTTTCTAAAAGTGGTTTAAATTTTTGTAAAGATTCATCATCTTTAATACTTTCTAATAAAGATGATAAATTTGAAGATAGATTTCCTAAATCTTTAAAAGCAGTTGAGTTTTTTAAGATATTTTCTAAAGTGCTGTTTGATTTTGTTCCATCTTTAATTGAGTTTAAAACCTCTTTTAAAATAGAACTAGCAGCTGTATTTGTAGAGCTTGAAGAGTTTGAACTATCTTGTTTTAAAAGATTATTTAGAGTTTTATTATCTGCCTCTTTTAAAGCATCATTTAAAACTCTATTATTGTTTGCTAAGAGTATATTTAGTGCTGATCCATTTGAAATTAACATTTTAGACCATAATATTATATGTTTTTTTAGAGTAGATTTTATCTACTCCATAAAAGAGATATTTTTAAAAAACTCTCTATATTTTGTATCACCTTCATCTCTAGCTTTCATAGCAGCTCTTGGGTGTTCATTTAATTGACCTGTTATCATATAAGGAATACTATATCCCCAGTCAAGTTTTTTCTCTAAATCAACAATATAATTTTCTATAAACTCTAAAACAGGCATCTGTTTATATTTTGGATTTTTTAAGAACCCTAAAAGAAGCTCTAGCGGACAATTTCCAGCTCCCCTTCCAAGTCCTGAAACTGTAACATCTAAAAAACTAGCTCCATAAATCATAGCTTCTAAAGTGTTTGCATATGCAAGTTGAAGATTGTTGTGTGCATGAATTCCAACTTTTTTACCTGATTTTTGAGCAAAACTTAGATATTTTTCTGTTAGTTTTCTAATTTGTTCAGGATAAAAAGAACCAAAACTATCAGCAATATAAATTACATCAACATTTGTTTTAGAAAGTTGTTCTAAAACTTCATCTAACTCATCATCAAATGATTTTGAAATAGCCATTATATTTACAGTTGTTTCGTAACCTTTTGCATGTGCATCTTCTATTAGTTCAATTGCTGCTGGGATTTGGTGAATATATGTTGCGATTCTAATCATATCAACAACACTCTCATTTTTTGGTCTAAGCTCCTCTTTTAAACTTCTTCCAATATCACTCATAACAGCTATTTTTAGATCTGTTTTGTTTTCTCCAACAATTCTTCTTATATCTTCTTCTTTGCAGAAATTCCAAGGTCCATACTCATCTTCACTCATCAAAGTTGGAGATACATTTTTTCCTATTTCCATATAATCAACACCACTAGCAACACACATTTCATAGTGAGCTTTTACGAACTCATCACTAAAATGGAAGTTATTTACAAGTCCACCATCTCTAATAGTACAATCAAAAACTTTTAAATCTTCTCTAACTGAAAGTATAGTTCCTTTTTTCTCTAGCATTAGTTCTTTTCCTTAATTTTTTTATTATTAAATATTAGCCAAATGTAACAAAAATTTTTATTAATACTATTTTATTTTTAAAACTTCCTCTATATTCTGGTATTTAAAGCTTTTATACTCTATAGATTTTTGTTTTATTGCGTTTATTGCCATTTTATCTGCTAGTTCATTTCCTTCAACTCCACTATGACCTTTTACATACTCTAGATTTACTTTTGATTTTAACTTTTCAAAAAGCTCATGAGATTTTATTATCAAAGGAAGATTTTTTATCTCTCCACCTTTTTTACTCCAACCATTTTTTTTCCATGAATATGCCCATGTTGATATACAATCTATTGCATATTTTGAGTCTGTAAAAATAGATATATTATTATTAGTTTTTGACTCATCTGCTATTTGTAAAGCTTTGTATAAAGCATTTAATTCAGCAATATTGTTTGTTCCACTCTCAATAAAATCACCATATAATAAAACTGGGTTTTTGTCATCAAAATAAACTGCTATTCCACTTCCTGCATTTCCAGGATTTCCGCTACAAGCTCCATCACAATATATTTTTAAAATATTATTTGATGTTGTGATATTGTTATCTTCATTTTTATATACATTTGCTTTTATATTGTTGTGCTCTAATACTAAATGGTAGTTTGAAATTATTTGCTCTTGAGATTTTAAATCATCAATGCCTCTTAGAAGCATTAGTAAATTTGAGTCATTTTTTGAAATTTCTTTTCCTAAAATTTTATTTTCATAATTTTTCTCAGAGCTAAAATCTATATTTAATATATCAAGCTGTTTTTTATTTAAATCACCATTGTAATAAATTTTGTTTAAAAATTCTTTGTCTATTTTCATATTACTTTTACTTATAATTAATTTTTTTCAATTGAAGATTGTACAAAAATAGGGCTTTATTGTTGTTGTAAATTAACCAAAAATAGCCAAAATTATGGTAGAGTTACACAAAAAATTAGGATTTATGAATGATTTCAAAACTATCTATAAAACAAAAGCTAATTGCAATTATGCTTATTCCATTGGTTATTGTAATTTTGCTAGCAGCAAAATTAGCTTATGACTCATACAGAAGCTTGGAAAACCTTAAATCATTAGATAAAGTTGTTATTTTATCTACAAAAATTGGTGCACTGGTTCATGAAACTCAAAAAGAGAGAGGTATGACAGCTGGATTTATTGGAAGTAAAGGTGTTAAGTTTAAAGATGATTTACCAAAACAAAGAGAAGAGGTAAATAAACAAATAACTTTTTTAAATGAATTTTTATCAGATTTTGATAAATCAAAATATAATGATGATTTTATAAAAAATCTAAATAGCGGTTTAGAAAAGTTAAAAGATTTACAAGGTGTAAGAAATAGTGTAAATAGTTTGAATATTGCAGCACCTATTGCAATAGCTTATTATACAGATACAAATACTCTTTTACTTAACACTTTAGGAACTATTGTAAAATTTTCAAATAGTCCAAATGTTACAAAAGAGTTAGGAAGTTATATGAACTTTTTACTTGCAAAAGAGCGAACTGGAATAGAAAGAGCAGTTGGTACAAATACTTTTGCACAAAATAAGTTTACAGAAGGATTAAAAGCTAGATTTTATACTCTTATAGCTGAACAAACTGCATATTTGGATATTTTTTCAAAAATTGCTTCAAAAGATATAGTTGATTTTTACTTAAAAACAGTTGTTGGAAAAGATATAGAAGAGGTTGAAAAGATGCGAAAAATAGCACTTTTTAGTAATATCGAAGAGAATTTCGGAGTAGAACCAAACTACTGGTTTGAAAGAATTACAAACAAGATAAATCTTTTGAAGCAAGTTGAAGATCATATTTCTATTCATCTTTTAAATGAGATTAACCTAGAAAAAGACGAAGCAACTTTTCATCTAATACTTTTTTCACTATTAAGTATATTTGGTATTGGTATTACTATGATTTTGGCAAGAACAATTGCATTTACAATTTTAATAGATGTTGCTAGTGTAAGAGCTGGAATTGAAGAGTTTTTTGCTTTTATTAATTTTGAAAAAGATGATATTAAATTAATTGGTGTTGATTCAACAGATGAGTTAGGAATGATGTCTAAAATTATAAATAAAAATATTGCAAATACTAAAGCAAATATTCAAAGAGATAGAGAATTAATAGCAGATACAATAAGAGTTGCAAATAGTATTAATAAAGGGCATTTAGACCAAAAAATAATGGTTAATTCAAATAATCCTGCATTAAATGAGCTTAAAGACATTATAAATGAGATGTTAAATACTCTAAATAGTAATATTTCAAATATTTTAACTGTTTTAACTTCTTACTCAAAGCTAGATTTCAGACCAAGATTAAAAGATAATGACCTTGAGGGAATTATTCAAGAGTTGGAAAAAGATATAAATATTTTAAGAGATGTTATTACACAAACTCTACTTGATAACAAAAAAGTTGGGTTTACTTTAAAAGAAAATGCAAATATCTTAAGTTTTAATATGCAAAGTATATCAACAGCTGCAAATTCACAAGCTGCATCTTTAGAAGAGACAGCTGCATCTTTAGAAGAGATAACATCAAATATCACAAATAATACACAAACAACTACAAAAATGGCAAGTTATGGTGAAAAAGTAAAAGAGTCAATAAAAATTGGACAAGATTTAGCAAATAAAACTGTTAGTTCTATGGAAGATATAAATAAACAAGCATTAGCTATAAATGAGGCTATTGGTGTAATTGATCAAATAGCATTCCAAACAAATATTCTAAGTCTAAATGCTGCTGTTGAAGCTGCAACTGCGGGAGAAGCTGGTAAAGGTTTTGCAGTTGTTGCTGGAGAAGTAAGAAATCTTGCAAGTAGAAGTGCTGAAGCTGCAAATGAGATAAAAAGAATAGTACAGTTAGCAACAAGCAAAACAAAAGAGGGTAGTGAAGTTGCAAATAGTATGATAGAAGGATATACATCTTTAAATGAGAATATATCTATAACTTTAGATTTAATACAAAATGTAACAACAGCTAGTAAAGAGCAGTCAATTGGAATGGTTCAAATAAATGATGCTGTAAACAACCTTGACCAAATTACTCAAAAAAATGCACAAAGTGCATCTGAAGCAAATGAAATTGCAAAACAAACATTAAAAATATCAAATGAGATTATAGAACAGGTAAATTCTAAAGAGTTTGATGGAAAGTAAAAAATAATAGGAGTTATATTTAAGGAATATAACTCTCTTTATTGTTTATAAATTTTGTAGTATAAAAAAGCTCTCTTAAAAATAAAATTAGTGAAACTACTAAACAACTCATAGCCAAAATAAATAAAATCGCTATTAAAAAAGTGTGTTCAAAATGAAAAAATGAACTTAAAAATATTGTGATAATAACTAAAGCAATTAAAAGACCTGTTGTTGTCCCAAAAAATATCGCTCGATTTGTATTATTCATTCTCATAGTTAAAAAATCTCTTCTAGATTTTATCATATTTCTTAATTCATCATCTATTTTGTTTTGCTCTTTTTTTTCACTCTCAAATTTATCTAATTTATCAACCTTATCAATAATTCTAACTAATCTTCCTGTAAAAACATTTAGAAGTCCTGCAACACCTGCTAATAAAAAAACAGGTGCAACAGAGAGTTGAATCATACTTGATACTGAATTTATCTCACCTATATTTATCACTATTTTGCTTCTTCTATTATTTTTAAAAGCCCTTCTTGTGTTTTTTGTGCAAGTTCTATTAAATCAGGGTTTATATCATCTACTAATTGAACTAAAGAGTTTAAAGTGATATTTGTTTCTCCATCTTGAGTATAAACTGCAATTTTGCAAGGCATAATACAAGCTAAACTAATATCTTCATTTAAAAAAGTTTCAGCAACATTTGGATTGCAAATATCAATTACTTGACACTGTGCATCTAATTTTTTACCCTTTGAGCTTAAAGTCTCTTTTATATTGTGTATGTGTTGAACTCCAAAACCATGGTTTGGGGCTAACTCTTTTATGCTATCAACTACTTCTTGAACTGTTTTGTTTGATATTTCTATATATTGCATTTTTTTTCCTTTTATATATTTTTGTTGATTGTAGCAAATTAATTTTTATAAAAACATATTCTTTTCAATTTATGAATCAAAATCAAGAAATTGTGATATAATCTCACAATTTCGGCATACTTCGGTCTATGCCTGACTTCGTTTATGTAGATTTTCTACAACTCATTTAAACTCAAATTATTCAACCTAGATCGTAACTTAAGCTAATAACTTTTGTAGGTTCATAAAACAAAAGGTACTTATGTCATTTTCAAACTTAGGCTTATGCACAGAACTTCTTCGTGCAATTAAAGAAGAGGGTTATACAACGCCAACGCCAATTCAAGCAAAATCAATTCCAGTGATTTTATCAAAAAAAGATGTCCTAGCAGCTGCTCAAACGGGTACTGGAAAAACGGCTGGATTTACACTTCCACTGTTACAAAGATTAAAAACTGCTTATAATAAAGATAAAAAGTCTCATGTAAGAGCACTTATTTTAACTCCAACAAGAGAACTTGCAGCTCAAGTTGCACAAAGTGTTGAAACTTATGGGAAATATCTTCCTTTTAAATCAGCTGTTATTTTTGGAGGAGTTGGAATAAATCCTCAAAAAGCAATTTTGAAAAAAGGTGTTGATATTATTACAGCAACTCCTGGAAGATTGCTTGATTTGGTTTCTCAAGATTGTTTAGATTTATCAAAAGTAGAGTTTTTGGTTTTAGATGAAGCTGATAGAATGCTTGATATGGGATTTATTCATGATATTAAAAAGATATTATCAATTTTGCCAAAACATAGACAAAATCTACTTTTTTCAGCTACTTTTTCACCAGAGATTAAAAAATTAGCAGATGGTTTGCTAAAAACTCCTGTTTTAATAGAAGTTTCAAAAGCAAATAGCACTTCACACAAAGTTGAACAAACTGTTCATCATGTTGATAAAGAGAGAAAAAAAGAGCTTTTAATTCATCTTTTAAATAAAAATAGTTGGAAACAAGTTTTAGTTTTTACAAGAACAAAACATGGTGCAAATAAACTAAGTGAAGCTTTAATAAAAGATAAAATAACTTCAGCTGCAATTCATGGAAATAAATCTCAAGGTGCAAGAACAAAAGCTTTGGATGATTTTAAAGCTGGAACTGTAAGAGTTTTAGTTGCAACTGATATTGCTGCAAGGGGAATTGATATAGACCAACTTCCTCATGTAATAAATTTTGAGTTACCAAATGTTCCTGAAGATTATGTTCATAGAATTGGCAGAACAGGACGTGCTGGAAATAGTGGAGATGCTATATCTTTAGTTTGTATTGATGAGCATGATTATTTGTTAGCAATTGAGAAATTAATTAAACAAAAGATAAATAAAATAGCAATAGAAGGATTTAAAGTAAATCCAAATATAAAAGCAGAACCTATTTCAAATGGTAGAAATAGAGCAAAAAGTGGTGCAAATAGAGCAACACAAAGTAGAGCTTCTAAAACAGAAGATAAAACTTCTAGTTCAAAAAGAACTTTTGGTAGAAGTAGAAGAGTAAGCTCTAGTTTAAAAAGTAAATAGACTCAAATTTTAAGTAAGATATTGCAAAATATCTTGCTCTTTTAACAAAATTAATATTCAATTCATAGCCATATAGATATACTTTTTCTTTAAAAATATAGTAAATATAGAAAGAATTTATAGATGAAAAAACTAAAACTACAAAATCTTGATTGCGCAAACTGTGCATTGAAAATAGAGAAAACTTTAAATAATATGCCAGAGTTATCAAATGTAAGGCTTAATTTCTCTACTTCAACTTTAACATTTGAGCAAAATATAGACAAAGATTTAAGTGATTTAATAGAAAAAGAGATTCAAAAGATAGAAAAAGAGGTAATCATTGTAAAAAAAGAGAGTAAAAATCAAAAAAGATTTTGGCAAAATTTAGACAAAAAGCTTTTGTTTATTACTTTTTTATCACTCTTTTTAACTTATATCTCATATAACTATATAGAAAATAGACAAATCCAAATAACAGTTTTTTTAATAGCATATATAATTGTTGCTTGGGATGTTTTATATAAGGCATTTAAAAATATTATTGTTGGAAAAGTTTTTGATGAGTATTTTTTAATGTCAATTGCAACAATTGGAGCAATTGCTCTTTTTGATTTTGTTGAAGCTATTGCTGTTATGGTTTTTTATCAAGTTGGTGAGATGTTTCAAAGAGTTGCTGTAAATAATTCAAGAGATAGTATAAATGCACTTATAGATATAAAACCAGAATTTGCATTTGTAAAAGAGGGTGAAACTATAGTTCAAAAAACTCCTCAAGAGTTAAAGCTAGATGATGTTATTTTAGTAAAAGTTGGAGAAAAAGTTCCAGTTGATGCTATTTTGCTTGAAAACTCTTGCTCTTTTGATACAAGTGCAATAACAGGTGAGTTTAAACCAAAAACTTTAAAACAAAATGAAGAGGTTTTAAGTGGATATATAAATGTTTCAAATGCTGTTTATCTAAAAGTAAAATCACTTTACAAAGACTCAACAATTGCAAAGGTAATTGAGCTAATTGAAAATGCAAGTTTAAAAAAGGCAAATGCTGAAAAATTTATTACAAAATTTGCTTCTGTTTATACTCCAATAGTTGTTGTTTTGGCTCTTTTTTTAGCATTTTTACCACCACTTTTTATAGAAAATGCTTTATACTCTGATTGGATTGAAAGAGCCTTGGTATTTTTAGTAATCTCTTGTCCTTGTGCTTTGGTTATATCTGTTCCTCTATCATATTTTAGTGCTATTGGAGCTGTTTCAAAAAAAGGTGTACTAGTAAAGGGTGCAAACTATATAGAAAAACTAACTGAAATCAAAAATTTTGTTTTTGATAAAACAGGAACTTTGACAAAAGGGGTTTTTGAAGTTACAAAAGTAGAAGCTTTTGATATGAGTAAAGATGAGCTTCTAAGAGTTGTTGCGACAGTTGAGAGCTTTTCAACTCATCCAATAGCAAAAGCAGTTGTAAAAGAGTGCAAAGAGGAGTTAAACCTAAAAGAGCTTAGTTTTAGCGAAGAGTTTAGTGGTTTGGGTATAAAAGCTATTGTAAATGAAAAAGAGATTTTAGTAGGAAACAGAAAACTTCTTGAAAAATTTGGTATAAAAATTTCACAAAATCTAAATGAGAGTTTAAATATTGTTTATGTATCAATAAACTCAAAATTTGTTGGATATATTGTTGTAAGTGATGTTATAAAAAGTGAAGCAAAAGAGTTTTTAAAAGAGTTAAAAAAACTAAATATATTAAAAACTTATATGCTAACAGGAGATAAAAAAGAGCAAGCCTTAGAAGTTGCAAAAAATATAGGAATTGATGAGGTAAGATATGAGCTACTACCACAAGATAAACTAAAAATTTATGAAAATATAAAAAAAGATACAAACCAAACAACTGCATTTGTAGGAGATGGAATAAACGATGCACCAACTTTAGCAAATGCTGATATTGGTTTTGCTATGGGTGGAATTGGAAGTGATTTGGCTATAAAATCTGCTGATGTTATAGTTTTAAATGATAATTTAAATTCAATAAGCGATGCAATAAAAATAGCTAAAAAAACAAAAGTTATTGTATATCAAAATATTATTTTCATAATGGCTGTAAAAATTGGCTTTTTATTTTTGGGAGCAGGGGCTGTTATAGGAATGCAAGAGGCTATTTTTGCAGATGTTGGAGTAGCTTTAATAGCTATATTTAACTCTATGAGAATTTTAAAAAAAATAAAACAAAAAAAACAATAAGAAAGATATATGTACTTTAAAATAAAAATGATTCTACTGGCGATTTTTTCAATAAATCTTTTTGCAAATGATTTAGAGATTGAAAAGATTTTTAAAAATAAAGAAGTTGAAGGAACAATGGTAATTGAATCTTTAAATCAAAATAAGAGTTATATTTACAATAAACAAAGAGCAGAAACTTTCTTGTCTCCTGCTTCATCTTTTAAAATACCACATACTTTAATAGCTTTAAATGAGGGTTTAGTTACTGTAGATTCAGTTATTAATTGGGATAAAAATATAGGTCTTGTTGAATCTTGTAACGCTAATCAAACTTTAAAATCCTCTTTTAAAAACTCTTGTATTTGGGTTTATCAAGTGTTTGCTTCAACAATAGATTCTTCAAAATATAAGAACTATTTAGAACAAATGGATTATGGAAATAAAGTTGTTGGAAATGATGTAAAAAACTTTTGGCTTGATGAAAGCTTGAAAATCAATGCTTTTGAACAAATAAACTTCTTGAAAAAACTACATAAAAACAATTTACCTTTTAAGCAAAATGATATAGATGCTCTTAAAAATATTATGATAGATGAAAAAACATCTAATTATACAATTAGATCAAAAACTGGTTGGGAAGGAAGATATGGTTGGTATGTTGGATATGTTGAGACAAAAGATGATGTTTGGTTTTTTGCTATGAATATTGATACAAAATCAAAAGATGATTTACCAAAAAGAAAAACTATAACTTTGGAAACATTGAGATTAAAAGGAATTATTAATTGAATTATGAGATAAAAAATAGTTTTATAAAAGCAAAAATCAAATCTTTTGGAGCTGAATTAAATAGTTTACAAAAAATAGAGAATGATTTTGAATATATTTGGCAAGCAAATTCACAATACTGGGCAAGACACTCACCTGTGCTTTTTCCAATACAACAAT
>OBID01000780.1_pt1 | contig 12050 bp, 4 predicted proteins | sample 1519781 | NCBI WGS metagenome assembly OBID01 (sample SAMEA3991478, study PRJEB22521) | metagenome | biome: anthropogenic terrestrial biome; feature: sewage plant; material: sludge | place: Sweden | collected 2012-09-26
AAAGCAATACAGCGGTTAATACAAGGCCAAACGAAACAATAAATACCAATAACAATAAATTCCCAATTGCCTGGGCTTTCACTACAATTAACATAACCACTGCGTTCAATCCAATTAATACGCAGGTTGCTTGTAAATGATTCAGGCCGGCATCCACCATTAAATGATGTATATGCCGCCTGTCAGGATGAAATGGAGATCTTCCGGAAAATAAACGAACAAAAAAAACCCGAAGCATGTCAAACAATGGTAAAAATAAAATACCAATAGCAACAGCCGGAGCTGCAATGATTTGATACAATGGGTTGGGGGAACGATATGCTAATTCAATAAAACTTATCGTGAGAATCGCACAAATCAATCCTATTAATAAAGATCCGGTATCTCCCATGAAAATTTTTGCCGGTGTGAGATTAAATTTTAAAAACGCAATCAGTGATCCAACTAATGCAAAGGAAATAATACTTAATACAACCTGATCCGCCATATAAAACCAAGAACCGTATGCTGTGGCAATCAAAATACCAAGACTTCCGCTTAAGGCATTGATCCCATCAATCAGGTTGAATGCATTTACGATTACTAAAATGGTAAATAATGAAATCAAAACACTAATTATATAAGGCAATTCATCCACATAAAATATTCCGTAAAAACTGGTTATTCGTATATTCGCTTTAAAGATTAAGATACACGAAGCAAAAACTAAACCCAACATTTTTTTATAAGGAGTAAGTGGAATGATATCATCTTTAGCACCCATTAAGAAAATAATAATAAACGCACAGAGAATGTATTGCAAATCGCCAAAAACATTAAAAGGAGTCCACAAAACAATAGAAAATAAAACTCCGGCAAAAATTCCAATTCCACCTAAAGTGGGAATGCTGCGTTTATGGACTTTTCGTTCACTAGGCTCTTCCGTGAGCATTTTAAACTTCGCAATATTGATTATGGAAGGAATAATCAAATAGGTAAAAATAAATGCCGTTAAGAAACTGAGTACTAATCTGTAAAACATCTTTCAAGGAGCCCTTTAGAAACAGCAAAATAAACAAATTTTGAAAAATTTTAATATATAAAATAAAAGATTCCTTTACATAACTTTACGTTTCGCATGGAAGAGACCATTTTACCACACTTAAATAAGGACAATCTTCCCCAACACATTGCCATTATTATGGATGGGAATGGTCGATGGGCTAAGCAACGAGGGATGCCAAGGCTTTTTGGGCATCGCCATGGAGTCAAGACCGTACGTGAAATTGCAGAGGCATCTGCTGAATTGGGTATTAAATTTCTGACACTTTATGCATTTTCCACTGAAAACTGGAACCGACCTGAATTAGAAGTCAAAGGACTGATGAGCCTATTGGTGGAAACCTTGAAAATTGAATTAAATGCTCTAAAAAAGAATAAAATCCGACTTCGTGCAATCGGGGACCTGAGTCAACTCCCTGAAAAAACCCAACAAGCTTTGATGATGGGCATGGATGAAACCAACGATAACAACCGGATGGACCTCATTTTAGCCTTAAATTATAGCTCCAGATGGGAAATTCTCCATGCAATCAATCAAATTGCTCGGGATGCTGCATCGGGTATTTTGGACCTTCCTATAGGCGAAGCTGGTTTTAACCAGTATTTAAGTACCCATGGAATCCCAGATCCGGAATTAATGATCCGTACCAGTGGAGAATATCGGATTTCAAATTTCTTGCTTTGGCAAGCAGCCTACACCGAATTGCATTTTACCCCTGTTTTTTGGCCAGATTTCACAAAACAGCATCTTTTTCAGGCTATTCAGGATTATCAGGGAAGACAAAGACGTTTTGGCAAAACAGAAGAACAACTTAAAATTTAGACCAAATTTTGGTTTAATATGCAACCTTTTTAAGAAAATCAGTCTTTAAATGCAAATCCTTGCATTGGTTTGTGAGGGCTAACTAAGGCTTATTTAATTACCTTTGGGCCCACAATCCGGAAAGGGTTGCCAACGTTAATAAGTCTCTATGTTTCCAAGGTTTTTATTACATATTATAGCTCCAACCTTACTTTTCATATGGTGTAGCTTCCAGGTTTCTGCTCAAGTCGAAGAATTTATTCCTTACGACAATAAGATTTATGAAATTTCAGCTATCACGGTCAGCGGAAACCAATTTAGTGATGCAAATGCCATTATTGGAATTTCAGGATTGCGCATCGGGCAAAAAATTAATATCCCGGGCGCAGATATTCCAAATGCAATTAAAGCAATTTACAAACAACGACTGTTTACTCAAGTCAATATTCAAATTGCTACTCAAGTTCAAAATGTAGTGAGCCTTCAGATAATTGTTGAAGAAAAACCTCGGTATTCTACACATTCATTCAAAGGAGTTAAAAAATCTGCCCATGAAGATTTAAATGTGATCATTTCAAATCATCTTCCAAAGAATTCAGTTTATACCAATGAAATTAACGAAGCCCTGGTAACTAGTTTGCAGGCTTTTTATATTGAAAAAGGATATCTGGATGCTAAAGTAGTAATACATCAATTACCCGATGAGAAGAAACCAAATACAATTAAATTGCTTTTTGATTTTCATAAAAATAAGCGGGTAAAAATTGCTAAGATTAGTTTTTCAGGAAATAAATTGGTGAAATCCCGTAAACTGCGTAAACAAATGAAAGAGACCAGAAGTTTCTGGCATATATTCAGTAAATCAAAATTTCAGGAAGATAAATATCAAACAGATAAGGAACACCTAATTACATATTATAACGGACAAGGGTTTCGGAATGCAGATATTATTGGTGATTCAATCTGGCGCCAGTCAAATGGTAAATTACGCATTCATATAAATCTTAATGAAGGCAATCGATTTTATTTTAGAACGATCAGTATCAAAGGGAATTCTTTATATCCTGAAAGTCACATAAAAAATGTTTTAGGGATTCAGAAAGGAGATGTCTATGATCAGGAGTTATTACAAAAGCGACTCAGTTTTGCACAGGATGGCCGGGACGTAAGCAGTTTATATATGGATGAAGGGTATTTGTTTTTCAGAGCAGAACCTGTTGAAGTTGCTGTTGAAAATGATTCTGTAGACCTTGAAATTCGCATTACAGAAGGTCCGCCTGCAACGATAGATAAAGTAGTGGTTCGAGGCAATGAACGTACGCACGAGCAAGTGATCCGTCGTGAAATTCGAACACGGCCCGGACAAAAATTCAGTCGTTCCGATATCATTCGTTCACAACGAGCGATTCTTGCTTTGGGTTTCTTTAATCCGGAAGCATTGGGAATAAATACCCCTGTAAATCCTAAACGTGGCACCGTCGATATTGAATATACTGTTGAAGAGAGACCTTCGGATCAATTAGAATTAACTGCTGGCTATAGCGCCTATGGATTAATTGGAACGCTTGGGGTTGTTTTTAATAATTTTTCTACAAGAAACTTTTTCAAAAAATCAAGTTGGAGTCCACTTCCTCAAGGAGACGGACAAAAATTATCTTTGCGTGCTCAAACTAATGGTCGGTATTATCAGTCTTATAATTTTTCATTTACTGAACCCTGGCTGGGTGGAAAAAGACCTACCTCATTAACGATTGGAGGTATCTTCAGCTTAATTGATAATTCAGCTTATGGGAGTACACCGGGAAGCTTAAGCATTGCGCGTTTGTCAGGTGCATTAGGAACTCAATTAAAATGGCCTGATGATAACTTTGGTACTTCCGGTGCCATTAACTTAGAACGTATCAGATTAAATCAATACGTAGGATTTAATGTTGGAACACCCGCAATTGCAGTTGATAATGGGGATTTTTATAATATTTCATTTAAACAAACTTTGGTTCGCTCCACAGTTTCTGAACCCCTCTTTCCAAGATCTGGTTCTCGTATTTCAGTTTCTTTACAATTAACACCTCCTTATTCTCTATTCCGATCCAACTGGAATCCAGATAGCATCAGTGTCAATAAAAGATATCAGTGGGTAGAATATCATAAATGGCGTATGGATGGAGAATGGTATGTCAATTTGGCAAATAAATTAGTCCTGGCTTTTAATGCAAAAATCGGTATCCTAGGATACTATGATAAAAAACTTAAAGCACCTCCATTCGAACGATTTGTACTGGGTGGCGATGGACTTAACAATCAATCTTTTACAGTAACCGGAAGAGATATCTTTTCATTAAGAGGCTACGAAGTCGAAGATGTCAAAGCAAAAACAGTCGATGAACGCAGAACCATTCGTACCGATGCTGAAGATGCTACCATCTTTAATAAATTTACAATGGAGTTAAGGTATCCTTTGTCCCTGAATCCAAGTGCCACAATTTTTGGTTCTATTTGGGCACAAGGTGGCAATTCCTGGAATTCGTTTAAAGAATACAATCCGCTCTCATTAAAACGATCAGTAGGATTTGGCGTGCGTGTATTCCTTCCTATGTTCGGATTGTTGGGATTTGATTACGGAATTGGTTTTGACAAACCCTGGTTGGATCCAAAATCTACATCCTTAAAGGATTATGCAAAATTTAGTCTGATTCTGGGCTTTGAGCCAGAATAGACTAATAGCCATTTATAATTCTCCGCAGTCCTGTTTTTAATAGGACTTCATTGAAATTAATAAGTAAACCCAATTTAAATTGACCTAATTTTAAATAGGTCATAAATGTAAAAAATGAATAAGAGCTAATTGTTCAATGCTTTTAATTTCAATTATTATTTCATTCTCCACCAAAAGATCAATTCTTGAACCGTGTTCCTACTCAGTGATCTTGTCGTGAAATATCTTGGTTGATAGTTGTTGGTTGATAGTTGATAGAAAGAGCACATGCATTTCTTAGCGTCTCTGCGTGAAATTTCTTTAACGCAAAGTCCACAAAGAAAATACACACGAAGAAATACAGAGTTAATTTCCTCTGCGTTTAAGTATTTGAATCCTTGTAAATAAAACTAATTTACTTAACTATAATTAAACGTTGTACATCTCGTTGATTGTTTCGTCTTGCCTCAATAAAATACATACCAGAAGAAACTCCTAAAATATCTAAGTCTATATCCATGAATCCATCTATCAACATCGTTTCAACTTTGTAAATAGTTTGTCCCATCATATCCTGAATACTAAATTGAGTTTCATTTATATTCAAGTCCGTCAAATAAATTCGAATATAATTGGATGCAGGATTTGGAACAATTCTAAATAAATGTTCCTTCGAAAATTGATCATCTGATGTAATGCACTTCCATCGATTTACAAATCCTTCACCTGCAGAATATAAATCACAAGTTAAGGCACCGCAAGAATCATACGTTGCTAATGCCCAGGCAACTTTATTGAAATGATTTGTAGAAAACCAATTCTGCCCATCCCATTCAGCTACCCCAGTTGCAAGAGTACTTCCAATTTTACTAAATTCCCCGGCAGCATACAATTTATTATTATACCGAATAAAATCTCTAACAGCTTCAAGGGTATCAGGAACATCTCCGCCAGCCATGGACGACCAATTGGTCCCATTCCATTTTGAAACGCTTTGAGTCAACGGAAGATTCGCTGCATTGCGGTAATGTCCACCTACTATCAAATTTCCATTGTATTCATACTGTGCAGCAACACCATTGTAAGGAAGGTTATTAAATAAATTGATGCCTCCAGAATTGGTTATCCAATTAGAGCCATTCCACCTGGTTGAATTTAATCCGGGTGAATTAAAAGTTCCGGCAGCATACAATTGATTATTGTATTGTCTTAATGTATAAATGGGACCATTAAACAATTGATTGATTGAATTAAAATTATTATTCCAACTAATACCATTCCATTGTGCAATATTATTTGTTGCCAAGGCAGATGTTTGGCCTGCATTCTGAAATTGGCCACCAACAACTAAACCGGCTGGGGTACTTTCCAGTGCTGCCACAAATGTTAAACCGGAACCTGTCAGTCCATTGTCTAAAGATGCCCAATTGCTACCATTCCAACTGGCAATATTATTTACATTACTTACCGATCCTGCTGTTGAAAATTTTCCCCCAACGTAAAGCAATCCGTTATGAACTGCCAATGCGCGCACTTCGCCATTGAGTCCTTGAGAAAGTGGAATCCAATTCGATCCATCCCATGCAGCTATATTATTTGCTGCTACATTTCCAACTTGCGCAAATTGCCCTGCTACAATCAACTTACATTGATATACCACCATATCATATACGAAACTGACACCACTGGCAATATTCTGCCAATTTCTAGTACCAGATGCGCAAACGGACTGATCACAAAAACTATCCAAAACTGTCGGACAATCAAAATTATAATTAAATACACAGCTATCTCTTTTCCCGTTATTAGTAAAATAGTACTTCACCTTAACAGTATACACACTTGCTCCACTAACACAAAATGTTGCTGGATAAATCGTGCCCGAAGGAATAAATCCACTAGCAGGATTTATTAAAAAACTTGTATTCGTCGAATTTGAAATGGACCATCCATTTCCCGATTGAACATTTGCAAATGTTCCTGAACTTAACTGCACATGCATCTGTGTAAAACAAGCAGCATAAGGAACGTGTCCTTCAATATCATAACAACATAAACCAGGAAGAACTGAACTTTGGTTTACAAAATTAGTTAAAGAATCACATTTACATGGGTCTGGTACTTTTGGACAATCAAACATAAAAACCCTGCTGCATGTATCCAATGCTCCATTATTATTATAATAATAAACCAATTGAATGGAATACAGACTGGATCCGGTTACGCAAAAATCCACTGGGTGTATAGTCCCTGGAGGTAAAAATCCACTGTTTGATAGAATCGTAATTTTTTGAGCACTATTGGAATTTGCAGTGTAGCCTGTATTGGCTTGAATATTTGTAAAACTTCCCGAACTCAAATTCAATTCAATCTTTGTAAAACAATTTGAAGTTGGAATTTTAGCTGTCAGGCCATAACAGCATATCCCCGGATTAACACTGTTTTGCTGGATATTGGTTTGAAGTGAATCGCAATTACAAAGTGAAGGTAATTTAGGGCAATCTAAAATATAATTATAACTACAGGTATCTGAAATTCCACTATTAGTATATAAATAATGTACTGTTACTATATAATTGCTTGCACCATTTACACAAAATGAACCTGGTGTTATAAATCCAGCTGGAATAAATCCGGAATTTGGAATTAAACTAAAACTCTGATTCGTATTTGTAAAGAAATTCCATCCGGCATTCGCTTGCACATTGCTAAATGTACCCGCATCAACTGTTATTAGGATTTTAGAAAAACAATTTCCAGGAGCAACATTCGCCTGAATTTTATAACAACATTTTCCAGGAACCGTGCTAACGGGTACTACAAAATTCTTTAACGAATCACAATTGCATGCTGGTGGGGGTGGCGGACAATCTCTTACAAATTGTTTTGAACACCGAGGTAATACTATACCCGAATTATCATAAAATTCTACTTTTACTGTAAATGGATTTACGGCTCCGCTTACACAAAATGATCCCGGATTAATGGGTCCACCCGGAACAAAACTTCCCTGTGGTAAAAAACAAATTCCCTGCGGGCTTGAGCTGGCTATCCATCCTGGATTAGGGGCAATATTGGTCAGTTGCCCAGAGGAAACAGAAACGCAAATTTTAGAAAAACACTTATTTAATTTACTGTTAGCATGTAAATCAAAACAACAATCCACCTGTGATCCTAGTGTAAGCAATTGCGCTGTGGTTGAATCGCAACAATCAGGCGGTGGATTTTGTCCGGGACAATCAAATGTAAAATGATAACTACAGGTATCGGTGCCTTTAGGGCTCGTATAAAAATATAAAACCGTAACGGTAATTGGATTAAATGCACCTTCAACACAAAACCATGCGGGCACTATTTTACCAATTGGAATAAATCCTGAAATGTGCGTTACCGTAAAATCTTGTGCTCCTCCGGAACCCAAAATAAAGCCTTGTAAATTATTGGCCTGTACATTTGTAAACATTCCTGAATTGAGTTTCACCTGAATCTTTGTAAAACAATTAGGAACTGGGTTATCTGTATGAATCGTATAACAACAAAATTCCGGCAAGGTATGCTGCTTTTCAAGATAGGTTTGAAAACTTGAATCACATTTTTTTATGAAAGGGGGTAGCTGACAATCGAATACATAATGAAACTCACAGGTATCCTGAAATCCATTTCGTGTATAAAAATAAAATACAGAAACTGTATAACTTGAAGCCCCACTAACACAAAACGAACCTGCATTAAAATTTCCCGGAGGAATAAAGCCACCTGTATGCGTAAATGTTATGTATTTAAAATTATTTTGATTAACGATCCAACCCTGATTGGTATTTGCTTGTACATTGTAAAATGTTCCTGCACTCAAACTGATTTGCACGCTATTAAAACAATCCAAAGATGAAATGTCTCCACGTACCTCATAGCAACAACCGATTGGTGAAGCAGAGGCTATCGGTCTGATTTCATTTTTAACAAACGAATCACAGTCACAGGGTTTATTAATTACACAAATGGTATCACTGCAGGTGCTGATACAAGATCCTTCTATAACCGTTAGATTAATTGGATAGCATCCGGGTTTGCTGTATTTTATCCACAAACTGTCCACACCAAAAAACCGTTGACCAATTAAATTGTCAATGTTTAAAACCCAGTTAAAAATCGTATTGGGTCCCCCATTTCCGGTATAATAAATCAAAGCAGTATCTCCAACGCAAATGGTATCAGGAAAATCAAACGAACAGGTTAAATCACATTTAAAATTTACACAAATGGTATCCTTGCATTGACCATTATTTAGAATGACACAATAACATCCATCCTGAGGTGGATAAAAGCATTGTTGAGTTGATAATACCAAGGATGAATTACACGCATACCATGCATACATTAAATTATCCGGACTTGCGCATAGTGCATTATTTGTTTGGTTTACCACCCCGGTTAAAGCTGGTAATACAGCCAAATGGACCGGAGCTGGTTGCGAGGTATTGGAACAATTTTGATCGCTAATGTTTACCAGATTATACGTTGTTTTAACAATGGGACAAACCCGGTAAGTGTAATTGGTAGAACTGGAATTATGACTTGTAATTTGATTGTTTTCCCGAATTTGAAAACTAAAAGGAGGCGTACCGCTCAATACTACATTTAAATTTGTGCATTCTCCTTCACAGATCGTATCCTTTGTAAGACTTAACATACCCTGAGGCAAAGGAAAAACTTCCACATTGACACTACAGGTTTCCGGAGCCATACCGGGCTCTTGCCAGACCACCTGAATCGTACACAATCCTGCTGTTGTAAAACAGGCCATGTGTGGATTTTGTAAATTTGGATTAGTGATGGTGCCGCAACTAATTGTCCAACTATAACTTGCGTTGGATGTTCCTGTTCCAATATAATTTACAGCATAACATTCATTTAAACAGACTGATGGGACAACATCAATGCATTGAAATTGTGAATGTAAATTTGTAAAAATAGAAAGACTGCAGTTTGCAATAAATAATACCAGCAATCGCTTTAGAAAAACGTTTCTCATAATAGTAAATTTAAAAAGGTAACCGAATCGAATAGCGAAATTTGGACGAGGTGCTGTCGGATAGAATACAAATTTATACCAGAAAACGATAGAATCAAAATTTTTATCTAAGACATTTTATTGGATGAAGGCTTAATACAATCAGCAAGGCAGATCTTTGAACATGCTTTTGCTTAAAATGTCCTTTTGAATCAAGTTAAATTACACCAGGAATCGGATAACTCAAGTTGAAGCTGATTCTTCCATTTACAATTCCATACCTTTGCAAACCTTATGTTTAAACCCTATGATGTAATTGTTGTCGGTGCCGGCCATGCTGGATGCGAGGCTGCAGCTGCAGCTGCCAATATGGGCTGTCAGGTACTTTTAGTTACCATGAATATGCAAACCATCGCTCAAATGTCATGCAATCCTGCAATGGGTGGTGTTGCGAAAGGTCAAATTGTGCGGGAAATAGACGCAATGGGAGGCTATTCTGGTGTCGTTACGGATGAAACCAGGGTCCAGTTTAGAATGTTAAATCGCTCAAAAGGGCCTGCAATGTGGAGTCCCCGGGCACAATCGGATCGGAACTTATTTGCCAGAAAATGGAGAATTCTTTTGGAAGCCCATCCGCTCATCGATTTTTGGCAAGACATGGTTAAAGGCTTGCTAGTCAAAGAAAATAGGGTACATGGCGTTATAACTGGTTTAGGTCAGCACATTGAAGCCAAAACCGTGATTTTAACCAATGGCACCTTTTTGAATGGTCTAATTCATATTGGGGAAAAACAATTTGGAGGAGGACGGGCTGGTGAAAATGCCGCAAAAGGCATTACTGAACAATTGGTAAGCCTGGGTTTTGAAAGTGGGCGAATGAAAACCGGCACACCTCCACGATTGGATGGTCGAACCATCGATTACAGCCAAACTGAGATTCAAGAAGGAGATGTTAAGACTTCCCGATTTTCTTTTCTGGAAACTGAGCTACCCGAAAAGCAACTTAATTGCCATATTACGTATACGAACCCTGAAGTCCATGAAATTTTACGAACAGGATTTGCTCAAAGCCCAATGTTTACAGGAAGAATTCAAGGATTGGGGCCGAGGTATTGCCCTTCTATAGAAGATAAAATCGATCGTTTTTCAGATAGGGATCGACACCAGCTGTTTATTGAACCTGAAGGCTGGGATACACATGAAATTTATATTAACGGATTTTCCTCTTCGCTACCAGAAGAAGTGCAATCCAAAGCCCTACAAAAAATTCCAGGATTGCAAAACGTGAAAATGTTTCGTCCAGGTTATGCCATTGAATACGATTACTTTCCACCTACCCAACTTTCTTTAAGTCTTGAAACCCATTTATTAAAAAACCTTTACTTCGCTGGTCAAATTAATGGGACAACAGGATATGAAGAAGCCGCATGTCAAGGTTTTATGGCTGGAATCAATGCAGCACTACGCGTCAAAGATCAGGAAGCCCTGATCCTCACAAGGGCGGATGCTTATATCGGTGTTTTAATTGATGATCTGGTTAATAAAGGGACTGAAGAGCCCTATCGTATGTTTACTTCCCGCGCAGAATACCGGATTTTATTACGCCAAGACAATGCAGACAGAAGACTTACTCCCATTGCTCAAAAGATTGGAATGCAAAATTTAGAATCCCGCATCCAACGGTTAAACCAAAAGGAACAAGGAATTCAATTCATCAGAACTCAATTGCAAAAAATTTCTTTAAATCCAGATGAAGTAAATCCATATCTGGAATCCATTGGTTCATCTCCCATTGAAATAAAATCTAAATTATCCCAACTATTAAGCAGACCAAATGTAAATTTATCTGATTTGTCAAAATTAAATCCAGCCTTTCTCGATGAATTAAATCAATTTGATTTAGAAACGGTAGAATGTGCAGAAATTGAATTAAAATACGAAGGGTATATTAAAAAAGAACAGGAATTGGTTGACAAGATGTCAAGACTTGAAAATGTCAAACTCAATGATACATTTGATTATCATTCGATCCCTGCATTAAGCAATGAAGCTAAATCAAAACTCAAACGAATTAAACCTTCATCCATTGGTCAGGCCAGTCGAATCAGTGGTGTTTCACCTGCTGATATATCTATTCTTTTGGTTTATTTAGGAAGGTAACCTGGAAAATATTAAATTTTTTTCGCTACTATCTTAACACTTAAAGCGATCTCATCATGAATAAATCCATCCTTTAAGGTGGCTAAAATCTTTTTCGAACTATACATGATATTGTAGTTTGTACGGTCAATTAAAAACTCTGGGATTGTAATTAAAACACCGTCGTTGGAATAATCGATTTTACCGTTTACAACAATTGGATTACTTACCCCTTTAATCGTAAGGGTACCGGAAATCATCGCATTGTTTACAGAATCTTTGATTTCGTTTATTTTATCAACTTTCAATTTTGCATCCGGGAATTGAGTCACATTAAAAAAATCCTCATTTTTTAAATGATC
>OBID01000782.1_pt1 | contig 12013 bp, 14 predicted proteins | sample 1519781 | NCBI WGS metagenome assembly OBID01 (sample SAMEA3991478, study PRJEB22521) | metagenome | biome: anthropogenic terrestrial biome; feature: sewage plant; material: sludge | place: Sweden | collected 2012-09-26
TATAAGGTCGGCGGTGCTCAGGCGATTGCTGCGCTTGCTTATGGTACGCGTACTATACCTGCTGTAGATAAGATTGTCGGGCCGGGTAATGCCTACGTTGCTGCTGCCAAAAAACTGGTCAACGGTGATGTGGGCATTGATATGATTGCGGGACCTTCTGAGGTGCTCATTTTGGCTGATGAAACCGCCATCCCCGCTTTTGTCGCTATTGATATGATGGCGCAAGCAGAACACGATCCCCGGGCAGCGACGTATTTGGTCACGACGGACGAATCGCTTATCCCGCTGGTCGAAGAGGCTCTTGATATGCTTCTCGCGGAGACACCTCGTGCAGACATTACTTTAGAGGCACTTCAGAACAATAGTGTTGCGCTCATTTGCGCTGATGAAGTGGATGCGGTTGCGGCCTCAGATTTCATAGCGCCCGAGCATCTCGAGATTCATATGGATCACCCCTTTGAACTCTTAGGAGAAATTCATAACGCAGGCGCGATCTTCCTTGGACCTTGGACGCCTGAGGCGGTCGGCGATTATGTCGCGGGTCCTAACCATGTGTTGCCTACGGGTGGTACGGCGCGTTTTTCTTCTCCCTTGAGCGTGGATGATTTTATCAAGAAGAGCAGTGTGCTGAGTTATTCAGTCGAAGCCCTTGCGCAAGACGCGCCAGCAGTAGAGGCAATTGCCGAACACGAGGGGCTTTGGGCGCATGCGCGTTCTGTTAGCTTACGCCTTGATTTTCTTGATGCCATTGAAGCGGATGCAAATGATGCAAACGAATTATTTGAAAGTGAGGGCGAGTGTTAATGTGTGCTTTACGGGCTGCTCGAAGCGAGCTTGATGCACTGATACCTTATGATGCCAAAGAGATTCGCGTTGACATCAATATGTCTGCGAACGAGAATCCCTATAATATGCCGCGAGAGTTACAGGAGCGCCTCTCGAGCCATCTGAGTCGCTTTCAGTTTAATCGGTATCCCGATGCGACGGCGCCTCGCTTGCGTGACCTGATTGCTGAGGCAAATGGCCTCGACGTCGATAATGTACTCGTCGCTAATGGCGGCGACGAAATTATCATGAACCTCTTTTTGACGTGGGGCGGCAAGGGGCGAAAGTTCATGAACTTTCCTCCCACCTTTGCGATGTATGAAAATGATGCGCAAGTAACGGGAACCGAAATTGTCTCTATTCCTCGCACAGCAAATTTCGACCTTGATGAAGACGCAATCATGGCGCGCTTGGGAGAAAACGATATAGATTTAGTGATTATCGCTAACCCTAATAACCCCACCGGAAACCTTGTGAGTGAGAGCTTTTTGATGGATATGCTCAAAGCGACAGACGCGCTTGTGTGTGTTGACGAGGCCTATTTTGAGTTTTCTCGCGCGACGGTTCGCCCGCTGCTTGATCGTTTCGATAACCTCGTCATTTTGCGTACTTTTTCTAAGGCTTTTTCGCTTGCGGCACTCCGTGTGGGTTATATGATTGCGAGCCCAGAGATTGTTGACACCTTTAAAAAAGTGCGTCAGCCATACTCAGTGAGCGCGTTTTCGCAGTGGGCGGCGCAGGTGGTTTTTCGCGATCGGGCGCTTTTTGAAAACGCTATTGAAGAACTTGTTTTTGAGCGAGACAAACTCATGGAAGCCATGCGGGAAATCGCGGGTGTAACGGTTTTTGACTCGGAGTCTAATTTCGTTCTGTTCCGCGTCGCCCATGCCTCCCGTGTCTGGCGCGAGCTGTATCATGAGTACTCTATTCTCATTCGTGACGTATCGCGCGAAGAGGGGCTTGACGATTGCTTACGCGTTTCTGTTGGCACGCCCTCGCAAAACCAAGCATTCCTAAAAGCGCTTCGCGAGATAGTTGAGAAGGGTTAACAATGGATACCTATTCGGCGCGCGCACAGCGCACAACAAAAGAAACTGACATTGATATTTCAATTAATTTAAGGGGGAGTGGCACAACGTCAAACGATACCGGTATTCCCTTTTTCGATCATATGCTCGATGCCTTTGGTCGTCACGCGACCTTTGATTTGTCGGTGAAAGCCCGCGGTGATTTGGACGTTGATGCCCACCATACGGTCGAGGATGTTGGTCTGGTGCTCGGAAGCGTTGTGGCAGAGGCGCTCGGTGATAAGGCGGGTATCACGCGTTTCGGTGACGCCTGCGTGCCTATGGATGAAGCGCTCGTTCTCGCAGCGATTGATATTAGCGGCCGCGGTCAGTGCCATTATGAGGTTGACGTTCCCTTTGAATTTATTGGCACGTTTGAGACGAGTCTCGCCAAAGAGTTTTGGATTGCCTTTGCGTCAACGGCCGGTCTGACGCTTCATATCTACGAATTGCAGGGGCGGAACAGCCATCATATCATAGAGGCTTCTTTCAAAGCGGTCGCACGCGCGCTGCGTATTGCGGTAGCTCAAGATGCTCGCATACTTGGTGTGCCCTCAACAAAGGGTGCCCTATGATTGTCATCATCGATTATGGCCGGGGCAACTTGCGTAGCGTTCAAAAGGGCTTCGAGCATGCTGTGGCCCATGATCTCGATGTGCGCGTTTCGGGAGATCCGAAGCTGATTGCGGAAGCGGATGGTCTGGTGCTTCCTGGGGTGGGCGCATTTGGTGATGCGAAAGCGAGCCTAGACAGGGGGGGATTGAGCGAACTTATCACTCAGAGGGCGCTAGCGGGAGTTCCTCTTCTCGGGATATGTTTGGGTATGCAACTGTTGCTCGATAAAAGCCTTGAATTCGGTGAGCATGAAGGGCTTGGCCTCGTGGCGGGTACCTGTCGACCCTTTCCTCAAGATGTGGGAATCAAGGTTCCTCATATTGGCTGGAACACGTTGGACTTCTCAGCGGCGCGCTCGTCACTTTTTGAAGGTATACCTGCTGAGGGAAGCGTATATTTTGTTCACTCATATTACTGCGCTCTTGAGAATCCAGCAGAAAGTATAGCTCGCACCGATTATGGTATCGAGTTTGTGAGTGCTTTGCAGAAAGGAAATATCTTTGGCGTGCAGTTTCATCCAGAAAAATCATCAACGATAGGCCTCAAGATGTTGTCGAATTTTGCTGAGGTTGTGTCAAAAGGGGAGTACTGAGATATGCATGTAATTCCAGCAATTGATTTGTACCAAGGGCAAGTTGTGCGCTTAGCGCAAGGAAACTATGATTGCGTGACGGTGTATGACAGCGATCCGCTTCATCAAGCTGCCGCGTTTGCTCAAGCGGGTGCGGCGTTGCTCCATATTGTCGATCTTGATGGCGCCAAAACGGGCAATCCGCTTAACATCGATATAATCGCGCGTATTGCGCGAGAGATTGACATCCCCATTGAAATGGGCGGGGGCGTGCGCAGTCGTGAGGTTGCGCAGAGACTGTTCGATGCTGGCGTTGCGCGTGTTGTGCTGGGCACGAAACTCGCCCATGATTTTGACTTTGTGCAGGCGCTCGTGAGCGAATTTGGGCCCGAGCGTCTTGTTGCGGGTGTTGACGCGCGTGGTGGTAAGGTGGCAACGCAAGGCTGGGTTGAGGAGAGCACACTCGATGCTCTCGAATTGGTGAGCACTCTTGCGCGACAAGGCTTGCGTCATTTGGTGTATACCGACATTTCGCGTGATGGTATGCAAACAGGTATTGATATTAATCTCTATAAAAACGTGGCGGCAGCGGCCGGATTTCCCGTTATTGTAAGTGGAGGTATTTCATCGCTCCTTGATTTCGAGCAGATTCATATCGCTGGCGATGAAATTTTTGAGGGAGTTATTACGGGTCGCGCTCTGTACGAAGGCGCCTTTAACTTGCACGATGCAATCGCGACGCTCGAAGGGAATTATTAATGCTCGCAAAGCGTGTCATACCCTGTCTTGATGTGACCGATGGACGCGTTGTCAAAGGGGTCAACTTCGTCGATTTGCGCGACGCGGGAGATCCCGTTGAGATGGCGGCAGCCTACGATAAGGCCGGAGCAGACGAGGTCGTGTTTCTCGATATCACGGCAACGAGTGATGCCCGGCCCGCTATGCTTGAAGTCGCGGCTCGAACGAGTGAGCAATGCTTTATTCCTTACACCGTTGGCGGTGGTATGCGAAGCGTTGCTGATATGCGAGCGATGCTTGCTCAGGGAGCGGATAAAATCTCGCTCAATAGCGCGGCTTTGAAGAACCCGCAGATTGTTGCGCAAACGAGTGCGCTCTTTGGCTCTCAGTGCATTGTAGTGGCCATCGACGCGCGTAAAGTTCCTGGCTCTCATCCTGCGCGTTGGGAAGCGTTTGTTGCGGGAGGCCGCAAGAACACGGGTCTTGACGCTCTCCAGTGGGCACGGGAAGCTACGCGCTTGGGGGCGGGTGAGATCTTGCTCACGAGCATGGATTGCGATGGCGTCAAAGAGGGATTCGACATTGACTTGACGCGCGCTGTCACGAGTGCGGTATCGGTGCCGGTCATCGCAAGTGGAGGGGCTGGTAAACTGGACGATTTCGCCGAGGTGATACTTGAGGCCGATGCTGATGCGGTTTTAGCGGCTTCAGTATTTCATTTTGGTGAGTTAAGCGTTCTCGAAGTAAAACAGGCACTAGCTCGTGAGGGCATATGTGTCAGAATTCCGGAGTAAAACATGAGTGAAAGTTTTAATCAACAGAATCTTGATCCGAGCGCACTAACATTTGACGAGCACGGCTTAATACCGGCTATTGTGCAGGATGAGAATGATGGTGCCGTGCTTATGATGGCCTACATGGACAAAGAATCTCTGCGTCGAACACTTAAAGAGGGACGCGCGTGGTTTTTCTCACGTTCACGCCAATCGTACTGGCTCAAAGGTGAATCGAGCGGCAACATAGTGCGCGTCTCGCGTGTTTCTATTGATTGTGATGGCGACACTCTCCTTCTTCAGGCATCTGTCAAAGGAGATGGTGTGGCGTGCCACACGGGTGCTCGTAGTTGTTTTTATCGCTCGTTAAGTATTGAAGGAGATTAAGAAATATGAGTTATCAGTCGGAGTTTGGTGAAGTAGTTGACACGCTTTGGGCGACCATTTTAGATCGTAAAACGGCAGACCCTGAAAAAAGCTATACAGCCTATTTGCTCAATGCTCATGAAGATAAGGTGCTCAAGAAAATTGGTGAGGAATCGGCCGAGGTTGTCATGGCCAGCAAGGATGGCGATAAAGATCACCTGCGCTATGAAGTGGGCGACCTACTCTACCACACGCTAGTTAATTGCGCGCGCCATGGAATCACGCCTCAGGATCTCGCCGAAGAACTGCGCGCTCGTTTCAAATAAGTTGTCACGAGGCGCACTTGCCGCGTTCGACTTAGGCAAGCAAGCTCTTTTCAATGGCAGCGAGATAGAAACTGACTGCCCGTTTATTGTTTCGCATTATACTTTTTGCGATTATTCTTGCCCAGGGGGGAAGGTCTTTTAGGGCGGCGGCTTGCTTCATGACCCTTAGAAGCGTTGGTAGTTCAAGAGCGCGCTCAACGGTGCCTCGACGATTCTTGGTTTGGTTAGCTTCGATGCACATGCTCAAAATGTAAAAGCGCGCCATATAGTGGACAAGCGCCTCATTCTCAAGTTCATCGAGTGGTGAGCCGGTCGAGGAGTCATCTTTGAGCGTGCGGTAAAAAAGATCAGCTTTCGCGAGGGCATGGGGGTAGAGTTGCGAGCCGAGACCATCGCCTATTCGATAGTTGTAAAGTGCCTCAGCATAATGGGTGACAGAGCATCCGCACTTATAAAGTTCAGCTAAGAAAAGAACATCTTCCGATCGGTTGATTTCGTTGTTAAACGTGAGCGTATGCTCATTAATAAAAGACCGGGGAATTAGGAGCGCCCAGATGCTGCTCGCGCAGACATCGTACTCCCTCAAAAGATGAATAAAGCTCTCACGCCCACTCATCAGACGCTCCTCGGGGACGATTGGTTCAGTCCCGCGCAAGTGGCCAAATCGGATTGCCACGGCGTTTTCTGTTTCACGCGAAGCATCAAGCCAAGCTTCAACCACCTCAGCGACACACGAGGGCTCAAGCCAATCATCGGCGTCAACAAACATGACAAGTTGCCCCGTTGCGAGCTCAAGTCCTTTATTGCGCGCTGAAGACACGCCTGCATTTTCTTGGCTTATGAGCTTGATTCGGCTGTCTTCTTGGGCGCATTCCTGCGCAAGCAAAAGCGAGGAATCTGCAGATCCATCATTGATTACAATAATTTCAAGATTGTCATAGGACTGTCCCGTTAAACTACTGAGACATTTTTGGATAAAAAGTTCTTGATTATAGAGAGGGACGATGATGCTCACAAGTGGTGAAAGTATCTTATTTCTTGAAGTATTCATGGGATAATTATAACGACTTACTGAGATAACTGAGTGAAGAAAGCATGGGAATGAATCAAGATACCCCTTATTTCTCGATACTCTTTCCTGCATATAATGCGCAGGATACGGTAGCGCGCGCTCTTGACTCGGTATTGGTGCAAGATTTTGATGACTGGGAACTGATTGCGGTTGATGATGGTTCAACTGACGGAACGTTAGAAATTCTTGAGAAGTACGCATTGAAGGATGACCGTTTTCGCGTGGTTTCGCAAAAGAACTTAGGGGTTGGCGCTGCTCGACATCGAGCCCAAGAGTTGTCAAGTGGCCACTTTCTGATGAATTTTGATGCCGATGATGTGATGGATGAACATCTATTGAGCGTTATGAAACGCTGCATAATAAATAATCCTCGATATGATTTTTACTCATGCAATGGATTTCTCACAACTTACGATTCAGAGGGAAAGATCTTTTCTCAGAGACCCTATGTATCTTCACCTCGTTTTAAAGGCGAGACGTCATTGGATTTAAGTGACATTATGGAGGAGCCTTATATTTTGAGTTGTGGTTCAGCTGTTTCTCGTGATTTGATAAAGAAAACGGGTGGATATCGCGAAGGTTTTCGGGCGGAAGATTTTGATTTTTGGGTACGAGCCTTTCTTGCTGGCGCGCGACATTTTTATACGCCGCAGGTTTTGTATTTATATACCAAAGGTCTAAAGAGCCAGATGAATGCTGACCAGACTCTTTCGTATGCTTCTTTTGTTGAAAGTATCGACGATGCTCTTTCTTCACCTCATTTATTAAGCGAAGAGCAAAGGCGTATACTCGTGCAAGGTCGCTGTCATTATTTAGAGCGGACGAAACAAGCCTACTTTGAAATGAGCTCCGTAAACGAGGAACTTGCATTTCAAAGTGCTCGTTTCTATGCAAGGCTACATAAGTATCTCCCAGCTTCTCTCGCTAAAATTGTTTATGGTATTGCTTACTGGATGAAAAAACCTATTGACCCTCTACGAATAGCATTGGCACGAAAAAAGGAGGAAAGAAAGTCGCATGAATAATAAACCTCGGTTTTCTTTTCTCATGCCAGCATATAACGCCGAGTCTTTTATTGGTCGTGCAATTGAGTCAGTTTTGGCTCAAACGATGAGCGACTGGGAACTAGTTATTACTAACGATGGCTCACATGATGGTACCGCGGCGGTCGTTGAGCGCTACTGCGCGCTTCCTCAGTCGCGCGGTCGTATTCGGCTTATTAATCAAGAAAATGCAGGGTGTGGAGCAGCCCGTGACACGAGCGCTCAGCATGCGCGCGGCACATATTTTGTGCGCTTTGATGCTGATGATGAGCTGATGCCTGAGTATCTTGAGCGCATGAACAATGCCATTTTGACGTATCCAGGACACGATATTTATTGCTGCAATGGCATTAACCGTTTGCCAGATGGAAAGACGTCGCCTGCTCGCAAGGGAAGCCGTTACGACCATCCTCAGGAATTTACTATAGATGACCTTTTCGAATTTGTGCATATCTTTACGATTGCGCTTTATTCTGCTGACATTTACCACAAAGTGGGGCACATTAATCCCTCGGTTTACTGTGAGGATGTTTGTTTTTGGTTTGATTGTTTTCTTGAGGGTGCAACATGCCAGTTTATTCCAGAAACGTTGGCTTATTATACGGTCAGCGATTCTCAAATGACGGCAGATTTTGACCGTGTCGCAGAGTCATGCATCGGAATCTATCAAGCCCTCATTGAAAGCGGCCGTTTGAGCGATGAGCATAGTGCCCATGCCCGAGCGGCTATAGAGCGTACTAAAAATGACGTTGCGATTTTTCATCAACGGCAAGGCTTGATTACGCGCGCCGAAAAACTGTTTGGTCATTCGGCGGCAAAACTACTGAGTGCGGTTATTCATGGTCTGGGAAAAGTCGTTCGTCCTCTTTATGCAGCGCTGCTTTCGCGCAGACGTCGTGGTCATGAATCTGATGCCCATCAAAATGAAGTGAAGTGACCATGAAAAAGCACCCGTCGCGCCAGCACCGGATTGCGCTCACCTTTGATGTTGAGCCTCCAGAACAGGCAGAGATAAAGCAGCACGCAGAATTTGATGGTTCAGCCATTCTTGATGAGTTGTTGCGCCGCAATATTAAAGCAACTTTTTTCGTTCAAGGGGCATGGGTAGAAGCCTATCCTCAACTGGCCCGTCGTATTGTTGATGAAGGTCATACGCTTGGGAATCACACCTATTCACATATCCGCCTTATCGATACTCCCGAGGCGCAATGTCTTTCCGACATCGCAGCAGCGGAAGAGGCAATTAAGAATGCGACAGGTGTGAGCTCTCGTCCGTTTTTTCGTTGTCCTCAAAATGCAGGGGGCTGGGATAGCGGTATAAAAACCATGCTCAAAGCTCAGGGCTACGAGCATATTCATTGGAATGTCGATACTTTTGATTGGCATGAAGATGCATCGTTTGAGCATGCGTTAAACGCCCTGCGGCGTGGATTAAGAACCTACAACCCTACCGTGGTCTTGATGCATTCATGGACGAACCTTGCAAACGAGCGACTTGGCGAGCTCCTTGATGCTCTTAAAGACGAAGACCTCGAATTCGTGACAGTCCAACAGTTGCATGATGAACATAATACGGTTGTGCCCATGGTGTATACTCCCGAAATTGAGCCAGGCGGTCTCGGCATCATGGAAGAGAACGACAAAGAACTTGCTGAGGACACCGGCGGCCAGTCCGGCAAACTGGGGAAATCCATCGCCTGGGGTGCGATTGCGCGCGGGGTAAGTGTTGTCGCAAATTTCGTGTTCAGCATTCTTCTGGCGCGTGCCTTGGGTCCGCTCGGAAAAGGCCAATATGCGCTTATTCAGCAGTTTATCGGCATCCTTGCCATCGTTTTGAATTTGGGATTACCAACATCAAACGTGTATTTTGTTGCTAAGAAAAAGATTTCGCCTCAGACCGCTTTTGCCAATAGCATTGTCCTTATGCTCCCCATGACGCTCATTAGCATTGCGGTGACGTTAATCTTTTTAATAAGCCCTTTTAGGGGACAGCTTAGTTATTCACTGCCTCTTTTCGTGGCCTCAGTTGTTCTTTTTGTGACAACGATGTTGTTTGGGTGGATCAATGCCGTGCTCATTGGCGAGCACGGATTAAAGCCGCAAGGTATAGCCACGATAGTTCAGTCTGCCGTGCTAGTTATCGGCACCGGACTTGTTGCGCTTCTTGGGACGGTACGTGTCGTTGATATGCTTTTCCTTGCGGCTCTTTCGCAGGCCGCGGGCATCATTGTTTTGTGGTGCTTCGACCCTCATATTACCAGCGTGAGGGCGTGGAGCTGGCCCGACTTCAAAATGATGATTCGCTATTCATTCAAGGCTTATCTCATCGACGTAGCCAATTTCCTTCATTTGCGTCAAGACATACTGATTTTGGGATGGCTCTCAACTTCTGCTCAGGTCGGCCTGTACTCGGTTGCTGTAAGTTTTGCGGAAGTCGTTCGGTATGTTCCCGTCATTATTAGCTCGGCTTTTTTTGCGGAGATTTCGGGCTATCCTGAGCGCGAGCAAGAACTTCGAACGGCGGTACTGTCACGTCTGAATGTTTTGCTCAACATCGTCATTGTGGTGCTATATATTGTGGCGCTTCCGGTCGTTGTGCCCCTGCTTTTTGGAAAAGCGTTCAACGCTTCGCTTGCCTTAACATTTTGTCTTTTGCCGGGAGCAATTGCTACCAGTATTGCGGAAATACCTAGTACGCTTCTTTTTGCTCGAGAAACACTGTATTGGCGCTTATCGAGCACCATGGTATTTCTTAACATAGTTGTTAATATTGTGATAATTCCAAAGTACGGTGCTTTGGGTGCTGCTTTTGCTTCGACCATTACCTATATGTGTTATTCTCTTGTGATTGTAGTAAAGACGCGTAATGGCACAGGACTCACCCTGAGGGCGATGCTTGTCCCACAAAAGAGCGATATTGAAATCCTATTGAATAAGCTGCGGAGAAAGATGCTTAGCTAAGGAGATTCTATGGGTTTGGAGTATGGAGTTCTTCAACGTATTTTTGCGCGTCTACTGTATGATGACCAAAGGCGCACTGCCCTATCTTGGATTCGACGTTATGGGATAAAGTTAAGACCGTCGACAACTGATGGTGATCAGTTGTTGGATATTGTCGTCAATGAGCCTTATGTGCTTCCCGTTTCTTTTTCGCCAAAAGCGATTGTTGACGTTGGGGCATATGTTGGGTTTTCATCTATTCAGTTGAGCTTGAGCCATAAAGAAAGCGTTGTGTATGCCTATGAGCCTGAGCCAGACAATTTTCGCACCCTTGTATAAAACACAAAAAAATCCCAAAGATTCTTCCACTTCAACGGGTGGTTACTCCTTTTCCGGAACAAGCGGTAGGGTGTTATAATCGCGGGGGAGAATGGGGTTATGTATTTCAGTCTATTCGGCCAGAAAATGAGCAAGACTTTATTGCGTACGATACTGTTGACGCTGACTATCACACTATACAGACAATTTCACTTAATCAAATAGTCGCGGATAATCACTTATCGCCCGATGGGGAAAATCTCTTGAAAGTAAATATTGCAGGCTTTGAGCATGAACTTTTTGCAGGCGATCTCTCTTGGATGGATGCTTTTGGGGCTATTGCCATAAGGGTTCCTTGGCCGATGAGCCCCGAGAACCAAGCCGGATTACATAGGGCTTTTGGAGAATCGGGCCATACGTTCACGTTGCGTGCTTTAAACACCTTGCTTTTATTTGAGCGTGCTGATTTGGGCTAGGCTTTCACGCCGTGGTGTGTTGCGGCACCGCCGAACATGTGACTTTTGTATGCCACGTCTTTTAGTCCGCATTCTTTCATCATGGCAGCGAGCGCATCCTTGGTCAAAAATGCCTTCGTAGACTCATTGAGCCAACGGTACTCTTCGGGCGCTTTAGCCACGAGGTTTCCCAAAAAGGGCATGATGTGGCTGAAGTAAAGGCCAAAGAAAGGCTTAATTATAGGGTTGGTCGGCCACGATGAATCGATGCAATAAAAGTGACCGCCTGGACGCAAAACGCGAATCATTTCTGACACAACCTGGCGATAGTTGGGCATATTGCGCAAACCAAACGACACGACAACGCAGTCAAAAGAGTTATCTTCAAAACCGAGTTGCATAGCGTTTTGACAACTGAACGATACGTTTTTGAGGCCCAGTTGTTGGCGGCGCTTTTCGGCAACGGCCAGCATATTTTCGCTGAGGTCGCTTCCCACAATATGAGCTTGTGGATTTTTTTCCGCAATCCATAGGGCGATATCTCCCGTGCCGCTCGCAACATCTAAGATGTCATGAGGCTGATGCGACACAATATCTTTTATCATCGCGCCTTTCCAAAGACGGTGCATGCCAAAGCTAATCACATCATTTGCTTTGTCATAGGTATCACTAATATTTTGAAATACGTCATAGACGAGTTCTTTTTTCTCGTCAGGCGAGATGGTATCTGCGTCGGGTAAAGTGCCTTTTGCGCGCGTCATTACAGGAGTGCTCCAATCACAATGGCCGCAAAATAAAAGCCATTCACGAGCACAGCTTGTTTGGCTATGCCTTGCATGGCTTGCGGTCGAGTTTTATAACTGTAATCAAAATTATAGAGGGTTACGATGTTTCGTGCACAGAC
>OBID01000784.1_pt1 | contig 11985 bp, 6 predicted proteins | sample 1519781 | NCBI WGS metagenome assembly OBID01 (sample SAMEA3991478, study PRJEB22521) | metagenome | biome: anthropogenic terrestrial biome; feature: sewage plant; material: sludge | place: Sweden | collected 2012-09-26
TTATGATCGAGTTATTAGTATGGTTTTCCACATAGTTATCAACAGGTTTTGTGGATAAAATTTAATAGATAAAATGGCAGAAGATTTTTTCTTGCTACGAAGAATGATCATACCGTTCGGATCAATTATTGCTGTCATATTGTTTACTTACTTTTGGATTCTATTATAGTAAGATTGATTGTTCTTTGTATTCTTGAAACAGCATTTGCAAACTGCTGCCTTCTCCTATATAGCCAAATACCAATTCATCACATGTATGGGCGATATATTCATTGCGGTGGTCAGCAGCTGATTTTGCTGTTCTTGTAGCAGAGGATGAAGTAGAGACGATAAGCAAACTTCCATCATCTAATAAGGGCTGAAGCTCTTCGGGCATCTTCTTATAGATGCTTCTGGCGAGAACCAATATCATCTTAGCATGACGTTTGTGGAGCAGATGCCGCACATCTTTCTCTATCTTCGACTGGAATCCACTCACTATCACATTGTGCTCTACATCCACTTCTGTTGCCCAATCGTAACATTGCAGTACGGCAGTTCCGCTTACCGTGCGTGAGCAGAAGAAGCCGATTTTATGCAGTTTCAATAGTTCTCTGTTGCCTAGATACGTCAGTTCCATGATTATTCTTTTTCCATTTCCTCTTCGGTTTGTTCAAAGATTTCATTCATCCGTTGCTGTAGAAGTTTTTTATCAGGCAGATGCAGTTGGTATTCTGCGACCATCGTGGGCGACAAAGAGCGGCTCAATGCGTATTCCACCACGTCATTGTCCTTGCTCTTGCAAAGCAGTACGCCGATACTTGGATTCTCCTTAGGCTTCTTGACATCTCTGTCCAATGCTTCGAGGTAGAAATTGAGTTGCCCTATATATTCTGGTTTGAAGGCATCAGTCTTCAATTCAAACGCCACCAGGCATTGCAGTTCTCGGTGGTAGAAGATTAAATCGACACGAAAATCCTGATTGCCTACTTGCAACTGATATTCTTGATCGAAGAAGATAAAGTCTTTACCTAATTCCAAAACGAATTTTTTCATCTTATTGATAAGCGCATTTCTGAAACTATTTTCTGGCTTAGCCTCCTTACCAGTTATAAACTCCAACACGTAATTGTCTTTAAAGATTTCTTCAGCTTGCGGTGTCAATTCTCGCAACACTGGTGCGAGTTTTGCATGATCAAGCATCGTGCGCTCAAATGTGCAAGCCTTGAATTGTCTTTCCAAATCCCTATGGGACAAACGTTCTTTGATAGTAAGACGGATATAGAATTCACGTTCTTCAGCTGATTTAGAACGCGAAATAATAGTTGTGTTATTACTCCAGCTAATTTCTCTCAACAGTGTCGAGAGTTTTTCATTTCCGGCATAAGTCTCATAGAACTGCTTCATGCGCCAAAGGTTCTGAGCCGAAAATCCTTTCACCTCTGGCTCGTTCGTAGCAATGTAGTTTGCCAACTCTGCCACGACACCTTTTCCCCAACTTGACTTAGCAACTCGAAGGGATATATACTCACCTATACGCCAATACAAATCAACCATTGCCTTATTGGCAAGGTGCATCACCTCGTGATGTGTATGGCGTATCATGCTTACCACTTCTGTGAAGTTGGCAACAGCATTTTTATTTGTAGATTGAATTTCAATAGAATTGTCCATCGTTATTTCTTCTTTTTATTGCAAATATTTAAAATCAAATGGTATAGGTTCAAATTTATTACTCTTCAATTTTGTAAAGAATTTATAAAACTCTCCAAAGAGTTGATTGCTATCTGATAAAGGAGCTAAGAATTTTTCAAATTCATCTTTACCCTCCCAATAATTATAAACCCAATCAGGAATATTCTTTTTCTCTTTTTTGTCAACCATGACAAACGTTGTTAAGGCTTTTTCTGGATGCGCACTAACAAAGTTGATAAAGCATTGAATTGCTTTAGGATTGTTCTTTTCTTTCATTTCACCTTGCGAACTATTTTCCGACTTACGAACAAATTCAAAAAAGGTTGTATAACTAAAGAATCTATAAATTGTTTGCATATCTTCATTTTCATTACAAGCGAGTTTGAACATATCATAACAAATTTCGATACATTTTTCTTTAGATATTATATAATGCCAATCCACAGAATTATCTGTTCTTGAGTGAATATATCTAGGGACAAACTCCGATAACCCATTTTCAAAAAATGTATTCAACAAAAAATCTATATGCTCTTCTTTGTCTTTAATTGGGGAATTGTTAATTAGTGGTTCAATTTCATTTGCATCATTAGCCCATTTATTCGAGACTTTTCCCAAATAAAAAATGCACCGCATTAACTTTTTGTATTCATCAATATCGTTACATTTATAAGTGGCTAATAATAAAGATAATGAATGAGATTGGTTTATGCTCCATTGGTCTATTCTCTGTTTAATGTCTTCAAAAGACAGTTTCATTACTTCATTAAATTCGTTTTCTGAAATATCAAAATCCAACAAGCAATTATAAAAGTACCTGTCAATATAGTACACATTGTTAATTGCCTTTTTCTTGGGGGAAATAAAACTATTATTAAATAGTGCTTTCATAATTATTTTTATATTATCCACATCATCGGTATCACCATCACCATATTTCTTTTCTATAATACTCATTAAGTTTTTATGATTTACCGAAAAAAGCGATTTTTCTTCTTTCATGCTTTCATCCCACATTATTAAGTTTGTTTCTGCTTGGCCTTTTGTTAAATATAATTCATAATTATTTGCTAATAAATCATAGACATAAGGGTATTTAATTTTCAATAATTCAATATTCATCAAATCCTTAATCACAATATCTCCTTTTAAACTATCATACGAGAGGTGGAAATTGTTTATAAATCTATAGATATCGCGTAAATTGGTAATCATATCACAACGAAATCCAGTATGTACTTCATTAAAAATATGATCATCGAAAACCTCGCTATATTCTTTTATATCATTTTCTTGAAGAAACGTCTTACCTTCTTTAAAGAATACGTTTTTGATTATCTTTTTATCATATACAGGTAGATGTATTTCTAATTGGAATATTTTATCAAGATAAATATCGCATTTGTAAATATTATTTTTACTTAATAATTCTGTTAGATATTCACGGTCGTAAGCGGAGATGAAAATTATATTAGGGAAGTTTGCAATATTTCTAATCAATTTCAGAATAGTTAGTATTTCATTACTATCAAGTCTGTCCAAATCATCGATTATGACTACAATTTGTTTATCGATGTTTTTTATATCTTGACTGATTTCATCATACTTTAACTCTATGCTTTTACCTCCACAAAAGGTTAGAGTTTTGAAAATTGGACTAACATAACCAATATTGCTAGAAGAAAGAATACTAGCATAATCTAAGAGAGTAGCAGCCAAATCGAAATTATAAACCTTGAGATTTTCACTCAGTTGAATGAAGAATGCATCAATAAGATTGGTGTTTTTATCATACGTCCATGGATTAAATCTAAATATAACAGTATCTGAACTTTTTATATTTTCGTACAATAGATTTATAAATGAAGTTTTTCCGTTACCCCATGCTGATTCTATACCTAATGAAAAGGAGCCATCATTCGTCTTTACTTTTTTTATTTTATCTGCAATTTCTTTTGCCAACTCATTTCTACCTAACAAATCTTGAGATGCTCGAGTTATAGGAACATCTAATAAAAAGCCTTGTTGTTCATCTTTACCCTTTTTGTTCTTATGAAAAAGCCTTATCAATAGATATTTAGCTCCCATTACTACTACTAAATCTATATAACATATATCCCAATGATCAAATGCCACATAAGTCCATATACAATCTATGAATCTATAATAGAACCAGAAGAATAACACTAACAAGCTAAGTAATACTGTACTATTCTTTACATATTTATTAGAAAATAAATCTTTAAAAAAGTGGAACACAATGATAACACAAATAATTATGAAGATTATTCTATTCCATATATTATCTTCGAAATAGGGCAATACAGTCTTAACTACATATTTGTCAATCAACTTTTCAAAGAGTCGATGAAAAGCAAACCATAGAACTATGACTAAATAGAACCATCTACAATTAAATAGAGAAATTAATTTCTGTGCAAACGGAGACTTCTTGAGTTTAAGAATCATTTCTGATATATTAGGTAGATATCGACTATTTTGAATGCAATTCAACATACTATTTCCTGTATATACTATCCAACGTATTACCATCTTTATCTTTCCAATCAGCCCATCCATTAGAATTGCGACCTAAACAGAATATGGCTGCTGAACTTGGACTTGAGAATGTTTTGTCTGACTGCATAATAAGTTCATCATTTATTAATTTGGCATAATTGTATGCCATTTTTTGGCGTTTATCACTTGATTTTAAAGACGGTACGCTCTCTTTTGCGATTGCACTTCCTTTGAGAATTGTAAATCCGTTACCATCATATATTCCTGTTGCATGAGCATCTTTACTTTTAATTGTAAATAAATGCTGGGATGATTTACAGGCTGCTGATTTAAATATATCGCAGCCATAAAATGAAATTAAGAATTTTATATCAAGAAAGAAATCATCCATCGTGGCTTTATCTTCTTCCTTTATTTTCGGTAAGCTTGGTATCTGTTTGTTTTCTTCCAAGACATATCTATTTGACTTCATAGCTTCTGTAATACTCAGAAATTCCAAATATAATACATCTGTTTTGCTAAGAGAGTCACCTTCTGCTATAAATATGATTGCTTTCTGCCAAAAATCCTTATTAAGGATATGTGACCTTACCCTATTCTTAAAACTATCAGTCTGCCCAATATATGCCATAGGCTTAAAGTCTTCATTTTCACCTAAAAGAATATATAATGATGGCTGTTCTAATTCTCTTATCGTATTAAACTTATCCGAATCAGAACGTGGTATGACATACATTCTGCATACCCTATTACCAATGTAAATATATCGTGCCCCTTCTGGTTTTCCATCCATTAGGAACGTTGTTATTTTCTTTCCTGCCATATTTATTTTTCATTTAATTCTTCGCCCATGCGGTACTTGATGTCGTAGTTGATGATAAAGTCAAGTTCTTCCTCGGTAAAGCCATACAAGTTGCCTAATATTTTATCAATTTCATCGATTATTGGTTTTGATTTTTTAGGGAAGAACTGAGCAAACGTTACATTACCTCTATTCTTATAAGCATACTTCGCAATTTGAATATGTTTAATCAAATCCTTATTTAGTTTTTCTGCTAAAATGTGAAGATTTAATGCATTATCCCTAAGAATAGGAACACCAATATTTGAAATGTAAACTTGTGTGAGATTATAACAATCAGAGTATACGATCCAATAATAAAAGAATAATGATGAATTAATTAGCAAAAATGCAAAATCTCTGTAGGCTTTTGAAATATTTTTTTTCTTATACGAATCCGCAATGTTTAATCCGTTATTTTCTAAATACGAAAGATCATTCAATGCTTTGTTCCATGATATAGGGGCTGCATGATAATAGAAATATGATTCTGAGAAAAATTCTGATGATAATTTCTTTGGCTGGTTATCTACTTTTTCTATTACAGCACGTCCAATGGAAGAATGCAATTTTGGCGCACTCGTACAATCAAAACACTGTGTGTATGTAATTTTAGAAAAGAGAACTGCTCTTTCTTCAGTATAATATTTTAGATATTTTGTTACATATTTTAAAACATTGTGTTCAACTTTATGTCCGATATAAATACCTGCACGTATTTTGACTCCCGTAAATAGTTCAGACGGGTTTCTATCTCCAGAATAATAACTACTCCAGCTAATAGTATTACTATAGATTAGCTTTTGCAATGGTTCAAAACCTGAAATTGACATTCCGCTTAGTGGTATAATATATCCTATTACGGATGATTTATTCGATAGTGAGAAACAACGTTCCGCAACTAATGCAAAGAGGTTTTTAGTCATATATGTTTTATAATTTTTAGGAGAGTAAGGTAGACTGCTATCTGTAAAAGACACATACGGTGGATTTCCTATAATCACATCAAATCCACCATTGCCATGAATAATCTGATAGTATTCAGCAATCCAGTGGAAGGGTTGATGGCTTGATTTCCATTCTTTAAAATCAGCCATGCCAGACGCAGAGAACAACTGATGGTCGAGCATATCAGTCAGTGTAGTCAATTTTGAAGATAATTCATTCTTCACCTCTTTGAACGAAGCTCTATCATCCACATCTGCCAACTGCTGTGTACGGAAATGATTGTAGGCCATGGAAACTTTTTCCATTTCCAATTCCACTTTCTCACGGAATTTTACTTGTGTAAACATATCAGAGGAAGAACCTTTGATTACTTCTTCTTCTGTAGCATATCCCACCAACGTGTTACCACACCGTATGTTGAAATCAATATCCGGCAATGGGTCGAGACCTAAATTTGGTAAACGGCGATTGACTTCTACCACTGCCACCATCTTGAGGAACAGGCGCAGTTTGGCTATTTCTGTAGCTTCTGTCATAATATCCACACCATAGAGATTGCGAAGGATAATACTCTTGAAGATAAAGTATTGTATGTTGGAACGATACTTATGTTCTATCTCTTCTAACTCATCCTTAAAGAGAAGCGCGTTTTGCTCATGGAACTCTTGCATTCTGTCAATACATACTTCATAAAGTGGTTCTAATATGTTCATAGCTGCAAATAGAAAAGCACCTGAACCACAAGTAGGATCAAGAATCGTTATTTCCTGCAAGGCTTTGTAGAAATGACGTACGATATGAGGGTTCCGGGTTCGTCCTATCAGGTCGGCAGCAAAACTACGGACATCAAGATTGTATGTGATAAAGTCATTAATCTGACAAATCACACCTTTCTTTATCTTGTCGAGGATATTGCCACATCGCTGTAGTCGCTCTATCGTTTCACGCCATATCTCGGTAGGCAAAGCCCATGGTTCAGGAGTGGGCTTGTTCCATTCTGAACGGCGTTCCAACAGATGGGGCTGAGTGGTATCAATCCCCTCAGCAATATCAGCAGGGATTTTATTTTCCCAGTCGTCTGTGTAACCATGCTTCACCGCATCATAGATATATTGGTCTCCGCTGCTCTTGAGTAGCGACCATACTTCACCAGGTGTGGTGAATGCTTGTTCCATCTCGTCCGTAGAATGCTGCACCTTATCGAAAAGGAAAGGCAGAATGCAGTTGCGACCGATATACTCCGTGATGTCTTCTTTCGTGTAGTAAGCACCCATTTGGGCACGGTCGTTGATGTATTGCTCAAAGATGTAGCCCAATACATCTGGGTTGATGTCTTTACCCGTAGCTTCGATACGCGTATCAAGATGCCAGCGCCACTTGTCGAAGAAATCAAACAGACGTTCGAATGCTTCATCGGCAATGTCAATATCCTTGTAGTCCTTCTCCAACTGATGTCGGTCGAACATACCACCATTCAGATAAGGGATTCTGCCAAACACATCTTCGAAATCGTGTGAATGAGTGGGCGTATTCAGTCCATCCTGGAACAGATGGATAAGAAACTGCAGATAGAACGAACGGAAAAACGTATCTTCCCCTCGCTTCTGCTTGCACCATTCCAATTTATCACGAAGATAGTTCGTCTGTCCATTTAAGAAACCTTTCTTCTGAATAAAATAGCAGAACATCAAACGGTTGAGCATCACAGAAGTGTACCACTGCTTGTTGCGGTTCTTTTTCAAATCTGTGATTTGGTCGTCAATACCCGTAATAAACTTGGCAAAGGCGTCGTGCTCTTTTTTGAAACCAGCATAAAAGTCCTTGGTCACCTTCTCACTGTTGATGGCGAAAGTGCCTTGGATGCGTTCCTTTACGTCTATGATTGTTGTGACTTCTGTATTATCAAAAGACAGGTCATCAATCTTGGAAAAGATAAAGTCCGCCTTATCGGCACTCTCATATTCAATAGTGACCAGGTCACGTTTTTCCATTTGGCGTACAGGCGCCACCCACTGATGATGTTCTGTGCCTTTCAGCACATAGATGGCAATATAGTCGTTGGCACTGCGGCGTAATTTAGTGTCTATGCGCTTACAGATGGCGGATGTGGGTATCGACTCTACTTCACATTGCAGTATCTGGAATCCACTTCGTTCAGCGATGGTATAAAACTGATAATCTGTTTCATCAATGGTGATTAGTGGAAGTGTCTCCTGACCTTTATAGTTATTCCATCCCATTTCAGAGATAAACAATCCTCTGAAATTAGATTCACGTACATAGTCCAAAAAAAGATTCTTTCTCATATCGTTATCAGTTAATCGTTAAACTTAAGGCCCATAGAACAGATAATGGTATTGTCCTTGTGCTCGCTGGTTTCTTCCTCTATACGGCATAAAGAGCCTGTTCTTCGCATTTCCAATATATAATCCACAATATCATCACTTGCTGTTTTGCTGGATGCCCGAAGCATTCGCCCTAACATGAACTTGGTCTGTTCCAGTAATGGATAATTATAGATATCATCGATGGCCAACTTGAGCTGCTCTTTGGTTTCCTGTGAGAAAAATATGGTAGTAGGTTGTTCGTAATAATGCTCCAGCAGCGTAACGATACGATATCGTGTGCTAAAGCGGCTTCCAAGCATACCGCCACTGACCGTCTGACTTTGCGTCTTTATTAAATCCACAGCTTTGCTTACCAATTCGTGATGTTGTTCCATAGCAGGTAATGATGGTTCATCAGCGTTACACTCCAAGGCCTGAAGAATTTTCTTCTGACTTTGCGATACCACTTCGCCCCGAGCATCCAACCATGTGAGGATATCAAAGTCGTTGGCTGTGCGAGCATAAGTGATTACGCCTTCATTCAACTTGCTGTCTGCCTGTTTGGTCGAATAAATCATATTCTGAAGGTTCGGGATAATCTGTTTCAGTTCGGGACGTGCATCAGTTGCCGATTTCCAAATCTGATATGCCTGACTGGAGAGGTCAACTTCTGCATCATCATCATCATCGAGTACGCCGCTCTTTTCATTGAACATATCACGCAGATTCTGCTCATTGCCCTCAAAGAATATTTCATCAGACCCCACAATATTGGCATTCTCATTGATACGATCGTTCAGCCTACCTCTCAGATTAATGATTTCCTCTACGCCATCCGCTGGGAAGAAAGAATAACAGTATATCTCATCGGCAGTCTGTCCGATACGATCCACACGACCCGCACGCTGAATCAGTCGAATGATAGCCCAAGGTAAGTCGAAATTTACAATGACATGCGCATCCTGCAAGTTCTGACCTTCTGACAGTACATCCGTCGCTATCAAAACGCGGGTCTGCTCGGAGAGCGGCATGTCTTTAATATCATTGCTGACAGGTGAAAATCTCTCTGCACACGCCGTTGGGCTATCACTGGCACCTGTAGCAACATCAATGGCTGTAACGCCACGTTTCTTCAGTTGATTGTAAATATATCGGGCGGTGTCGCTGTACTGAGTGAAGATGATGAGTTTGTCATTCTGATGTTTAGAGAGAATAAGCTGCTGGAGTTCGTTCAGTTTTTGGTCGGTTTCCTGTTTCCAGTCACCGCACAGGCGAATCATCTCTATCAATACGTCGCAGTCTTTCTTTAACTGTTGTTTCAGTGACCGCTTGAAATAGGAAGAAGGCAGCCAAGCTACATTATTCTTGTTGGTAATCACATCGTAATATTCAGCAGCCTTTTTCATATAGTATTCCATTTCGGTCGGGATATGTAAGGTAGCATCGATGGCAGTATCTACCGTTTCCGAGCCAAACAAACTGCTGCTTGAATCTTCATCTTCGCAATAATCTTCTGGCAATGCGTTCTCGTCACCGATGGGTAAAGGTAATTTGTTGTCTATGGCATAAACAAATACACAATTGCGCAAAATATGACGATAGAGAGTCAACAGAAATGAAAAACCACTGGAGTCAATTCGCTTGAAGAATGTGCTCTTGCAAAAGCCCATCATGCGCTGACCTGCACGAGACAGGTTTTCTATCATCTGCTGTTCATGGCGAGGCGCTTCTTGTATCTTGTCTTCACTGACAAACTTACTCAATCCATATCGAGGGAGTTTCAATTCTTCCATAAAGGCTATCATATCCTGAGAATACAATCGGCTGTATTGGTCGCCCTCTTCTATTTTAAACTTGACTGAACAAGGCTTTCTTACGGGAAAATAAGAACGGGTCTTATCAGGGAATTCCAAATATCTCCGTCCATTTTCCGGGTCTTCCTTTGAGAAGTACTGCTTGATAAAGGAACGGGTACGACGAACCAAAAAAAGTTTCATCAGTTCATTCCAGTCCTCTACAAACGGACTCTTTTCAAAAGCTTTCACACTACGAATAAAATCGGAATGCTTTAGAGAAAATTGACGTTCACCACCTAAACTGCGGATATATTCCTCTGGACGTATACCCAAATCCTGATCATCCGAGAGGAACAATCTCAGTTGATTACTCAAATCGCTGAAATCCTTATTGTAAGGGGTAGCTGTAAGCAACAGCACCTTACTGTCCTGATGTTCTATCAGACTCTTGATATTCTGATAGCGCTTGCCACCATTTCTGAGGTTATGACTTTCATCCACAATAATCAATCGATAATAGCGGGCAGCATCCACATCAATAGGCTTTGACATTGACATGATATCAGCTTTCAGATCATACTTCCTCACATACCTCTGCCACATCTCCTGCAGATTGGCAGGACAGATAATCAGTGTGCTGCTGGCGTAAGTCATTTCATATATCTTGGCAATGGCACAAGCTGTAATGGTTTTACCCAAACCTACAACATCGCCAATCATAGCTCCACCTCTCTTGTCATTATTCAGATGGCGTGCTGCTATTTTCACTGCATTCTGTTGAAAATCAAACAGCTCGTGTCTGAATTCGGGCGTTAAGGTGAACTCCTTGATACCATTACGGGCTTCTTCGCTCAAATGATAAGCTACCTTCAAATAAATATAATAAGGAGGAATATCTCTCTCAGCGGCCCAACTGTTATCTATCACATTGATCAGTTCTTCTGTGATGTCTTCGCAGAATCGGTCATCCCAACGGTCATCAAACCATTGACTGAATTTCCCAGTTTCATCCACATTGGCAAATTCAGCATTTAGTTCTCCTTGCTTTGTCAGACCGGCATAGGTAAGATTGCTACTGCCCATTACACATATTCGTTCAGCGCCATAGACGTCTGGTTGATGAGCAATATAGAGTTTGGCGTGAAGTGGTTCACGAAGATATAGTTTCACACATACTTTCTTCTCTTTCATCTGTGCAGAAAGTCGACGTAAAGTCCATTCATCCTGTTTTGTTGGAAGACCTAACAGAAGCTGCCTCTTGAAGTCTAGCGCAATCTGTAATTTGCATCGCTGAACCATCTCTGCGTCAGGCAGTTTATCCCCTTTACCATATAGCATTCTGACATATTCTTCATTAGGTCGATGCATACCAATCATCAATCTACATATACGGAAAACTCGTTCTTGCTCTTCTTCCACATAGTCACCAGGCAATTTGTCCACTTGGTCAACTATCAGTTTCCAACCACGAAGATTGAAATATCCCACACAAAAATCTACTCGTTTTACATTGGGACTAGTTATAATCTTATTTAAACCCGCCTCAAACTTCTGATCAATGTTATCGTATATTCTGGCCATATTATAATTTTATCTGTCGTGTAATACCCTTAAGCTCTTTCTTGCTCATTAATTGTTTTTTCCATAGGATTATCTTTTACCTTACAAAGATATAAAATAATTTTAAAATGTCTTGATTTTCATGTCAATAAAGTCGCTTTTTTGCAAAAAAGGACAGAAATGGACGGAATGGAGGGAGAGGGGAATGTGTAAAATTTAAAAACTTATAGTCTTTTCTTTCGTATCTGAAGATTATTTTCTACTTTTGCACCTTCAAAAAACTAATTGATGGAAAATCAAGAGAAATCATACTGTATCA
>OBID01000786.1_pt1 | contig 11966 bp, 11 predicted proteins | sample 1519781 | NCBI WGS metagenome assembly OBID01 (sample SAMEA3991478, study PRJEB22521) | metagenome | biome: anthropogenic terrestrial biome; feature: sewage plant; material: sludge | place: Sweden | collected 2012-09-26
TGTAATTGATATTTCTATTTTTAATGCACAATAAATTTGCTTAAATATGAATGCTACAACACACTAGTGTTATTGAATAATAAACCTTGTATTAATTTCAGTAGGGGATGTAATTATTATTGCTGTGATCTTGATTTTGAAAACGGGACATATTCAGAACCGTACAAGGTACCCGGATTTCTGTATCCGCAACGTGACGGTACAGTTCTGTATATAGCAGATTCCGCTCTTTATTCATACCCTGACAACACAAAAATATTTGATATCCCTGAAAATTTATTGCCAGAAGATTATGAAGAACCATCATCTGCATCAAATGTATTTATAACAAAAATAGATGACAGCCGATATGTATATGTAAACAATGATTACACCGCAAATGTCCATTTTCTGACCAAAAAATAAAATATCCTGAAAACGGTTTGCCATATCCTGATTACGGCAAGCCGTTTTTTTATAAGCTTAACACATATATGACCAATGGTAAGGATTGACCGGAAAGTCGGGTCACCTCCTCAGAGCCGAAACCCCTTTTTTTCGTATAATAAAAAAATATTATTTACATTCATAATAATATATGATATCATATAATTATATCAATGTCACACATTTCTGACATATTTTTTGAAAGGGCTGATCCGATGAGCACCAGTACAAATGCTGCCAACAAACGACGTAAATTAAGATATGATCGAATCATAATAGCAGCTATTTTTCTTATAATTCTAATCATTATCTTATACATAATATTTAATACTGCATTTGGAACAAAAAATAAAAAAGAAGACGACCTGAATGCTGCTGAAACACAGAACAGTTTGTCAAGTACGCTGCTTACTTCAAACGGACGCATTGAATTTGAAAAGATTTTTTTAAACAATGATGATATTCATAAAGGCAGTCTTATACTTGTAAATGACAACCACGAATATATTTCCCAGGAAAATGGGTCATCCGGGTTTATAAGTGTTGACAAAATGAAAAATGACTATTATAAATTAAAAAACTCCAATATCACAATGGATGAAACAGCTGCCAAATCCTTCAACAGTATGCTCAGCGGTTTCTACCTTGACAAATCAGACAAAAGTATTATTCTTATTAGTGCATTCGTCTCAAAAGATCAGCAGGACATCATGTACAATCAGGCTCTCGAGAATTCTCTTTCAGTCAGCAAAGGCGGATTTTCTGAACATCAGACAGGACTTGCTGCAGATATAGGTTCGATTTCAGACTCAGGAAAGCTGACTTATCTTACACCTGATGAAAAATATTCATGGTTTGCTGAAAACTGTTCAAAATATGGATTTATTCAAAGATATCCTGATGATAAAAATGATGCTACAGGAGTAAACGGTCACGAATATCATTTCAGATATGTAGGTATTCCTCATGCATATTATATGAAGGAAAACAATCTTACTCTTGAAGAATATCTTGAAATGCTGAAAAAATACACATTCGGCGGGAAATCGCTGAGTTTTCCATGTTATTCAAAGCAGTACGAAATATACTATATAAAAGCAAAATCAGACATTAATGATGTCTATGTACCACGAACAAATTCATATACTGTTTCAGGAAATAACATTGATGGATTTATTGTTACAGTTGAAAAATAATTATTATGCTGTCAGGATTTGCATACAAATCCTGACAGCATTTTTTCAAATAAAGGTTTACCCGTTTTTTAATGTGGCAATTTGCATCATAGCTGCATATTTGCATTCAGCAGGAGACCCAACTCCTGCTGAATGCAAATATGGAACCCGTTGCCTCAGAGGCGTGGGACATATTGCCTGAGTTATATTAACTGAGATCAATAAACTGCGAATATGCATATCCGTTCACACCGTCATATCCGACTGCATACCAGTCCCCCTCTTTGCCATAGATCTCTATTTCAGACCCATTAGGAATAAATCCTACAATCTCAGATGATACAGACGTAGATCTCCTTATATTAAGACCGGAATTATAATCAGTCACTACTATTCCTCTCATTACAGGATTTGGTTCAACAAACGGAATACCAAGATAATCACATAATGACCGAACAAGATTTGCAGCTATTTTATCGAGATTATCTCTTAACCATGTAACATCCTCAATGTTATCATGATATCCTATTTCAGCAAGAACAGCAACTGCCTTTGTACGTAATACCTCTCCCAGGAAATCTGTAGGAAGAACACGTGATTTGTCTGGCAAAGGATATATACTTTTGAGATTATTTGCAATTATTGTCGCAAGTCTTTGGCCTGCCTGACTTATTGGTGCATAGTAAATATCTATTCCTCTTAATTTGCCCTTAAGATTTTCAGGACCTGCGTTTGTATGAAGTGCAAGATGAACATCATAATTTCCTGCGTTTGAATCATTTATCGCCCCTATTGCCTGTCTTTCAGGATCATTTCTTACATACTGTATTCCACTTGCGCGAAGATATGGTTCCATTTTGTCTGCAAGCAGATTCATGTACTGTTCTTCATTTCCTTCAATGGCATATTGATTAAATTCCTGAGTTGACGGACTTAAAAATACTATTGGCATAAATTCACCTCATTATAAAATAAAAATAGTGCAGAAGCCAACAAAGTCTCTGCACTATTCATTATATGCTTTATACTCCTTATCTGACAAAATACGCCAGGCTATTTTTGTATGAGATTTAAAAAAGATACGCCGTGAGTTTCATAATTTATATCAAAAATATCAGCAATAGTAGCTGCTATATCAGCAAATGACTTTCTGGTTTTCAGATTTGCCGGTAATATCTGGTCTCCGTAAATAAGAAGAGGAATATATTCACGTGTATGATCTGTTCCTGTAAATGCCGGATCACATCCGTGATCAGCCGTAACCATGACAACATCATCTTCGTTAATTTCCTTAATGAACTTTCCAAGCCATGCGTCGAATTCATTCAATGCCTGTGTATATCCTGCAATATCTCTTCTGTGTCCGTACAGCATATCAAAATCAACAAGATTAACAAAGCATAATCCTGTAAAATCTTCCTTTGAACATTCTGACGCTTTGTTCATGCCATCTTTATTTCCATTATTACGCATCATCTTTGTAATACCACATCCGGCAAATATATCATATATTTTTCCTATAGCCACTGTATCTAAATTATTTTCCATAAAAGCATCCATTATTGTCTTTCCAGCAGGCTTCAATGAAAAATCATGTCTGTTAGATGTTCTGACAAAATCAGGATATGTTCCGGTAAATGGTCTTGCAATTACCCTTCCTACTCCGTTTTCTCCTGTAAGAATCTTTCGTGCCTGATCACAGTATTTGTATAACAGTTCTACAGGTACAATATCCTCATGTGCTGCAATCTGACATACACTGTCGGCAGACGTATAGACAATAAGCGCGCCTGTATTTATATGTTCCCTGCCATAATCAAGTATTACCTTAGTACCTGAATACGGTTTATTGCATAATATTTTTCGTCCTGTTGCTTTTTCAAACTTTTGAATAATATCATCAGGAAAACCATCAGGGTAAACAGGAAGCGGCTTCTCAGAAACAATTCCTGAGATTTCCCAGTGCCCTATTGTTGTATCCTTTCCTGCTGACATTTCTTCCAGTTTTCCATATGCTGCAATTGGTAAATCAACAGAATTTCCAAAGCTTATATTTTCAATGTTATAAATTCCCATTGACTGCATGACCGGAATATCAAGCTTTCCTGACCTGAAACATGAGCCCAATGTATCAGCACCTGTATCTCCGAATTTTTCAGCATCAGGCAGCTGACCGACTCCTGCACTATCAAGGACTATAAGAAAAACCCTTTTTATTTTTTCCATTATGTATCACTCTTTTCCAAATGCCGAAAGTGCTGAACTTGCACCGATCCTGTCGCAGCCTGCCTCATCAAATTCTATAAATTGTTCCTTTGTTTTTATTCCGCCTGCTGCTTTGATTTTTACATCAAAACCTATATGATCCCGGAAAAGTTCTACATCTGATAATGTTGCACCTTCTGTTCCAAAACCTGTAGATGTTTTTATATAATCAGCATTTACATCTGTAACTATACGGCATAATTTTATTTTTTCTTCTTTTGTAAGATAACAGGTTTCAACTATGACTTTCATTACCCTTTTTTTTGAAGCTGCCTTGATAAGCTTCAGCTCATTCTCGATTTTTTGGAATTCACTGTTTTTAACGTCTCCGATATTAATTACAACATCTATCTCGTCTGCTCCTTCAGCAACTGCGCGTTCAGTTTCAAAGACTTTTACTTCTGTAGTATTGTATCCAAGTGGAAATCCTATTACTGTACATATATTCAGGTCATCACCATATATATTTTTTACTCTTTTTACATATGAAGGAGGTATACATACTGATGCCATTTTATTTGTAATTGCTTCCTCACATTTTTTTTTTATATCTGAAAAGCTCGCATATGCTTTAAGATGTGTGTGATCCACTTTACTCAAAATTTCTTCTCTGTTCATGATTAAGTCATCCCATCTCTAAATTCAAATTTTTTAATTATTTTTATTAGTCTTAATTATATCATCTGCATTTTCAGTTGTCAAGCACAGTATTTTGTAAGTTTTGACTACATAAAATACATGGTTATATTGAGCCTTTAGAATAAGGTTTATAATAATCCCTGAATTCTTTTACATGGTTTTCCCGTTGCTCTGCGCCTTCTGATACCTATATAAAACCATGTAGGCTTAATAATAACAGTATATAATTGCTTCAGGATAACGCTGCACGTTAGTATAATATAAAAGCAGATCTCATCTGTATGCAAAATTTATTTTACCACAGCAAGATCTGCTTTTTTATTATATGAAAATATTTATATTTATGTTTATGTTTATATATATCTGCAACCGATATATTTCTTTTTATTTTTTTTCTTTGCCGTCATCATGCATTATTGTCATTTTAAGATGTGCCAGAAATTCATGCATTTCCCACGTTCTAGAATACATCGTCGTCATGCATTATTGTCATTTTTAGATGTGCCAGGTCAGCTAAGTTCACATCACCATCCTTTGTTAAATCTGCAGCTTCTAACTGTTTTTCGTTCAGTTCCTTATCCTTTAACATATAAAGAGAAAGATTTGTAAGATCAGTCACTTCTGTTTTGCCGTTCATGTCTATATCTCCGCTTCCCCTTTGTATCTCTGGCTCTGATCCAGTTGTTGTTGTAGTGCACGCCACAGTTCCTTCAGTTTTTCTGCTTGATGTTTCTGTTCCGATCGGATATACTTCCTCACACGTTGTTGTAGTGTACTCCTCAGGCCAGGTCATCACTGGAACTCCGGCAAGTGGTGTTAATTCAGTTTCAGCATATGGTTCAGTTATAATTGGTTCAGTTATAATTGGTTCAGTTTGTCTGCTTGATGTTTCTGTTCCTATCGGATATACTGTCCCAGGCATTGGTGTAGTGTACTCCTCATTTCGGGGCATCGCTATCACTCCGGCTGTTGGAGTAATTTGTGTTTCCCTGTATTCAGCGGCAAAACCTACTTGCGGAACAGCAGCACCTGCTTCCGGAGCACCCTCACATGTCTGTACCGCGACATCTCCCGTCAAAGGGGTTAGCTGAAAATCATCTGCTGAATTAAGAGCGTTTACGACACCGCCTGTTACTGTTCCTGCTGCTACCACCGCAAGAAGTGATGATATCTGTTTTGTAAACTTTCTCATTAGTTATTCCTCCTTATTCTTGATTTAGTAAAATTTATATTTCCATATACCATATAATAAATACTTTTTATACTCCTGTAATGCTACATTATTATTGAATTTTTTTTTCAACCATTTTATCAAGAACGGTAAGAATATGTACCTGTTCTTCAATGCATTTTGCTTCCGAAATGTCATCAAGTCCACCCGTTGATGACATTTTTCTGCATGCACATGAATTATGACAGTATTCTGCAATTTCACAGTCATTACAACGTACTGACTGAAGTGAATAATTGGGGTGCTTTTTTATAACTGGAGCTGTACTTAAACCATCCTTTACATTACCACAGTAAAATTCAGGGTTGTTCTGGAATTGAATACAAGGATATATTTTCCCATCCCAGTTAATAAACATCTGTCGCTTGCAGACCTCACACTTATTATTTTTATGTCCTTTTACTACCTTATATTTATCATCGATCTGGGTTATAAACATTCCATCAATATCAGCAACCTTTTTCCATTCTTCTTTCATTCTGTCAGCAAATTTATCCATATCTTCCGGAACAAGAAAAGCATCCATTGAGGCTGAAATTTTTTTGACCCCCATATTCTTAAAATACATAATATTTTCGGCGAGTCTGTCAAGATTTTTTTCTTCATAAACCATCTGTACCAATGTATTTGGCTGATATTCAAGAAGAATTTTCAGCTTCTCATTAAGTTCTTCTGTTTTTATTCCCCTTGCAGAGCAATCCATGCCATCATGAGATAAATTTATCATTACATTATTATCCATACACCATTTTATAAATTCTTCATCTAAAAGCATTCCATTCGTTGTTATAACACAATAATTTGACTTTATTGAACATGCAAACGTCTTTATCTTATCTTTGTAAAGTAAAGGTTCACCGCCAAAAAGATATACAATATCAGCGTTATTCTTTTGTTTTATAAAATTAATAGTATAGTCTGTAATTTCATCACTCATACTGCCAAGTTCAGTGTTAAGCTTTCTTTCATAACAATATGTACATCTGAGATTACACCTGTTAGTCAAGCTAATTATATAATCCATTATTTCACTCCTTTAATAATATTTACTGATATTAATACTTTTTTATTCGATAAAATGCTACAGACACTTCTCCTGTTTATTAAATTAAGTTTACACCACGCTTAACGATTATATAGTATTTATACCAATATATTTTAAATACAAATAAGTATTTTGTGTATAAAATCAAAAAAATATCAAAAAACACTTGAAAAATAATCTATCATGTGCTATAATACAAATATCAACTTAGCATATATAAAAAATATAAATATGCTATGTGAACAAGGAGGAGTTAAGTATGAAAATAATTATATCTGCTAAAAAAATGAACATTCCACAGGCTTTTGACGATTATGCAACACAGAGAATTGAATCAAGACTTTCAAAATTTTTCGGAGATGATGCAGAAGCAAGACTTACTATTTCAGAAATTAAAAGTCAGATAGTTATTGAATTAACTGTCAGATATAATAATACAATCTACAGATCAGAAAAAAATGCAATCAACAAAAATGATGCACTTGACGCTGCAATAGATAAGATTGTTAGACAAATCCGCAAAAATAAAACAAGGGTAGAAAAACGTCTTAAAGATACTGCTTTCATTGATACATACAGTGATATTGTTGAGGAACAATTAGACTTTGAAGTAGTAAAACATAAAAAATTTACTATGCGTCCTATGGATCTGGATGAAGCAATACTTCAGATGAACCTTCTTGGTCATAACTTCTTTATGTTCAGCAATGTCTCATCAGGAACTACAAATGTTGTATACAGAAGAGGCGACGGTAATTATGCCGTACTTGAACCTGATCTTGAATAATCACAAATATGCCACTACTACAGCTATATCTCTTTAAAAGGTTATAAAGTTGTAATGATAAACTTGCCGCAAGGCATCAATACAGGATTGTACAACGAAAACACTATTCGCTGTACAATCCTTATTGTTTTATCTGAAACTCTTCAGATAAAACAATAAGGAGACATTACTACTGATAAATATAAGTAAAGAAACCCACTGTATGAGATATTGTGGGCATGTTTACAAGTTATAATCATAAAATCAGGCAGTTATTTCCATCTTTCTCTTTTTCATTTCTGTTTTACAATTGTACATTAATTCATCAGCAATCTTTGATATTTCTTCAAAACTTTTTCCTTCGTTTTCATTATATATGGCCATACCATATGCGATACTCAGTTTATATTTGGATTTAAGATTTTCTTCATCAAGTAACGAACAGAATAATTCTATTGCATTCTTATATTTTCTCTTGACATTATCACCGTCTATCAGTACAGCAAATTCATCTCCTCCGATACGATAACATGTTCCGTATACATCGAAAGCTTGTTTAATGATTTTTGCACTTCTCATAATAATACTATCACCAGTTCCATGACCATAACTGTCATTTACTGATTTAAGATTATTAACATCAAATATTACAATGGCCGATGTTAAAGTTTTCTTTTCAACGTATTCTTTTATATGCTCCTTATACGCAGTACGGTTTCCGATTCCGGTAAGTCCATCCTGATATGCAAGCCTGTGAACAAATTCATTTTTTATTCCAAGCTTAGCCTTACTTTGCATACCTACAATTCCGTATGATAAAATAAATACGACAAGTCCCATACGTATAAACAACGCTGCATCGTCAGCCTTATTTCCAATATAATATCGTATCACATCAATAATACTCGTACTCATTATAGCAAAAAAGCCTATATAAAGTAGTATACTGTCTTCTTTAAAATTCTTTATAAAACGTTCCAGTATTTTAACTATAAGAGTTAAACCGCTGAACAAAAGATTAAGATGAACAAGTATTAATGTTTCCTGAAGATCAGCTATATCTAGTATGTTAAAAATCGTACATAATATAAAAGTAATTACTGATATAGAACATATTAAATTCATTATCAGATTGCTTTTTAACTTTAAATATGATCTTGTATAATACATTAATGGAATAGGTAAAAGCATCAGCAAATACATCTCAAGCAACTGAATTGATCGTGAATTATATAATAAAACCTGCATTATTCCTGTTTCAAGTGTACACCATACAGAAATCAGAATTGAAAATAAACCAAGAAAAAATACATCCAGATGCTTCTTTATTTTTATATGTGCATACAAGTCTATAATCATAAAACAACATCCGATAAACACCATGATAACACCTATTATTACGGAAATATATTTTTGATTGATAGACGAAATAATAACATTTGCAGGTTGCGCAAAGCTGATATTATCAATTGATGAACAATTTTTCTCATAAATGTTTTTTATCCTGATTTCCATATATCCATTATATGCATTATAAGGTATGTCTATGTAATGCCATACAGTTCCTGGCGATTTATTGTAAAAATTATTATCGATTTCAGGAGTAGAATCAACGAGATTTCCACCAATATACACCTGTGTAGATATATTTCTGCTGCTGAAACAAAACGACGTGCCTGATGGAAGATCAGGCGGAATATCATGAAAAATACTATAAGTACTGTCTTTATTTGTTTTTAATTTGGAAATATTTACATTACTGCCGTCTGCATATCTCCATCCTCCGGAAATATATTCGATATTCCCGAATATATCAGAAGCAGTATTGTTTTTTGTTATCATACACGGCAAAATAATTATGATCATTAATATAACTATCATAAATAAGTAAAATGCCAGAAAAAATTTATCTGTTTTTTTGTTATTGAAACCTTAGTCATTATTTTCACCTACTATTTAAGATGAATTAATATCACCAAAAAAGTCTAATTTTTTTATTAATAATATGTATTAATATTTGTTATTTTATTATTATACTCTAAATAAATATTAATGTCAACACGTCAAGAAAATGTTGACATTAAAAATATATTATGATAAAATAAAAATACAAATAAAAGGAGGTCAAGTAAAATGAAAAAGATAATCCAAAAATTTCAGTATAATTCGCCGGTTATTCTGACGTTTACCATCATTGCACTTATCGTACAGATAATTTCTACAATTCCCGGAACAGGATGGTTTCATTCACTGTTCTGTGCATCACGCGGCTCATTAATAAATCCCCTTTTCTACATCAGACTCTTTACACATGTAATAGGTCATTCAAACTGGGAACACTATATAGGCAATTTCACATATATCCTTCTTGTAGGACCTATGCTTGAAGAAAAATACGGAAGTAAAAGGCTGCTTACAATGATGGCCGCCACCGCACTAATTACAGGTGTTATAAATGTCCTTTTCTTTAATGTGATTCTATGCGGCGCAAGCGGAATAGTTTTCATGTTTATACTTCTTGCTTCATGCTCTAACTTCGATGAAGGAAAAATACCTGTAACACTTATTCTTGCTGCAGTTGCATATATAGGCAAAGAATTCATCTCAATGTTCCAGGCTGATAGTATATCACAGCTTTCACATATTCTCGGTGGAATCTGTGGAGCATTTTTCGGGTTCCTTTTTATAAAGAAAAAAAAGATCGCTTAGTTTAATATATCTGATAATTAATACAATTACCAAAAATGTCCCTTGGATTAAACCAAAGGACATTTTTTTATTTATAAAGACATACTGGCACACGATTGTATAAATCTTATTTTTATTACAGATAATTTAACCGGTATATTTTTAAACTACAACTATGTTCAGCTTAAAAACATCTGTTTAAGAATTATAAGATCAACTATATTTACTTTTTCATCATTGTTTACATCAATATCTGCAGTTTTTATGTTATCGGGCGTTTCGCTTCCAAGCAGATATTTCTGCATAATAACCACATCTGAAGCTGTAACTACTTTATCATAATTTAAATCTCCAGTAATTCCATCTGTATTTTCTGAGTTAACTTTTAATCTGACCACATCTTTGATCGTATCCGCAGTAGTATTATCGTTCCACGTAATATCAGTCCACTGTTTTTCACTTCCCAAATAATAAACATTTTTCAGAGTTTTACATGCATTAAATGCATATACTCCAACCTGATTAACTGAATCAGGAATAGTAACGTTCTCCAGGTACTGACATCCCTCAAAAGCACATTTTCCTATTTTAGTTACTGGCAGACCATTGATCTCAGAAGGAATATCAGCTTCTTTGATGTCTCTTGGACATCCTACAATTTCAATATATTTACCATTACTTCGATATTCTATTTTTTCATTATTTACTCCATATTGTGAACACGTTGCATTGTAGTGAATCTCGATTTCAGGCAATCTGTCTGAGTACATTATTTCATCCCATTGTTCTTTGGTTCCCTGATAATAAATATCAGTAATATCTGATCTTTCTGAAAATGTGTCTGTATTAAAAAAATCTAGTGTATCAGGCAGATATAAAGTTTTTACGTTTTGACTGCTATGGAATAATCCTCCCCCCAGTGTTGTTACGGGTTTTCCGTTTATATGTGAAGGAATCTCTACTACTTCATCTCCTGATGTAATTCCAAATATAACAATTCTTGAGGGATTATTAAGATAAACTAAATCACCATAGTAATACTGTGATGGTTTGGACATTGAAAAAGGCATGGTGGTTGTTGCAGGACCAGTCAACACTCTTGGAGAACTGAATGAAACCGCAGTTGTCTCTAAAGGCGGTTCTGTTACATCTGGTAATAATGAATTCGAGGCATTTTCAGGTAATTCAGATGAATAAGGAACAGTAGTAACCTCTGATAAAGTACTTATATCTAAAGTATCATTGTGCTCACCTGTTTGCGGTCCCGTTGTTACAACATATGTATTGTTACCGGAATCTGCAGTTACTTGTGCAGCAAAAGTACTGCCTGAAAGACATAATGAAATAATTGACGCTGAAACGATTTTATATACTGATCTCATAATATTTTCCTCCTATATAATTAAATTAACGTTATATAATCTATATAAGTAATACTTTTTAAATGCAGTAAATGCTACAGCGTATAGAACTATTCAATTATTTTTTGCTGCTTTTTTCTATTAAGTAAAAACAGAAGATTCCATTTAAACCTTGTAGTGATAAAGCAAATATTATATATCATTTATTTTTTTACAAAATCAATATATTATAAAAAAATTTTATTACAATAATTAATCTGCATTTATTTCATTGTACTGGAAATAGTAGCTCCTTTCACTTGCTCAATCACGGATTGCCGCCATCAGGGCGGAGCTGGAAACCGCTCGCGCGCGCGCCGCTGCCGAAGCC
>OBID01000787.1_pt1 | contig 11940 bp, 13 predicted proteins | sample 1519781 | NCBI WGS metagenome assembly OBID01 (sample SAMEA3991478, study PRJEB22521) | metagenome | biome: anthropogenic terrestrial biome; feature: sewage plant; material: sludge | place: Sweden | collected 2012-09-26
GTCAGGTTGAGGCGTCAACGCCTTGTCAGGGGTTCCGCCGCTTCGAGGCTGGTCATGTGCGTACTGATATTGCTCGACCCGATCCACCACGAAACCGAGATGGTTGTCGCGCATCCACTCGGCATTGCGGGCTGCGAAGGATTCTTGGTTCGAGGTGGCAACTGACCGAACCCAGCTGGCACCGACAACTCCGACAACGACCAGCAACACGACTCCGACCAGTCGCCAGATCCGTGATGGGCGGCTCCGCTCGCCCGGTCCGCCCTCTGGGGCAGCGAGATCAGACCGTTCGACGACAGTCGGCACGGTGAACTACGCGCTCACTACAGCGACGTCTTTGCGGGTCTTGGCCAAGAACACGACCGTGCCGAGAATCGCCGACAGGAAGATCACGCTGGTCACCGTCGTGCCGAGTCCGAGCCCGCCATCGGCCTTCGCCTGCGACAGGAAATCCCCGAGCGAGGCACCGAGTGGCCGGGTCAGGATGTACGCCGTCCAGAACGCAACGATCTCATTGAGCCCGAGCTTGAAGTGAGCGATCGCTACCAGGCCGATCGCCCCGCCGAACACGAGCGCTGACTGCCAGTAGCCGATGTTGAGTCCTTCGGCGAGCAGGTCGCCCGCAGCGGTACCGAGGGCGAACGTAAACAGGATCGTGAGCCAATAGAAGGCCTCACGCTTCGTCGTGGTAATCGCGTGGATGGACAGCGTTTTCTCGCTCGCGAACCACGCCGAGAAGGTCGCGGCGAGAGCGGCGGCGAAGATGATGGTGGTGGTGCGAAGCGCCACGCCGAAGTTGTCGACGAGGTTGTCGGTGATCAGGGTCCCGACGACGCTGATGAGCACGACCGACAGCCAGTAGATGCCCGGCTTGTACCGGTTGGTGCGGAATTGGAACACCAACGCCACTGCAAGCAGAGCCGACATGACAACGGTCGTCACGGTGAGCCCGAAGTTCAGGTTGACACCGAGGAAGTCGGCAGCCGTTTCACCAACGGTGGTTGCGAGAATCTTGATGATCCAGAAGAAGATCGTGACCTCCGGGACCTTGTTGAGCATCTCGCGTGCTGTGCTGACGGCGGGCCGGGACCTCGGTGCCGCGTTGACTTGCTGTCGCATGTGACCTCGTTTCGTAGGGACGGGTCCACCATGACAACAGGACCGTTACCCAACGATGCGAGAGCGGTCAGTGCGAGGTTAAACCTCGGTCGCGGTCCGCGGTACGGGTAGGCGGATTTCGACGCGTGCGCCGCCGGAAGGACTCGTGTCGATCTGGACGGAGCCGGCGTGGGCGGTCACGATCTCCTTGACGATGGCGAGTCCAAGGCCGGTGCCCCGTTCGGCGGTTCGGGCGTCGTCGAGGCGAACGAACCGTTCAAACACGCGATTGCGTTCGGCTTGCGGGATGCCGGGCCCATCATCGTCGACTCGGAGTATTACTAAGTCGCCAACTACGTCGAGGCTGACGTCGGTGTTTGCTGCGCGGTGCCGGAGAGCGTTGTCGAGAATGTTCGTGACGACGCGGCGGAGCTGGGCTGCGTTGCCACGCACGGGCACTGGCGTGGGCGGCAGCGCCAAACCCAACAGACGTTCTGGGCGGCTGGCGACGACGTCGTTGACAACTTCGCGAAAGTCGATGGAGTCGTGCGGCGTAGCCCCGGGATCGTCAAGTCGGGCAAGGGTGAGGAGGTCGTCGACGAGGGCCTCGAGGCGGTCATGGTCGACCAAGGCTTCGATAATGGATCGTCGAGCGTCCTCGAGGTTGTTGGAATGCGCTGCGGCGACTTCGAGGGTCGCGCGAGCTGAGGCAAGCGGGCTCCGGAGTTCGTGGGACGCGTCGGCGACGAACCCGCGCTGCCGAACAGAGGACCGTTCCAGCCGGTCGAGCATTTGGTTCATGCTCGCGGCGAGTCGGTCGATCTCGTCGCCGGTCCGCGGTTCCGGGACGCGTTTGTGGAGCTCGTGTTCGGAGATTGCCGTGACTTCGGACCGGATCGCTTCGACGGGGGCGAGCGATCGGTTCACGACGATACGGGTCACCAACGCTACGAGGCCGACCAAGAGCGAGCTTCCGATCAACAGGAAGATGAACACGGTTCGCCAGGTGTCGTCTGCGGTATCGAGGGATGCCCCGGTGTATACCGTGACCAGCCCGTCTCCCGTGTCGACAGATCGAGCAGAGATCAAGAAGCGTTGCCCGTCACCAATCGGGAGGTCCGATCGAATTTCATCGATGTTCGAGCCGGCGACGGGGCGTAGCCCGGTCACCGCCGGTTCGCCGGCAATATTGCGCGTTGCTGCGGTGACCATGCCCTTGGAATCGACAATCTGGCTGAACCCGCTCTCCTCGCCGGGATATGAGAGCAGGTCCGCAACTCGGCCTGACTCGACGAGTGCTGCGATATCACGCGACCGCAACGATGCGGCCGACCGTTCGGCGTCGATCAGCCGTCCGCGAAGGAGAATGAGAAGTGTGATCGCGCCGACGATCAACGCGACGGCAACGACCGAGGACGCGACGAGGGTCGTGCGGGCTCGAACGGTGGCGAGTCGTCTCGTCATCACCCACCCTTCGCGTCGAGCCGGTAACCTGCGCCTCGCACGGTCTCGATGGCGCGCCGTCCGAACGGTGCATCAATCTTTCTGCGCAGCGCGCTGACGTGCACTTCGACGACGTTGAGGTCGCCGTCGAAATGCATGTCCCAGACATGGTCCACGATGTCGCCTTTCGAGACCACCTCGCCTGGGCGAACCATGAGGTACTCGAGCACCGCGAATTCCCTCGCCGTGAGGTCGATCGGAGTGCCCCCGCGTCGACAGGACCGCGCCGCGGGATCGACGACGAGGTCCCCGCAGTGCATGACGACTGGACGTTCGGGACGGCCACGGCGAAGAAGCGCTCGAAGATGCGCGACGAGGACCATGAAACTGAACGGCTTCGAGAGGTAGTCATCGGCACCCATGTCGAGCGCTTCGGTTTCGTCCCACTCGCCGTTCTTGGCTGTCAGCATCAGTATCGGTGTCCAGTCGCTGGCATCTCGGAGCCTGCGACATACCTCATAGCCGTTGAGTCCCGGCAGCATGATGTCGAGAATGATGGCGTCATAGGTGTTCTCGGTAGCGAGCCACAGCCCCTCGTCACCGGTCAGGGCGACGTCGACGGCAAAACCCTCGGCGGTGAGCCCGGTTCGCAACGCCGCCGCCAGACGCTTCTCGTCATCGACGACCAAGACTCTCATCGTCGGAACGGTCGAACGCAGCCGGGGGACATGCCACCCATCTTGCTGCACGAATCCTGAAGCGCCGCTGAAGAACGCTCAATACCAAACCGACAGGTCTTCAGCGTAGCTACAGCGGCACTAGCTCATGGTGCGTTCTATCCACCGAGAACTGCTCGGAGGATTGACACAAGGAGCTGACAAATGGAAACCCCCTCGAAGTCCAAGCGGTTGGTGCTGGCGGCGTGCGCAGCGATCGGCGTGACTGCCGGCGCCGCCACGATGGCGTCTGCGGCAACGAGCCAGTCGCCGTCGCCAAAGGCGCCCGTGACGCAGGAGCAGCCAACCAAGGGTGACCAGCAGGACACCAACGACACGGCTGACTCACCGAGCTACCAGAGCTCGGTGACTGTCGCACAGACGCCCGACACCGCTAACGGGAGCGACAACGAGTCGGCCGATTCGGCCAAGCTCACGCCGCTCGCCAAGGTGACCCCGGAGCAAGCAAGCGCAGCGGCGACCGCCAAGGTGCCGGGAACCGCCGGAAAAGTCGAACTTGAGGACGAGAACGGCAACGTCGTCTACGGCGTCGAGGTGACAGCCGCCGACGGAACCAAGTCCGACGTCAAGGTCGACGCCGGCAACGGTGCCGTGCTCAGCCAAGAGTCCGACAACGACACCGGTGGCGACACCGGCAAGGAGACGGAAACCGAATCCGCCAAGGACGCCAACGACGGCGCCGAGTCGGCCACGGAGACACCCGACGGCAATTAGTCACATCGGAACACGACTGCTGGCCGGGCCTGATGGTCCGGCCAGCGCCGTGTTCGGGGTTCAGCGTCAACATTTGCCGCGGGCTAACCGCCACCTCGTTAGCTGATAGCCGCCCGATTCGTACATTGCGACCACACCACTACAGGGAGACCTCAATGACCATTCTCGAGACGAGGCCTCAGACCCCTCCGCCGACCGACATCGACCATGGCGCGTCGGAACCGCCAAGGGCTCACTCGGGCCCGACACAGCCGCGGCCAAAACGCCGGCGTCGCCGAGTTGCGACGCTGGTGCTCCTAGCGCTCCTCGTGCCGGTCGGATGGTCCTACGGCGGCTACCTCACTGCCGCCGGAAACGCTCCAGTTGGGGTGCGAACGGTCGACTGGTTCCGGGACCACGGCTTCGAGAGCGGCGTGAACTACGCCGAGCAGTGGTGGTACACCCGATCCAAGCCCACCGGCACGACACCGAGTCGCAGCGACCTTCCCAACGGGCTCACCACCTTTGGGACCTCAACTGATCGCCTGCGGTCGCGGCAACGATCAACCCTGCCCGGCGAAGGTGTCTGGCAGAACGTGACCGGACTTGTCGCTCCCGCAGCGAGCGTCCAACAGACGTTCATCCGCCCCGACGCCAAGTACCCGTCGGTCGTCACGGATCTGGTTCGACTCGACCAGCGCGCAGTGAAACTCGTGTATGTCCCCGGCACCCAGGAACTCGGTGGCAGCTTTGAGTGGCACTCGCAGATTCCATCCTCGCAGCGCGCCAATGTCCTCGCGGCATTCAACGCCGGATTCAAGTTCAAACACATCACCGGTGGGGCTTACACCGAAGGGCGACAGCTCGTCCGGCCCCTCAAAGCCGGGTCGGCGTCGATTGTGATCCATCGCGATGGCACGGTCGATGTCGCTCAGTGGGGGCGCGATGCCACGCTCACCAGCGACATCGTGAGTGTGCGGCAGAACCTTGCCCTGATCGTCGATGGCGCCAAAATGGTTCCGGGGATGAGCGTGGATCGAGGGGGCCAGTGGGGCTCACCGAAGTCGCAGTTCCAATACACTTGGCGAACCGCGCTCGGCATCGACGCCCAAGGGCGGCTCATCTACGCCGCCAGCCACACGATGACCCTCACCGAGCTCGCGCAGTCCATGGTCGACGCGGGCGCGGTGAGGGCGATGCAACTCGACATTCACCCCACCGTTTCGTTCAACTGGTTCCGGCCCAATCCGAAGGCACCTTTGGGCACCGACGGAACCAAGCTCATGGCATCGATGTCTCGCGACGCCACCCGGTTCCTCCTCACCGAGGAACGCGACTTCTTCGCGGTAACAGCCCGATGACCGCCGCCGTCGACCTTCCAACCGCGACCCTTGACACCGCCCGAACCGACCCGTCAGGTCCGACACAACGCAAGTCCGACCACCATCAACTTTCGTCGGGATTTACGATCCAAGCGTTCCTACGAGCCATCCGGCCGCATCAGTGGGTCAAGAACGTCCTCATCATCGGTGCGCCAGCGGCCGCCGGTACGCTGCTCGCAGGGCCAACGCTCCTCCGACTGGGCCTGGACTTCGCCGCTCTCTGTGCTGCAGCAAGCGCGACGTATCTGGTCAACGACATCGGCGACATCGAACGCGACCGCCGGCACCCCACGAAACGGTTCCGCCCGATCGCATCCGGAGCACTCAGTATCGCCGCGGCTCGACGCGGGGCCGCCATTCTCGCAGTGGCCGGCCTCGCCATCGGGGCCGCGATCAGCGTCTCCACCGGCGCGACGATCGCTCTCTACCTGGTGCTCACCATTGCGTACAGCCGTCGGCTCAAACATGTCGCGTGGGTGGAGCTCGGAGTTGTCGCCCTTGGATTCGTTCTGCGCGTTGTCGCAGGCGCTGCGGCGACGTCGACAGCCTTGTCGTTGCCGTTCCTCACGGTGGTGGCAGCTGGTTCGTTGTTTCTCGTCGCCGGCAAGCGGTTGTCCGAGCTGATCGAACTCGGAGACGCTGCATCCGATCACCGACCGGTGCTCGGTGGTTACCGGCACTCAGATCTCGAGCGCACGCTCGTAGCCGCGACGACGGTCATGCTGATCGCCTATTCGTTGTGGGCGATCCGAGCCGACCTCGGAGGCGATGGTGTGCCGTGGCTTGCGGCGAGCATCATTCCCGTTGTCGCTGCGACCGCCCACGTGGGCCGTCTGATCCTTGGCGGAAGAGGTGGCGACCCGACTGCGTTGGTGCTCCACGACCGCCTCCTCCAAGCCGCTGGCCTCGCGGCTGGGCTCGTCGTCTTCGCCGGCCTGTACGTAGCGTGATCCAGATGCTCGCTATCAGCCTCGCACCCGAGGACCTCATCGCAACCGTGGGCCTCGCGGGCATCGGCGCGATCGTGTTCGCCGAGTCCGGACTCCTCATCGGGTTCTTCCTTCCTGGCGATTCGCTGCTGTTCACCGCCGGAGCGGCCGCCGCCGGGGCCCTTCAAGCGATCCACGTCGGCTTCAGCTATTGGACGCTGCTCATCGTGGTGGTCCTCGCGGCGATCATCGGAGACCAGGTCGGCTACCTCATCGGTCACCGAGCGGGCCCGACGCTGTTCGACCGGCCCGACTCGCGATGGTTCAAGCGGGCCCACCTCGAACGGTCCGGGGTGTTCTTCGAGCATCACGGGCCGAAGGCACTGGTCATCGCCCGATTCGTTCCAGTTGTCCGCACCTTCGTACCGGTGATCGCCGGCGCCTCACGAATGGATTACCGGAAATTTGTGACGTTCAACGTGATCGGTGGAACGCTCTGGGCGGCGGGAGTGACAACCGCAGGTTTCTGGTTCGGACGCATCCCGCTGATCCGCGATCACCTCGAAATCGCGATCCTCTCGCTGGTGGCGCTGTCGCTCATTCCGATCGTGGTCGAAGTGGCGCGGGCTCGACGAGCGCCGGCCACAGCGGCCGAGGACGCATAAATCGGCCGAAATCCAAGCGGCCGGTGCTCAACCGACCTTCCATCTGGCGGCGTAGAAGCGGATGTAGTCCCGGAGGTGTACCCGCCAATACTTGCGGTCATGTCCGCCGGCGGACACGTCCACGTTGACGTTGAGTCCGAGGCGTTCGAGTTCACGACCGAGCGCCTCGGTCCCGGACCGGAGTCCGTCCTGGGCCCCGACATCAAGCCAGACGTGGCAACGCGCCGCAACAAGTCCGCCGGCCGTGTCACTCAAGGAGAACGGCAGCGTTGGGCTGTGGCCCGCGACGGCCCCGAACATGGCGGGGTGGTCGATCGCAGCGCGCATTGATGCGCCACCGCCTCGGGAGATCCCACCGACCGCTCGATGGTTAGCGTCGTCGATCGTGGGAAGTGCCTTGGTCGCCCATGGGACGATGCTCGCAACGAGCGACCTCGCGATCTCAGAGGTACTTCGGTCACCGAAGCTCGCCATGACCCACAAGGACGGGGCGATTGCCCCGTCAGCGACCAGGGTGTCGGTATTTCCGGCGATGCCGATGTCGAACCATTGGGAGGCGTCTGCACTCGCGCCGTGTATCAGGTACACGACCGGGTAGCGGGTTGAAGCGCGCGGGTCGAAACACGAAGGAAGATGCACCACGACGGGAATTGAATCCACAACCGTCGACATGTCGCTCCCGATTCCGTGAGCGCAGGCCTGGGGATCAATTGACGTGCTGCTGACGACAGGACGGGTGACGTCGGTTTCTCGACTGCGAATGGTTTCGGGGGCGGAACAGGCGATAGAAGCCGACGCGATGATCGCCAACCCGGCCGACCATGCCCGGCCGACCATCACGCTTGCCCGGGGAGCACCAGCTGAAACGTTGTCGGTGACGGTTTCGCAAGCGTGAGTCGACCGCCTTCGGCTTCAGCGAGAGCCCGTGCGAGGGAGAGACCAACTCCGTGGCCGCGCGCTTCAGGGTTGCGTCGGGTGAAGAGGTCGAATTGATCCGGACCCACATCGCCCTCATCGGTCACCGTCGCCCGGAACGTCGCGCCCTCCATGGTAAAGGCGACTCGCACCTCACCGTGTCCGTGCTGCTGTGCGTTGTCGACAAGGACATCAATGATCTGTCCCACGACCTGCTCGCTCACCGTCGCGACAGAGTCTGCGGGTGCCGACACGCGAAGTTCGCGGCCCTGCGCAGCGAGTGGACCGTTCCAACGGGACCGGATGACGTCCGCAAGTTCTGAGGCGCGAAACGGCGTTCGGTGCAACGGTTGGTCACGCGCAACCGCCAGGAGCGTTTCGATGGTCGACTCGAGCCGATCGAGTTCGGTGATTGATTCGTGGAGCACTTCGTTGCGATCGGAGCGAGGGCTGTCCATCTCGGTCTCGATCTGGAGTCGCATCGCGGTGATCGGTGTGCGGAGCTGGTGCGAAGCGTTCGCGGAGAACTCGCGTTCGTTGCGCATCGCGCTCTCGAGGCGCGTCGCCGTTTCGGCCAACGCGTCAGCGGTGTCGTCAAGATCGGACACGCCACTGGGAACCGGGCAGATCGAAAAGTCCCCATTTCCGAGACGCACTGCGTCGTCGCGGATCCGATGAAGTGGCCGGACCAAACGCGCGGCGACGACCCAACCAACCGTCGCGGCGATGAGCAGGGCTCCCAGGTCAATCGCCAAGAGCAGCAGGAGGTCACGACGAATTCGGGCAGTCGTGTCGGCAATCGGTTCGGAGACCCGGACGACACCGACGCGCTGCTCATCAATCGTGACTGGCCGGACCACGATCCGCTCGGAATCATCCTGGGTGTAGAGCGTGGTGACGCGCTTGGTTCCACCTAGACCATCGAGCTGCGCAGGGCCACGTCCAGCAATCCTTTGCCCTGACAGGTCGTACACCGCGACCCGGATAACTGCCTCCACCGTGGGCAGCTCGACCGGGTCGCTCCCGCGATCGAGCGTGCGAGGAAGTCCCGCCGCGGTGCGTTCCGCGACGCGATCGAGCTCGCGGTAGGAATCGTTGTTCTCGCGGTTGGCGATCACAATCGCCAGCGGGACCGTGAGCACCACGGTCGCGAGCAGCGTGACGAAGACAATGGCGAGAAGGATCCGACGTCGCATCAGGAATCAGCTCGAGGGATCCACAGCATCCCAGCGGTAGCCGACCCCACGGATCGCGGTGATCCGGCTCGGATCGCCAGGTTCCTCACCGAGTTTGCGACGAAGCGCAGCCATATGGACATCGAGCGTCTTGGTCGACCCGAACCAGTGCTCGTCCCAAACCCGACACATCAGATCCTCTCGAGTCACGACAACATTGCGGTTCACCAGTAGGTCCACAAGAAGGTCGAACTCCTTCGGGCGTAGCTCCACCTCTGCGCCGGCGAGCTTGACTCGACGACCGGGGACATCAACGGTGAGATCTCCGTCTGAGAGGGCCAGATGTTCGGGGTGTTCGACGGGCCGACGCAGATGTGCCCGAACCCGTGCGAGCAGTTCCGCCAGCCGGAACGGTTTGGTGATGTAGTCGACCGCGCCGGTATCGAGCCCGATGACGACGTCCATCTCCTCGGCGCGAGCGGTCACCACGATGACGGGCAGGTCCGGCCACCGTGCCATCAACTCCTGGGCGAGGTCGAGTCCGTCACCGTCGGGGAGACCGAGGTCCAAGAGGGCGAGGTCGGGCCGGTCCACAACGGCGCGAGCGGCCGCCATCGACGCCACCAGAGTGCACGAGTACCCAGCGTTGCCAAGCGCCCGTTGCAAGCTCGCCCCAATCGCAGGGTCATCCTCGACAATCAGAAGCGTTGCGGCCATGCCCTCAAGATAGAGGGCTCTCACCACAGTCGCTTGGCCATGCTCAACCTTTAGCCCGGCACTAACCGAGCCTCACCCGAAACCGAACCCAGGTCTCCGTATGGTCGAACCAGAAGCCGAGTTGGAACCATCCAACCGACGAAAGGACCCATCATGATCAACACGATGAATCGCCGTACCGGGCAGTCGTCTCCGTTGCGTGCCACCTCCACCGGTTGGGCGCGATCAGTTGCAGTCAGCGCTCTCGCATCCATCGCCCTGACCGCCATGTTCGGCGCACCGGCAGGACTCTCCTCCTCGATCGGCGTCGGTGCCGAACTCCTCGCCGCGTTGGTCGTCGCCGGCTCGGCCGCCGCACTTCTGTGGACTTCCGACGCGACCGTCGCGTGGCGTTGGGGTATCGCGGCTTCTTTGCTCGCTGGGGTTGGACTGGTCGGAGGTTGGTTCGGCACGCTGTGCGCAGTCGTGGTCATCAGCGCCGGAGCGCTGCACCTCGGTTGGCGCACCCTCATCGGGATGACTCGATGACCCGCCGAACGACCCTCGCCACCGTCACCGCACTCGGCGTCTGAAAGGACAGAACAAATTGGATGACCGCTTGTTCAAATGGGTGAACCATCTCGCCGACCGCACACCATGGCTCCACGGGATCGCCACCACCTACGCGACATACGGTGTCGGATTGTTCGCGGCGCTCCTCCTGTTGGCATGGTGGGACGCCCGACACACCGACGACCCCGCCGTCGCGGTCGCAGCTGTCACCTGGGCAGGTGCCGCCGCCCTCGTCGGCGCCCTCGCCGTGCAGCTCATCGGTGCCCCCATCAACCGCGCCCGCCCCACAGCAGTAATTCACGGAACCCACCTCCTGTTGGAACGCACCACCGACTTCTCGTTCCCAAGCGACCACGGAACCGCAACAGCCGCCGTCGCGTTCGGCCTCCTCGTCGCCGGATCGCGGTTACGACATCGTTGGTACGGCCCGGTCGCGATCGTCCTCGCCCTACTCATGGGAATCGACCGCATGTATGTCGGAGCTCACTACCCAAGCGATGTGATCGCCGGCTTCGTTCTCGGCGCTCTGATCGCCACTGTTCTCGCCCGACCCGCAACACGCATTCTCACGAGGGCAACGCGCGCCTTCGCCTCAACCCCGGCCCGCGTACTGATCGCCGCTACCCCTGATCAATGACGTGAGACAGCGAATCATCGGCGCGGTAGCCCGTGTTCTCGAGAAAGGGCGCGAACTCGGTGAAACGTTCCACAATGACCGTCAACTGCTCAAGATCTCTTTTGTCGGACTGGTCGTCGTGTCAGGATCCGGCCTGCTGTGCGCCAAACTGCTCGACGATGTCATGGGCGGCGACGGAGCGGTGCGTGCCGACCCTGCGATTACGAATTGGATCGTTCGCCATCGCTCCCCGACGCTCACAACCCTCGCCCGTGCCGTAACGCACCTCGGGGACCCACTGTCCGTCATCGTCATCGCGGCTGCCGCTGCACTCGCTCTCATTCTCGGCCGGCACTACCGCTTCGCGTTACTGATCGTCTCATCCACGGTCGGAGCAGCGGTGGCCACCGCCGTCACCAAATTTGCGGTCCAACGGCCCCGACCAGACCGAGCGCTCTGGCTGAGCGCAGCAACCGGGCCGGCATTCCCATCAGGGCACGCCACCCAATCCGTCGCGCTCTACGCCGTACTCGCCGTCATCGCCTTCAGGCTCACCGCCAGGTCGACCCCTCGGATCGTGCTCATCGTCGTCGCACCCCTCGTTGCCCTATCGGTCGGTGCATCGCGCATCTATCTCGCGGTGCATTGGACTTCGGATGTCATCTGCGGCTGGGCAGTCGCCACTACGTGGCTCGCCACGCTTCTTCTCGTCGAATGGGCAGGGCCGCGCGCTCTCGAGGATTGGGGAGGACGCGAACCCCTACCCCGGTGAAACAAGCATCATCAACCTCAAACTGCCGGTCGCAGTCGTCCAAGAGCGAGGCCGAAACCCAATGCGAGACGCAGGTGGGTGTCGATGCGGCCAGGTCGATATGGGAGCGGCCCATCGAGACGCCGGTTGATGAAACGCCGACTCGCAAGGTGGTGACCACTCCCGGCGAATACAGACGAGGCGAGATTCCACTGAGCGTCCGAGAGACTGAGCCGTCACCGCGTACCCCTGCGAAGCTGAGCCATT
>OBID01000790.1_pt1 | contig 11908 bp, 6 predicted proteins | sample 1519781 | NCBI WGS metagenome assembly OBID01 (sample SAMEA3991478, study PRJEB22521) | metagenome | biome: anthropogenic terrestrial biome; feature: sewage plant; material: sludge | place: Sweden | collected 2012-09-26
GAAAATATCAGAGTGAAGGCGGGCCGGGACTGATACAGATGCTTGAGGTCCTGAGAGGCAGCGATAGTCCGACGGTGGACCGAGAGACGCTATTGAAGGCGCAGATATTTTTTTGGCTCATTGGGGCCACGGACGGACATGCGAAGAATTTCAGCATCTTTCTCGGCCCCGGCGGCAGCTATCGCTTGACGCCGCTCTATGATGTGCTGACTGCCCAGCCAAGCCTTGAGGCAGGACAGGTGCAGCGCAAGCAGATGAAGCTTTCCATGTCGGTCGGCACGAACCGTCACTACCGGATCGATGAAATTCAGCGCCGGCATTTCGTGCAGACCGCACTAGCCGCCGGTCTCTCGAGATCAGCTATTGCCATGGTGCTAGAAGAGGTCGTGGACACGGCGCCCAAGGCGCTCGAAACAGTCGAGAATGCTCTGCCGAATGATTTTCCAACCGCTGTGTCTGTTTCCGTGAGCAGAGGTGTCAAACAGCGCCTCGACGTCCTTGTTGCCGCACCGTAGTCTGTGTTGAAGCGCGCGACGTGACTCCAGCACAAGTGGGGGCAGATCGCCACAGCGAAGAGATTCAAGAAATCACATGTCCGCGCGATGTCACTGCTCCGGTTCCCACTGCCACTTATCTATCTATCCCCGAGTTCACGTGTTTTCTCTGGCAGTGACTTCAGATGCAATTCTCCTCGGCTGCTGTCGAGGGTAATCTGATACGCCCCGAGAAAGCTCAATCCCAAGAGCCCGTCAACCGTAAATGGGAGATCGGGAAGGTCGTGGATTAAGACCTGGCTATTCCTGAGCTCTGCCCCGCCGATGCGAATCGCATCCAGTATCACCGCGTCCACCTGAACCGAACCGCTTGCGGTGTGCAACAGTACGCGTGTTGCGTAGGCGGTCGAGGCCAATCCAAGCTCCGTGGCAAGTCGACGCGAAATGATGGTCTGCGACGCACCGGTGTCGACAATGAGTCGTGCCTGTTTGGAGTCATTCAAGGTGGCCATGACAACGAGGACACTTCCCGAGCGTTCCACCGGAACGGCGGTAGCATGGGAATAGTCCAACAAGAGGGGAGAGGAGGGAGTTTTACCGACATGCTGCGGCGCGTTAGGGGGAAACGGCATGCCGGTCGGAGGCATCGGTCCTGTCGAGGCCTTAGGCGACAGAAGATTGACGGCGTGACAGGAGAGAAACTGGCGGGGACTATCTGTGAATACTGTCTTGCCATGGGCATCCACGCACTCAAAGAGGGTGCCGTTTGCGAAGGTAGTCGGTACGACCAGCAGCACTAGTGTTAAGACGGTGAGGACTGTTGCCGGTGCCATCCGCGGTATGGGCAGAACATCGAGCGGAGCTTGATTACACCGCGAGGTCATGGATGTCCTGGTCCGCGGAAGGGACGGGCGCATTTGCGAGTTGAGCGAGCAGACGGTGGTCACTCAGCAGTCGGCTGACCACGGCGGTTCGGGTCGTCACCCGAGTTTTTTTCATCAAGCGTTTCAGATGATCCTTCACCGTGTGCTCGCTGATGCTCAGCTTGTTCGCAATTTCTTTGTTCGTGAGGCCCTCGAGGAGGTAGCGCATGACCGCTGCTTCGCGTGGTGTCAAATGAATCGGCGTGGCCGAGGCGGGGTGTGCATAGCCTCGTTCATCTGACAGCTCAAGTCGGTCAATCAGCACGAGTAGCTGCCCGTCACCAGGATGCAGCGGTGACGGGATACCAAATGCGCGGAGCATGATTCGACCAGAGCGAGACAAGGCGGTCTGAGAGAGGCGCACATTCTCCCAGTCGGTCGATTCGGGAGACGGAGGAAGCATTTGGATGAGTTCCTGGCAGAATGATCGTATGACTGGAGGCAGGTCTACCGTTGGCCCTGGCCGCATGATCAATTCCTGAAGCAATGCGCGCCCGTCAGCATTGAGGTGCACCACTTGAAAGGTGGATGAAAGGAGAAGCACGCCGGTTTGAGCTGGTCGACTCGACTGGTCACTGTAGGGAAACGGCCAATGAGACTTCTGTGCAGCCACCATAGTATGTCCTTGCTCCGAACGGAAGCCTGAGTCGTTCTTGCTGGAGGAGAAGCACTCCGGCGAGTCTAATGCCAGTACATGCAGCACTCAATCCCGCCTTCGGGGGCCCTCCTTCTGAGTAAGCGTCGGCGCTCCCTCGCCACCGTGCTCTCTTCTGCTGCAAGGTCCAGACATGTTCACTCTTCTTTCCACGAACGCCAGATTGAAGCATTTACCACCCTTGACCCGTGTCGAATTCCTTCCTTTCTGTGAATCGACCAGCCTGTGACCTGATGCCCGCCAGATGGGTGTACATGCATCTGGGGTGATTGTGGAGATGACTCTGGCTCTACTACTCTCAGGCGCATGCACAAGTGGTTTCCCACCATCGACGTCATCGCGCAACAAGGAGCCAGAATGCGTACCATTCGTCGTCTGCCCTTCATATTCATACTGGTACTCGGCACGGCCTTGATGTTCATGCTTGGCTCCCCCAGCATGGCAAAAGAGACGGATACGGATTCTCCAATCGGTGGTGTTGGAGGTGCTGTCCACGCCGATCCATTCACGGGTATGGCGACGACGAGTATTCCCATTGACGTGGTACCTGGGAGAAACGGGGTGCAGCCGAATTTAGCGCTGACCTATGCGAGTGCTGGCGGAAATGGCTGGGTCGGGATGGGCTGGAAGCTGGAGGTCGGGGCCATTGAGCGACAAACTCGCTGGGGCGTGCCCTATCTTCCTACGGCGAGTGACGAACAAGCCGGCAGAGTCTATACCATTCGTGTCAATGGAGTGAGTGCTGATCTCGTGCCGGCTCCATCCCCCGCGTCGTCTGACGAATATCGCGCCAAGATTGAAGGCGGATTTCTCAGGGTCAAGAAGCTTTCTGGAGGATCAGCTGGGTGGGAGGTCACGGATAAGACGGGCAAGAAATATCTCTTTGGTACAACATCATCGACTCGGATGAGTGATCCTGCCGATGCAACAAGGATATTCAAATGGTGTTTAGAGCGAGTAGAAGACCGTGACGGCAATTTCATGACCGTCGCCTATGCGGGGGACCAGGGACAGGCCTATCTTGACCATATCGATTACACCGGGAATGGCGCAACAGCCCCAACGAACACGGTCAAATTCTATCTTGAAAATAGATCTGATGCACCGGCGATGTATCTCGGCAATTATCTCATCAAAACTGCGAAGCGATTGAAGACCATTGAGGTCAGGGCGAACTCGGCCCTCGTCCGCGCCTATGCGCTCACCTATAGTCAGAGTACCAGTACGTCCAACTCCATATTGGTCTCCATTCAGCAAACTGGGAAGGATGCTTTAATTGATGCCTCCGGAGCCGTGAGTGGGGGAAGCGTACTCCCTGCGATCACAATGGGCGTATCCAGTGCACTATCGAATTTTAGTAATGCCACTTGGTCGTCGTTTGGATCAGGGGGAGGAGATTTAAGGGATCGCATGCTCGTCGGCGACTTTAACGGTGACGGCAGGAATGATTTGGCGTTTCACGCTCCGTGGATGGGTCAGATTCTTGTCGGCATCTCGACAGGAACAAGTTTGAGCTGGTCCGCCTGGGCCGGTGCTGGCACGACAGATTTGATGGGACGATGGCTGGTGGGGGATTTCAACGGAGACGGCAAGAGCGATCTCACTTACCATGATCCGTGGGGCGGCCAACTGAATGTCTTTATATCCACAGGAAGCACTTTCGGTTCAGCGCAATGGGGCAATGCAGGGGCGACGGAGCTCAAAGGTCGGTGGTTGGTTGGGGATTTCAATGGGGATGGCAAGAGTGATCTCACGTATCACAACCCGTGGGGTGGCCAACTCTATGTCTTTCCATCTACCGGGAGCGGTTTTGGTTCGGCGCAATGGGGGAATGCGGGGGCAACGGAATTAATCGGACGCTGGCTGGTCGGGGATTTCAATGGGGATGGCAAGAGTGATCTCACGTATCACAACCCGTGGGGTGGCCAACTCTATGTCTTTCCATCTACCGGGAGCGGTTTTGGTTCGGCGCAATGGGGGAATGCGGGGGCGACCGAGCTCAAAGATCGGTGGATAGTGGGAGATTTTAACGGGGAAGGGAAACATGACCTCGTCTATATGAATCCCTGGGATGGTGGCTCCTACATGTTCCTGTCTGATCCGAACAATCCCCTGCCGGATTTGCTAACGAGTCTCTCCAATGGCCTTGGCGGAACAACAACCATCACTTACGTACCTTCGTCGCAGTACACGAATGCGCAGTTACCGTATCCCGTCCAGACCACCGCGACGATTACGACGTGCGACAATTGGAACAGCACGACTTCGGCCTGTGCTGGAACTGCGCTCACAACGGCCCACACCTACAGCGGTGGGTATCACCATATCGGCGAGCGGGAGTTCCGAGGTTTCAACTACGTCAAGGTGACTGGGCCGGTGGGGCCCACAGGCGAGCAGCTCCTTTCCGAGACATGGTTTCATCAAGGCAATGACGTGGCCGTGGGGACGAACAACCCGAACGTCGCGCATGGCTACACGAAGGGCCTGCCCTATCGGACAAAGGTGACTGATGCGACTGGCCATGTCTGGTCGGACGCAACGACGGCCTATTTGGCTGATGCCGATGGTGTGGCGCCATTCTTTACTCCAGTAACTCAGGTGGATGCCAGCATTGACAATGGGGCGAAGCAAACCAGAACCGTTTACGCCCAATATGACACCTACGGCAATGTCCTGCGCGAAGACCAGGTTGGAGACATTAGTACGACTACTGACGATCGGACATTGATCCGGACCTTCGCCAATAACACGGCGGATTGGTTGCTGGGGTTCCCGACCAGTGAGACGGTTTATGAAGGGATTGGACTCAGTCTTCAGGTCGCTCAGACTACGCTCTATTACGACGGCACGGCTAGTTGCGGGACGGCCTCGACGAACCAGACTCCCACGTTGGGGCATCTCACACGTACGGTCCGCTGGCTCAACGGTGGGACCAATCCCGAGACTCGCATGGCCTACGATGCCATGGGGAATATCCTCTGTACCCGCGACGCCAATGGAAATACCACGACCTTGACCTACGACAGCATGAATACCTTCGCGAAGACGACGGTCAATCCGCTGGGGCATGTGGTGACCACCCAATATTACGGGGTGGACGGCGTGGCCACGGACAAGGGGCTCTTTGGCCAGGTCAAGAGCGTAACCGATCCAAACAATCAAACGACGACCAGCGAATATGACGCCTTCGGCCGCAAGAGCAAAACCACGACTCCGGATGGGCTGATCACCACGGCTACCTACAACTACGGCATAGGTTTCACCATCGGCACCCAGCATGTGTTGACGAGCACCTCCGGCGCCGGCCTGGCTACGGCACTTACGAGCGCTACCTACTTTGATGGATTAGGCCGTTCGCTCAAGAAAGAAAGCACCGGACCGGATGCCAAGATCATTGTGACCGAGGTGCAATACGACAGCCGCGGAGCAGTCCGGAAGAAAAGCTTGGCCTATTTTAAAACCCTCGAATCCGTCACTGGCCGGTGGGCCACGACAAGCTATGATGCGCTCGGGCGGGTCGTGCGCATGGACAGTCCAGACAGCACCCGGGGCCTCGCTTGCTTCGCAGATTGGGTCACGGTCACGATTGATGCGGCCGACCATCGCAAGCGTGAGACTAAAGACGCCTACGGCCGGACGGTTCGTGTCGATGAATATCAAAGTACCACGAGTACTTGTGACACGGCGGTCGGCACCCCCTATGCTACGACCACTTATCAGTATGACGTACAGGGCAATCTTCTGTCCGTGACGGATGCCAAGGGCAACGTCTCAACTATGACCTATGACACCTTAGGCCGGAAGACCGCCATGCATGACCCCGATATGGGGAATTGGAGTTACCTGTACGATGCGGCCGGCAATTTGACCAAGCAGACCGATGCCAAAGGCCAGGTGCTGTGGTTCCAGTATGATGCGCTCAACCGTCGGGTGCAAAAGGACTTCACGACGCAGAAGGCCGTCGGCTCCGGGGATGTCCGCTACACCTATGACGGATCCACAAATAACCGAAAGGGGCGATTGCAACAGGTCGTCGATGCGTCAGGGACGGTCGTGTTCCAGTACGATGGACTCGGTCGTATTACCCAGTCGGACAAAACGTTGGATGGCACGACCTACACCACGCAAAGCACCTATGACGGGCTCGGGCGGCTCCTGACGGTGACCTATCCGAGCGCCCCTGCGAAGACCATTAGTTATGCCTACAATGGGCCGGTGTTGGACAAGGTGTTTGAAAGCACCACCACCTATATTCAGTACATCAACTACAATGCGTTTGGGCAGGCCGGCACGACGACCTATGGCAATGGCGTGTCCACCACGATGACCTATGCCAATGCCAGCAATACCGTCTGCAGCCAGCAGAACTTTCGGCTCTGTACCTTAAAGACGAATGGCCCAGGTTCTGGTGGCGGAGGTGGTGGAGGGGGATCCAATACCACTTATAGTGCTGTGGCCGATTTTTCCGGCACGCAGGGCTTCCATGGCTGGTACTACCTGAGCTCAACGGGAGCTCAGCTCACCTGGAACGGTAATTTTTGGAGTGGGACCGACGGCTATATCGGCCTGTGGAACGATGGGGGGCATCCGGGCAACAGCACCGATGCCGTGCGCCGCTGGGTGGCGCCCTCTGCTGGCAGCATCCAGATTACCGGTACGACGTTCGATGGGGACACCTCCTGCGGGATAGATGGTGTTCAGGTGACCATCAAGAAGAACGGGGCGGTCCTCTGGCAGCAGACCATCGCCGCCGGGGATACCACCGGCTACAGTTTCAATCTGTCCAATACGGTGGCGACGGGAGATCAGCTTGATTTTGTGACGAATAAGCTGACCACCTCGGCCTGCGACAACACCGTGTTCAGGCCCACGATTGTCCTGACGACTTCTGGCGGCGGCGGTGGCAGTAGCACGACCTATAGTGCCGTGGCGGACTTCTCTGGGGTACAGGGTCAGCAGGGCTGGTACTACCTGAGCTCAACGGGAGCCCAACTCACCTGGAATGGCAATTTTTGGAGTGGGACCGACGGCTATATCGGCTTGTGGGACGATGGGAGCCATCCGGGCAACAGCACCGATGCCGTGCGCCGATGGGTCGCGCCGTCTGCGGGTAGTGTCCAGATCACCGGTACGACCTTCGATGGGGACACCTCCTGCGGGATAGATGGTGTTCAGGTGACCATCAAGAAGAACGGGGCGGTCCTCTGGCAGCAGACCATCGCCGCCGGGGATACCACCGGCTACAGTTTCAATCTGTCCAATACGGTGGCGACGGGAGATCAGCTTGATTTTGTGACGAATAAGCTGACCACCTCAGCCTGCGACAATACCGTGTTCATGCCTACGATTGTCCTGACCACAGGCAGTGGTGGTGGCGGCAGTAGTGGTACGGCCTATCAGGATCTTCGGTATGTCTATACGCCAGACGGCAATGTCAGCGACATCTACGACAACCTGGTGGCGGGAGGAGGCGGGGATCAGCACTTGAGCTATGACAGCTTGAGTCGGCTGACCTTGGCGAACGGTCCTTATGGGACCAGCGGGACCAATACGTCACTCACGTACACCTACGATGAACTGGGGAATCTGACCTTCAATACCCAGGTAGGCACCTACACCTATCCCCCTAGCGGCTCGAGCAGTGTCCGTCCCCATGCGGTTGCGACCGCCGGCAGTAATACCTACAGTTACGACGCGAATGGCAACCTGACCAGCGGGGCGGGGCGCACGCTGACCTACAATCTCGAGAACAAGCCCGTAACGGTGACGACGGCGGGCCAAACTACCACCTTCGTCTATGACGGCGACGGCGAGCGGGTCAAAAAGAACGCAGGGTCCACGACCACGCGGTATATCAGTAAGCTCTACGAGTGTGACAACACGAGTTGTTCACGGATGATCTTCGCGGGCGGACAACGCATTGCGACCATCGGTTCCGGTGGAGCGACCTACTATTACCATGCGGACCACCTCGGCTCATCGAGTGTGATCACCGACAGCACGGGGTTGAAGGTTCAGTCCATCGCATATTATCCGTACGGCGCGCCACGCATGAATCAGAGCTTGATCACACCGGTCATCGACGTACCGTATAAGTATACGGGTAAGGAGCTCGATAGTACCACAAACCTCTACTACTACGAGGCACGCTACTACGATGCGACTATAGGGCGCTTTATGAGTGCAGATACGATCGTTCAAAACCCAAAGGATCCTCAGACGCTAAATCGCTATACATATGTACGAAACAATCCCTATAGGTACACAGATCCAACTGGTCAGCGCTTCCTGGGCGATGTGGGGAAATTCCTGGGCCGCTATGTAGCGCCCGTAGTGTCGGGGGCTATAGGCTATTGGGTTTGTGGCCCAGCGGGACCGATTTGCGCCGGCGCAGCATCAGGACTTACACAAGCTGCGGTTGCGCAATCCGAAGGAAAAAATGCCAATTTGGTAAGAGGAACTTTGGGCGGAGCTGCAGGTGTCGTTGCGATGGGAGTTGCGAATACGCTTCCGGTTTGCGCACAGCTTGGCGGTGCATGTGGATTTGCGGCATCCGGTGCAACCTATGCCGCAATTAACAAGAGAGACCCGAGAGAAGGGGCAAAGCAAGGCTTGATAGGGGGCGCGATTGCATTGCCTATCATAGTGGCAACATCGTATATAAATGCCAGCGGTCCCTCAGGTTCAAGAGAATTGACCCCTGATGAAGTTGAATTAGCCCGATCTGTTTTTAGTGAGAAGGTCGATCTATCGTCCGTGCGGATTTACAACTCTAAATACATTTTATTGCAGGGGCAACGATTTGCCATGGCTCCAGACGGAAATATCTATTGGCCACAGGATAATGGCAATATGGCTAACAGTTTCCCAAAACTGTTCATTCACGAAATGACTCATGTTATGCAATTTCAACACGGCATCAATGTGCTATTTCAAGGGTTTCTCCTACAAGGCGCGAAATACTTGAGTGGTCAGCTGTATGACCCCTACAAATTTAGTTATGATAAGGACCGCCTATTCAGTGATTATAATATTGAACAGCAAGGTGAATATGCCGTAGAAATCTATAAAGGTACGTACCCTTCAACCGCAATAGACTATTGAAAAATGGCAAGAAATCCGTTGATTTTCATTGTACTGCTAGCAGTTATTTCCTGTACCTTTTTGTCTTGCTCCCGGGGCTTTATTGTGACAGTGGAGGGTAAATATGGCGACGCAGTTTATTTCCGTTTCCATGACCCTGTCGACGGTAAGATTACGAAGTACAACGTAATCGAGCTCATCATTCAAGAGAAAAAGGAGGGTAATCAGTGGGATGTAATTTGGGCTTTAAGTGGGGAGCAATCGATTGATGAGGTGCAATATGGTAAGAAATATGAGGGCTTCAACGAGATTACCCAACCACGGGTCCTTTCGCTGAAAGGGGAATATCGTGTGCACGTCAAGGATATGCCAAGGTTCGAGCCTCCTGGATACGGCTATGCCCGATTTACATTCAATGAAAGTGGGGAAATAGTCATGCTGAGATAAGTGAAAATTACCGTTGGTCCCCACCAGATCTGTGCGATTCGGAGACATCGGTTCACTTTTCTTGGGCCTAAAATCTCGCTTCGATATGGCGCCTGAGTGCTAAGTCTGTTTGGTAGTGAATCACCTGGAATCGCTCACCAGTCGGGTCATACTTGGATTCGACCTCATCCCAAACCGACGTGGCTTCCTGCTTGGCACAGAACGTTTCGATTGGTTTGTGCTCGTTCAACGAGCCATGAGGCCGAGCCCAGTTGTAGTGGTGTTGCCACTCGGCCAACCGCAATTCCACGTCAGGTGTTCGCGGATCAGTCACAGCCCAGAATTCTTCGCGGTTGGTTTTCTGCGAGCGTTCGACTTTGCCATTCAAATGCGGAGAGGCCGGTCGATTGGGGCGGAATTTGATGCAGTGGTCCATGAGCCACTGCTGAGCGGCCATCGCGAAGAATTCGCGACCGCGATCCGTTTGGACCCGCTGCACAGGAAACGGCATTTCTTCGATGACAGGGTCCAAGAAGACCAGCGTGCTGGCCGCAGTGCGTCGAGGGAACACGGCTAGACGCGATAGAGTGTGCAGTCATCGACGGCCGTATACTGATAACAGCCCGGGGCAATCTTACACGTGTCGAGTTGCACGCGGTCTCCAGGAATCAGTCGGGCATACTGATGGCGTGACTTCCGTCGAGCTGGGCGAACCAAAGGGAGCACCTGATTGGTAACCAATACCTTGTGAATCGAGTCGAGCGAGAGGCAGAGATCATGATGGCGCCGCAATTCGTGTTGAATCCGGCGCGCCCCTAACTTCCGCTCCGTACGCAGACTCAGAATCAAGGCGCCTCGTGCTCGAAAATGCGTCGGTTTGGAGATCGGGTGAGACGGCGGCTGCGACTGAGCTTCGCGATCCTTCGCTCAAGGTGGTCGAATACGTTTTATGCCATGGGTACCTCTCTGGTCAACTTCTGGTTTTGGTCGCAGGGATAATCTCCATTGTACTAAGCGCGCGGTAACCTCTCGGTTTCTCTATCTGCCTGATACGGCTGGCGGAGCTGCTTCCAGGGATCGTTCCCTCCTTTTGAGTCCCTACCACTGGGGAGATTGTCGATTTAGGTATTCCGGGGTACACCTGATGAACGCCCATTCCAAATGTTCTTGGTTCTCTGCGACGGCTGAGTGTCTAAGGGGATGGTGCAATAGGGTGCAAAAGAATTCTTTCCGGGAGACCTGCTGTATGCGTGAACCCGCTTCGCGACCATGGTCTGGACTCACGTCTCTGGTCCTCGTGGTGACGTTGTTGGCTGGTTGTGCCTCACCGACCTTGCGACGCGCTGAGCGCTTGGCCGAGGACGGCGAATGGGATAAAGCCGTGGTGGCCTATCGGGATGCCCTCAAGACGGACCCTTTCGATGAAGCGCTCAAAGACAAACTCGAGGCCGCCAAGCAACAGGCGGCGGTCCCCCATTACAGCAATGGACGTCGGGCATTGGAGGAGCGTCGCATCGCGGACGCCCTGACTGAGTTTAAGGCCGCGCTTGGCCTTGACCCGACGAAGGTGGAGCACCATACGGGCATGGCGGATGCGCTCCGACTGAAGGAAGCGAACGATCAACTGCACATGGCCGATAAGCTGCTCAACCTGGGCCGTACCGAGGAAGCCCTCACGGCCTATGAACGGGCGGTCGAACTCGATCCGCATCTGACGCAAGCCCTGACTCACATCACCGAGATCACGGCACAACAGCGCTCCACGAAGATGTTCGGCGGATCCAGCCAGCCCATTTCGCTCCGATTCCAAAACGCCAAGCTCAAAGAGGTCTTCGAAATCGTCGCACGGACGGCCGGCCTGAATGTGATCTTCGATAAAGAAGTGCGGGACGAACCGATCACGATCTTCCTCAAGGAGATGGCGTTCGACGATGCGCTGAACCTCATCCTGAATACCAATGGCATGGTTGCCCAACGGGTGGCGCCCGAGACGCTGTTGATCATGCCGAACAACAAGCAGAAGCAGGCGCAATATCAGGATCTCCTGATGCGGACGTACTACTTGAATAATGCGAAGGCCAAAGACGCGGTGAATTTGCTCAGGACGATGTTGGAGAGCAAGCATATTTATGTCGATGAGAAGGTGAATGCGATCGTCGTACGTGAGGAGCCGGTAAAGCTGCAACTCGCTGAGAAATTACTCTTTGCGATCGATCGCCGTGAACCGGAGGTGGAGCTGGACGTCGAGGTGCTGGAGGTTAATCGCACGAAGAGTCTGAAGTACGGACTGAACTATGCCAAACAAGCCGGAACAGGACTGGTCCCGA
>OBID01000794.1_pt1 | contig 11874 bp, 8 predicted proteins | sample 1519781 | NCBI WGS metagenome assembly OBID01 (sample SAMEA3991478, study PRJEB22521) | metagenome | biome: anthropogenic terrestrial biome; feature: sewage plant; material: sludge | place: Sweden | collected 2012-09-26
GACGGCCTCTTCGGCGCCCTGCGCGGCAGCCATCGCTGGCGCCAGCGCTTCGGCCATGTCGCGCCAGTCATCGACACCGACGTGCCCGTTGCGGGCCAGATCGACGAGGCTGGCAGCCCGGCCTTGCAAGGCCTCGGGTAGCCAGGCCTCCTGCCACACATCGCGGACAATGAACTCCTCGGGACGGGCGGCAAAGTGTTCCGGCAAATCGGCCAGCGGCATCGGCCAGCCAGCCAGCCGACGCAGCACGTCGTCGCTGAGCAGGCGCTCGAGCAGGACGCGCACGGCGAGGTAATCGATCATGGCCACCGGTGTCCCGTCGCCGCGCTCCGGATTGCGGTCGCGCCACAGGACCATGCCGGACCAGCCGGGCAATTCGAGGCTCAGGCGCTGCAGGTAGCCGAACCACAGGCTCTCGTCGGCGATCAGGCGCGGCAACTCTTCGAGCAGGACGTCGATCGGGCTGTCGGGCAGGTGCAAAATTTCGTCGCGAACATTGGGCAGCTCGTCCATTTCCCACGCCAAATCGAGTCCGGCGCTGGCCCGCCAGGCGGCGAAGAAGCCCATCCCCTGCGCCGGATTGCGCCAGGCCGCGACGCCAAGATCGAGATGAGCTGCGAGGTGGCGCTGCAGGATGCTGCGCACGCGCTCCAGGACATCTTCGCCGCTCAGGTGTTCGAGCAGGCTGCGCCAGGTCCAGGTATCGCCGACGCGGCCGCTGAGCTTTTCCCAGCGCGCCTTGGCGAGCTGCTGCCAGGTCGGCGACGTGGCCCCGGCCGGCGCTGCCACGGTCAACCGGCAAAAATGGGCAAAAATGGAATCCTCGGCGAGCCCGCTTTCCCGCTGTTGCCACCCCAGGCGACTAGCATCCGGCGCCTCGTTGCCGGCCTGCAGGCTGGCCAGCAGCACGTCGCGCCGGCTCAGCGAGCGGATCAGCGGCACCTCGAGATCGGCCACGCCGACATCGTCAAGCGCCGCATTCAGGTCATCGGCGGTGATACGCCCGCTGGCCAGGCAGGCGCGAAATTTCGCCTCCGGCCAGTAGGTCGCCGCGCCGGTCAAGGCCGACGCCGCCGCCAGCGCCTCGGTGAAGGGCAGATGCTGGAAACCATGCAGGGTGTTGTGATGCACGAAATCGCGAATCGGTGCCTGCGCCGGCAGAACATGGGTCAAATGCTCAACCCAGTGGGCCAGACGCTCGCGGATGGGCAACTCGTGTTCGGCGCTCATCTCACGTCCCGAACAATCGTGCGACCTCGCCGACACTGCCGGCGATCAGATCAAGCAGCGGTGCAGGCCAGATGCCAAAGCCAAGGATGCAGACGGTCAGCAAGCCGGCGGCCACGGCTTCGGTTCGCGTCATGTCGGAGAGTTCCATCGGCTCACCTTTCAAACACAGGCGACCGATGACGCGCAGGCTGTAGGCGGCGGCGATGAGCATCGTCAGGCAAAGGATCAGCACCCAGCCACCCCAGCGCTGATAGCCGCCGACCAGCACATGCAGTTCGGCGATGAAACCGGCGCTGCCCGGCAGGCCGATGGCCGCAAGAAGTCCGAAGGCGGTGAAGAAGGCGAAGCGCGGCGCCTTGCCGAGCAGCGAACCGTAGTCGGCCAGATCGCGGCTGTGCGTGCGCTGGTAGAGCAGACCGACGATGAGGAAGAGCAGGCCGGCAGTCAGGCCGTGCGCCACCATCTGCACGACGGCGCCGGTCAGGCCGGTGACGTTGAGCGTGGCGATGCCGAGCAGCACGACACCCATGTGCGAGATCGACGAGTAGGCCACCATGGCCTTCAGATCCTGCTGGCGCCAGGCCAGGATGCCGCCGTAGAGCAGGCTGATGAAGGCGAGTATGACCAGCCAGTCCTGCGTCGCCAATAGCGCGGCGGGCAGCGTCTCGGCAGCCCTGATCAGCCCGTAAGCCCCCATCTTGAGCAGCACGCCGGAGAGCAGGATCGACACCGGGCTGGGCGCCTCGACATGGGCCAGCGGCAGCCAGCCATGCAGCGGGAAGACCGGCATCTTGACACCGAAACCAATGAACAAGCCGGCGAAAATCAGCAACTGGGTGTTGAGCGGCAGGCCGCGCCCCCCCTCGGCCATGTCGGCCATGGCGAAGCTGTGGCCGGGGGCTGCGTCATACAAAAAAAGCAGGGCGACGAGCATGAACACCGAGCCGCCCAGCGTGTAGAGAAAGAAATTGAGCGCGGCGCGCTGCCGGTTCGGGCCGCCCAGCCGGTCGATCAGGAAAAACAGCGGGAGCAGCGTCGCTTCCCAGAAAACGTAGAACAGCGACCAGTCACGCGCCGTAAATACACCGAACATCGCTGACTCAAGGAGCAGTACCAGCATGAAATAGAGCCGTGCGCCCTCTTCCATCCGCCGCGATACCAGCACGGCGATCAGCGTAAGCAGTGCCGTCAGCAGCACCATGGCCAGCGAAATGCCGTCGACGCCGAGCGCGAAATAGGAACCCAGCCGGCGATTCCATGCCTGGCTCTCGAACATCTGCACCGCCGGCCCGGTCGTGTCAAACTGCCCGGCCAGCCAAAGCGAATAGCCAAGCGCCGCCAGCGAACAAGCCATCGCCACCTGCCACAGCGGCAAGGCGCGACGCACAGGCAGAACGGCCAGTAGCGCAGCCCCCACCACCGGCAGAAACACCAGCACTTTCAGCAAATTCCGGCCCCTCCGCCAGTCTGCTTGACTATCATTATTTTCATTCCGGGATTATGCCAGCGACCCGGCCGTTCCGGGCAGGCCATACCGCATCCCGCCGTGGCTATTCAGGCCGAATGACGCGTTTGACACGGCATGCCCGCTTGGTTAAATTGCCAGCTTCCCCCCAACCTACAGAATTCAATACAAGGAGTTCCCCATGGCCGTTCTCGTTGGCAAACAAGCCCCGGATTTCACCGCTACCGCCGTATATGGCAACAACGAAATCAAGGAACTGAAGCTGTCCTCCTTCAAGGGCAAACCGGTTGTCCTGTTCTTCTATCCGCTCGATTTCACCTTCGTCTGTCCGTCCGAACTGATCGCCTTCGATCACCGTCTGGCCGAATTCAAGCAGCGTGGCGTCGAAGTCATCGGCGTTTCGATCGACTCCCAATTCACCCACCTGGCCTGGAAGAACACCGCAGTCAAGGACGGCGGCATCGGTCAGGTCGGCTATCCGCTGGTTGCTGACGTCAAGCACGACATCTGCCGCGCCTACGACGTCGAACTCGAAGCCGCCGGCGTCGCCCTGCGCGGTTCCTTCCTGATCGACAAGAACGGCGTGGTCATGCACCAGGTCGTCAACATGCTGCCGCTCGGCCGCAACATCGACGAAATGCTGCGCATGGTCGATGCACTGCAGTTCTTCGAAGAGCACGGTGAAGTCTGCCCGGCCGGGTGGAACAAGGGCAAGCCCGGCATGGTTGCCTCGACCGAAGGCGTCGCCGCCTACCTGGCGAAGAACGCCAAGAAGCTGTAAGCCTCGCTTTAGCCCGCTGGACGGGCATTTGCGACAAAAACCCGAGCGCCGGAACGCCTCGGGTTTTTTTATTGTTTGCTTGCCAGATTACAGGATACAATTTGCTGAATTTGTAATTTCAGCGAAGACTAAATCATGGCCGATTCCGAATATCTCAGCACCCGGCAAGCCGCTATCCGTTTGGGTGTTTCCCTGGGTACCGTTCAGAACATGGTGGAGAGCGGCGCGCTCGAAGCCTGGAAGACTGCTGGCGGACATCGCCGGATTCCGGTTGCCTCCGTGGAGACGCTGCTTGCCCGTCGGCGCAGCCTGACACCGAGCGCCCAGGAATACGGTGGCCAGATCGACATCCTCGTCGCCGAGGACGATCTGACCCTGCAGATGCTCTACCAGATGACCGTCGATAGCTGGAATCTGCCAGTCAAGCTGCGCATCGTCGCCAACGGCTTCGATGGCCTGCTGCAAGTCGGACAACGCGTTCCCGACATCCTGATTGCCGACCTCATGATGCCCGGCATTGACGGTTTCGAGATGATTCGTCGCCTGCGTGCCAACACCGATCTGGCACGAATGGACATCATCGTCGTCAGCGACATCGACCGCGACGAGATCCTCGCACGCGGGCTACCGGCCGATATCACCATCTTCGGCAAGCCGATTCCGTTCCATGAGATCAAGGGATTCATCCTTGGTCGACTGGCCTCACGGCAGCGCGTCAGCTAAATAAAAAATGACGCCGCCCGAACAATTCGGGCGGACGATCAGAATTGCACCGCAATCCCGAGTAAAGCATAACGTTCAGGAGACAGAACATGGGATTTTTTGGCAATGGTGGGGCTCTCGACAAAATCGACCGCGATATCGCGGCGATTGCTGACGGCAACTCCGATCTTTCATACGCGGTAGGCAAAAACGGCAGCGACGCTGCAGGCCGAATTTCGGGCAACCTGAACCGTTTTTTTGGCCGAGTCCGCGGCCTGATTTCGCACGCCCGGGAGCGCAGCGTCAGCATCGCTGCCGATGCCGCCCGGATGAACAGTCTGGTGCAGCAGACCGACGATGCCGTGCGCCGCCAGGAAGCCCTGGCCGCCAATGTTTTCGAATCGAGCAACCTGGTCAATCAGGCCGTCAGCGAAGTTGCCAGAAACTCGGAAGCCATTCAGGCGTCAACCCGGAACAACCTTGACCTCGCCCAGCGCTCGCTCGAGCAGATGGAGACCGTGGCCTCGACCATGCGCTCGACCAACGCCCACATCGAGCATTTTTCATCGACGGTTGCCGAACTGCACACCAACTCGATGAAGATCGACCAGATCGTCTCGTTGATCAACGACATTTCCGACCAGACCAACCTGCTTGCCCTCAACGCAGCCATCGAGGCCGCCCGTGCCGGTGAAGCGGGACGTGGTTTTGCCGTGGTTGCCGACGAAGTGCGAAAGCTGGCGGAAAAGGTCAAGACCGCAACGCAGGTCATCGGGCAGAACACGCAGTCAATGATCAACCTTGTCGCCGATACCTCGACCAAAACGCAAACCATCGTCGGCGAAGTGACCCGCGCCAATGGCTACATAGAAACATCGGCCACCGACCTGACGACCATGGTTGCCGACTTCAAGCAGACCACCGAACAGTTGTCGTCAATTTCTAGCGCCATCAACAACCTGCGCGAGAGCAATCAGACAATCCACCACGAAGTCGAAGGCATCCGCGATCATTCGCGCGATATTTCCGGCCGCATGAAGCAATGCCTGGAGAGCGCCAAGACCCTGCGCGAATCGACCGAAGACCTGCAATGCACGCTGGCCGATTTCCGCACCGGCAACAGCATGTTCGACACGCTGCACGACAAGTGCGCCGGTTTCCGCGACAACGCCGCCGCCGTCCTGCAAAAAATGGCCGACCGTGGCGTCAACATATTCGACCAGGCCTACAAGGAAATTCCGGGTTCCAACCCGAAGCGCTATACGACTGCCTACGACAATCAGTGCGATGCCGAACTGACCCGCATGTATGACGACCTGCTGCGCGACGTGCCCGGCCTGACCTATTCACTGTCGGTCGACACCAACGGCTATGCGCCCGCCCACAACGGCGTCTTTTCCAACCAGCCCAGCGGCGATCCGGCGGTAGACCTCGTCAAATGCCGGCACAAGCGCATCTTCAACGACCCCGTTGGCCTCAAGTTAGCGAAGAACCAGAAGACCTCGCTCTTCCAGACCTACGTCCGTGACACCGGAGAGATCCTGGCCGATCTCTCGATGCCCATCATTATCGGCGGTCGTCATTGGGGTGCCGTTCGCATCGGGTTCAAGACCGACCTGGTCAAATAGCGCCGAATCGTTCCTCAGGTGCTGCGCACCGGCACTAAAATCCAGTCCGCTGACGCAAGACGTGGACACGGCATGGCAATTCAGGGAAACAGCATCCGTAGCCCTGCCAGATAGTCGACGGCAGCCGGGGCTCCCTCGACTGGCGCCCAGGGAGCACGCTCTGTTTCGGCAATCGGCACGTAAGGCCCTGCCTTGGCCTCAAAGAAGACGGTGCCTGCCTCGAGCGCGACAACGGTATGGAAAACGCCATGCGGGATGTCGATGCCTATGGCCTCGCCGCCGGCCTGTAGCTCGATGCTACGGTCAACGGCATTTTCGGCCCCAAAAATGATAACGCCCAGTCGCCCGCGGACGACGAGCAGCGTCTCATCCTTGTTGGGATCGAGATGGCGATGCGGTGCGACATACGATCCGGGTTCAATGGCAACCAGCAAACGATGGGCTGGATAGGTATCACCCGGATGAAAGTTGCGATGCTTGCGCAAGCGTGGCGCCAATTCGGCCTCGGCACTCAGGCTATCGAGCAGGCTCCGGTCAATAAGCGTCGTCATGAATAGACGATCTCAACGTTTTCCGGCTTAAGCCAGCCGTTCAGGGCTTCGAGCAGGGCGTCGTCGAGCCTGACACGCAGTACGTTGCCTAGCTGCAGTTCGCATTCGGCAACGGCGTTGCGGTAACGCACGCGTACTGCCGCCGGACCCGGCGCGAAGGGTGTCAGCAGCGACTTGAGCTTGCGCGCGTCAGAGTTGCCGTTCATCTTGAGCAACAGGTGCTTGGCAAAACGGGCACGTGCTTCGCCAAGTGTCATGAGTTTGTCCGCAACCACGCGGTTACCGCCGGAAAACTCGTCGTAGCTGACCTTGCCTTCGACGACGAGCACCTCGTCGGTGACGATCTTGGCGCGTTCAGCCTCGAACAGTTCATTGAAGACCGAGACTTCGATCATCCCCGTGCCGTCATCGAGCTGCACGAACAGCATCTTGCCGCGCCGGGTCATCTGGGTGCGCACACCCACGACCAGCCCGGCCAGCTTGGTCATTTCCTTGGCCGGCTCGAGCCGGTTGAGCGGCCGAAGAACGAAGCGCGACAGTTCTTTCTTGCAGGTGTTGTACGGATGCCCCGAGAAGAAAAAGCCGAGCGCCGTCTTTTCTTCCATCAACTGCGTCTTTTCGTCCCACGGACGAACGTTCACGTATTCCGGCGCATGTTCGTCAGCCACGTCGCCGATGTCGAACAGGCTGGTCTGCATGGCATTACGTTCCATGTGCTCGGCAAAGTCCATGGCAATGCCGACGGTGGCCAGCAGCTTGCAGCGATCTGCGCCTTTGCCCGCAGCGACCAGCGGCGCGATGGCGTCGAAGGCGCCCGCCTTGATCAGCGCCTCGGTGGTGCGGCGATTGACCATGCGCTTGTCGCAGCGCTGGCAGAAATCGAACAGATCCTTGAACGGGCCACCGGTCTCGCGGGCTTTGAGAATGACGTTGACCGCCTGCTCGCCGGTGCCTTTGACCGCCCCCAGACCGTAGCGGATGGTGCCGCGGTCGACCGGCTCGAAGCGGTAATTCGAGACATTGACGTCCGGCCCGAGCACCTTGATCTTGTTGGCAATGGTGTCTTCGTAAAAGATCTTCACCGAGTCGGTGTTGTCGAGATCGGAAGACATGGTCGCCGCCATGAAGGCCGCGCAGTGGTGGGCCTTGAGCCAGGCCGTGTGATAGGTGACGACGGCGTAGGCGGCGGTGTGCGACTTGTTGAAGCCGTATTCCGCGAACTTGGTCATCAGGTCGAACAACTGCTCGGCCAGCGCCGGGTCGTAGCCCTTTTCCTTGGCACCGGCAGCAATGGTCTCGCGGTGCTTGGCCATTTCCTCGGGCTTCTTCTTGCCCATCGCCCGGCGCAGCATGTCGGCGCCACCCAGCGTGTAGCCGCCGATGATCTGCGAGATCTGCATCACCTGTTCCTGATACACGATGACGCCGTAGGTCGGCGACAGGCAGGCGGTCAGGTCGGGGTGGAAATAGTCGATCTTCTGCTGACCCTTTTTCCGCAGGATGAAGTCATCCACCATCCCGGAGCCGAGCGGGCCGGGGCGATAGAGCGCAAGCACAGCGATGATGTCTTCGAAACGGTCAGGGGCCAGCTTCTTGAGCAGCTTCTTCATGCCTTCCGATTCAACCTGGAAGATCGCCGTCGTGTTGGCATCCTTGAGGATCTGGTAGGCGGCGGGGTCCTTGAAGCCGAGCGACATCAGGTCGAGCTTCTCGCCGGTCATCCGGCGGATGTACTCGACGGCCAGCTCGATAATCGTCAAGTTGCGCAGGCCCAGGAAGTCGAACTTGACCAGGCCGGCCTTCTCGACGTCGTCCTTGTCGAATTGCGAGACGGGCGAGGCATCGGCGCCGGTCGCCTGGTAGATCGGGCAGAAGTCGGTAATCTTGCCCGGCGCGATCAGCACGCCGCCGGCGTGCATGCCGACGTTGCGGGTCAAATCTTCCAAACGGCCGGCCAGGTCGAACAGCTCGCGGATGGTCTCGCCATCGCCGTCGCCCTGCATCATTTCCTTGAGCTGCGGCTCCTGTTCCAGCGCTTCGGCCAGCGACACAGGCTTGTTCTGGACGATGGGGATCAGCTTGGAAATCCGGTCGCACATCGAATACGGCAGGCCGAACACCCGGCCGACGTCGCGGATCACCGCCTTCGACGACATCGTACCGAAGGTGGCGATCTGGCTGACCGCATCGGCACCGTAATGCTCGCGGACGTATTCGATCACCCGCCAGCGGTTGTCCTGACAGAAGTCGATGTCGAAGTCGGGCATCGACACCCGTTCCGGATTCAGGAAGCGCTCGAAGAGCAGCGCGTACTCCAGTGGGTCGATGTCGGTGATGCGCAGCGAGTAGGCCACCAGCGAGCCGGCACCCGAACCCCGGCCGGGGCCGACCGGCACGCCATTCTGCTTGCCCCAGTTGATGAAGTCGGCCACGATCAGGAAGTAGCCGGGGAAGCCCATCTGCAGAATGGTCTTGCACTCGAAAACCAGGCGCTCGTCGTACTCCGGCCGGCGCTGCTGGCGCACCTCCGGGTCCGGATAGAGCTCGGCGAGGCGGACTTCCAGCCCCTTCTGTGCTTCCTGTACCAGATATTCGCCGTCGGTCATGCCCGGCGGAATCGGGAAGTCGGGCAGGAAGTTCTTGCCCAGCGTCATCGTCAGATTGCAGCGCTTGGCGATTTCGAGGGTATTTTCCAGCGCTTCCGGCAGGTCGGCAAAAGCCTCAACCATCTCGGCCTGGGTCTTGAAATACTGTTCCTCGGTATAGAGTTTCGGCCGGCGCGTATCGCCCAGCACGTAACCTTCGGCAATGCAGACACGAGCCTCGTGCGCCCGGAAGTCATCACGGTTCATGAACTGGATCGGATGCGTCGCCACCAGCGGCAAGCCAAGCTCACCGGCCAGATCGGCCGTTTGCTGAACAATGGCCTCCTGCTGCGGCTGGCCGTAGCGCTGCACTTCGAGATAGAAGGCGCCGGGGAAAATCGCCTCCCAGGCCTTGGCCCGTTCGCCGGCCAGATCGAAATTGCCGTTCAGCAGGGCCTCGCCGACATCGCCAAGATGCGCGCCAGATAAGGCGATCAATCCATCACTGCCGAGTTCGGCGAACCACTCGCGACGAATCTCCGCACGATCACGCCGGCCTTCAACCAGATAGGCCTTGGTCAACAGCTCGCACAACTGCTGATAACCGACCCGGTTACGCACCAGCAGCAACAGGCGATAAGCATCCTCCGGCGCATCCTGATTGGCGATCCAGACATCCGCCCCAGCGATCGGCTTGACCCCCTTGCCACGCGCTCCGGTGTAGAACTTGACCAAGCCGAACAGATTGCCCAGATCGGTCATCGCCATGGCCGGCATGCCATCGCCAGCCGCACGCTTGACGGCATCGCCAACACGGACGATGCCGTCGGTCACGGAGTATTCGGAATGGAGGCGGAGATGGACGTAGCGCGGGAAATTCATGGGCGTAATTTTACCCCGGCCCTCGCTCCGCCTGCTGAATTCCCCTCAGTCGCCGCGTGGCGCAATCCCGAATTCGCACACGCAGGGCTTGGCCGAAAGCCTTTCCGCCAGGCGGTGCAGGTTGTCCTTGTCGTGGGTCTTGATCAACGCCTGGTATTCAAACCAGCGCCCCTCACCGACCAGCCCGTAGCTCATCCCCGATGGCTCGCAGCCGCAGTCAGTGAGTACCGCTCGCAGATCAGTTTCAGACAGCGCTTCGCTGCGCGCGAGGCGGACATGAAAGTGGGCGTAGAACTCCAGACGCATGCGTCCCTCGATCAGCCGGAACACATAGTTGATGTTGAACGTGGCAAAGGTGGCCGCACCGGCCGCCAGGTAATAGCCCATGCCGATCATGATGCCGATCGCCGAAATCATCCAGATCGAGGCGGCCGTAGTCAGGCCGCGGATCGCAAAACCCTCTTTGACAATGGCGCCAGCCCCGAGGAAGCCGATACCGGTCATGATGCCCTGGGCCATGCGGGTCGGATCAAGGAAACCATCGCGATGCGTCGTCGCCGCGACATGGATCACGTGGTAATCGGCCAGCAGCATCAACATGCATGAAGAAATACAAACCAGCGTATGTTCGCGAAAACCCGCCGGTCGGCCGTGATAGCTGCGCTCCAGCCCGACCAGCCCGCCGGCCACCAGCGCCAGGGTAAGGCGCAGGATAGTGCTGAGAAATTCCCCCTCGGCCATGATCTTCCCTCCTTTGCGAAATACTATTCCAAGCCCGGCTGGGAAACAATAGGGGACAGACCACTGTTTTCAAAGTAACGCAGTAAGCCGGCGCCATTTAGCGACTCGCCAGCAAATTTCATTTTTGGCCGTTTTCCCCGGTTGACCGCAGCAACGGCCCCATTCCTCCCGAACACAGCGTTGCTCCCGAGATGCGTCGCTCACCATTGCTGCCAGGTCGGCATGCCCGCCATGGAAGCGGTCTCGCCTCCGGGGGTAAAATCAGCAAGCATCAATAAACCAAACAAATAATGGAGACACCCATGACCACCACCGAACCGCTCGTCCTGCGCACGGACCGCGCCGACGGCCTGACGACGCTGACCCTGAATCGCCCCGGCCAGTTCAACTCGCTGTCGAAGGACATGCTGAGCGCGCTGCAGGCGGAACTCGATGCCATTGCCGCCAGCGAAGCGGTGCGCGTTGTCGTCATCGCCGGGGCCGGCAAGGCTTTTTGCGCCGGGCATGACCTCAAGGAAATGCGCGGTAATCACAGCAAGGAGTTCATGCAGGCGCTGTTCAAGCAGTGTGGCGAGCTGATGTTGAGCATCACCAAAATGCCGCAGCCGGTCATTGCTCGCGTGCATGGCATCGCCACGGCGGCGGGTTGCCAGCTGGTGTCGATGTGCGATCTGGCCGTCGCTGCCGATGTCGCCAAGTTTGCTGTGTCGGGCATCAACGTCGGGCTGTTCTGCTCGACGCCAGCTGTCGGGCTGGCGCGCAATCTCGGGCGCAAGGCGGCACTGGAAATGCTGCTCACCGGCGAGTTCATCGACGCCATGGAAGCCCGCGCAAAAGGGCTGGTCAATCGCGTAGTGCCGGCCGATGCGCTGGATGCCGAAATCGAGCGCATCGCCGGCAACATCCTCGGCAAGAGCGCGGTCGCCATCCGCATGGGCAAGGGCATGTTCTACAAGCAGCTCGAAATGGGCCTGACCGAGGCCTACGCCTACGCCGGCGAGGTGATGGCCTGCAACATGATGAGCGACGATGCCGGCGAAGGCATCGACGCTTTCATGCAAAAACGCAAGCCGGAATACAAGGGCTGCTGAGCGGAGCACCGGGCGAAGCGGGTTAGAATTCCGGCCCATGCCGGTTCCCGCCCGCCCTCTCCTGTTGCTGCTGTTCATTGGCGCGCTGGCCGGCGCTTTCTGGCGGGCGCCGAGCCCGGCAGAGCCGGCTTTTGCACCACCCCCGGCCGCCACGCCTTCGACGCTGCCGGCGCTCTTTGTCAATGAAATGCTCTGGCGCGATGCCGGACTGGTCGCTG
>OBID01000796.1_pt1 | contig 11802 bp, 7 predicted proteins | sample 1519781 | NCBI WGS metagenome assembly OBID01 (sample SAMEA3991478, study PRJEB22521) | metagenome | biome: anthropogenic terrestrial biome; feature: sewage plant; material: sludge | place: Sweden | collected 2012-09-26
GATGGCGTACCTGCCTATGTAAAATGTGATGTAGCAACAATATGCATGGGAATGGCAGCATCTATGGGCGCATTTATTCTGTCATGCGGTGCTAAAGGAAAAAGATCAGCTCTTCCTAACAGTGAAATAATGATTCATCAGCCTTTGGGCGGAATGCAGGGACAGGCAACAGACATTAAGATTCATGCTGACAGAATTATTAAGATGAAAAAGAAACTTAATGAAATGCTTGCAGCAAACACTGGTAAGCCACTTGAAACAATTGAGCATGATACCGATCGTGATAACTTTATGTCTGCAGAAGAAGCATGTGCATACGGTCTGATAGATAAGGTAGTTGAAAAAAGATAAGGTTGGTGCATTATGATTGATACTGGATTCAAAACATGCAGCTTTTGCGGTAAGGGTGAAAATCGTGTGCAGAGTATGTTTTCATCCGGCAATACTAATATCTGTGACGAATGTGTAATGTATTGCTATGAAATAATTGCGGGACCTGCAGACAAAGACAAAGACAAGACAAAACAAAAGCTTCCTAAAAAGAGCACAGATTTTACTATTAAACTGAAAAAACCTGTTGAAATAAAAAATATACTTGATCAGTATATTATTGGTCAGGATAAAGCTAAAATAGCACTTTCTGTTTCTGTTTATAACCACTATAAACGGTTATTAAGTAATACAACTGACGATGATGTTGAGATACAAAAAAGCAATGTATTGCTTCTGGGACCTACAGGTGTTGGTAAGACATTGCTTGCACAGACACTTGCCAGGACACTTGATGTTCCGTTTGCTATTGCTGACGCAACTACTATTACAGAAGCCGGTTATGTCGGTGATGATGTTGAAAATGTACTTCTCCGTCTTATTCAGGCTGCAAACTTTGATATAAAAGCTGCAGAAAGAGGCATTATATATATAGACGAAATAGATAAGATCGCAAGAAAATCAGAAAATACTTCGATAACAAGAGATGTCAGCGGTGAAGGTGTACAGCAGGCACTTTTGAAAATAATTGAGGGAACAGTTTCAAATGTACCTCCGCAGGGCGGAAGAAAGCACCCTAATCAGGAATTTATCCATATTGATACTAAAAATATACTCTTTATATGTGGCGGTGCCTTTGACGGACTGGAGCAGGCTATAATAAAGAGAACTAAGCGTACTTCAATAGGATTTGGCTCAGATGTGTCATCCGGCAGTGTTGATATGAAGGATATATTTAAGAAAGTCATACCACAGGATCTTGTAAAGTATGGAATAGTACCTGAACTTGTAGGAAGACTTCCTTTAATCACAGTTCTTGATGAACTTGACGAGCAGGCCCTTGTGAAAATACTTACAGAGCCTAAAAATGCCCTTGTTAAACAGTATGAAAAGCTTTTTGATTATGATAATATTGAATTTGAAATAGAAGATGATGCACTGATAGAAATAGCAAAAAAAGCTATTGCACAGAAAACAGGTGCAAGAGGTTTAAGATCAATAGTTGAAGGCCTTCTTATGGAGACAATGTTTGAAGCACCTTCAAATGATATAATTAAAGTTACTATTACAAAGGACTGTGTTGTGAATAATACAAAACCTGGTCTTAAAACTGAAAACAGTAAATTAAAAAAAGTAATGAAGAAATAATATATCGTTTCCCTCTTACGTGCTTACAAGAGGGAATTATTTTTTATACTTGAAAAACTAGTCGAAGTAATATATAATTAATATATTATAGCAGAGAAGGTGAATTATATGGATAAACAGGCTGAGGATAATAAAACCGAACCGGAAATTTATCCGGTCATCCCAATGAGAGGGGTGGTAGCATTTCCTAAATTAGTGGTACATTTTGATGTAGCAAGAGAAACGTCAATAAATGCCATACAGGAATCACTGAAAAGAGACAGAAAAATATTTGTAATAACTCAAAAAGATGTTTTTGCTGAAGAACCTAAAAAAGAAGATCTCTATAAGATAGGCGTCTTAGCAGAAATCAGACAGGTCCTTAAAACTCCAGATGATGTTTTAAGGGTTCTTGTTGAAGGAATAAGCAAGGCAAAGCTTGTTAATTTTAATCAGACAGGTAATGATAAGCCTTTTTTTGAAGCTTCCATAAAGTCAGTTAACAATAACAGCCGTTCTAAGGCGGATGAGGTAGAGCTGGAGGCACTTTCAAGATCGGTTAAAGATATCTTTGAAAAATATTCACAATTGGTTCCCCGTATGCCTATGGAGCTCGTAACATCAATATTGTGTCAGGACGATCCGGAGATTTTATTTGAAAATATAGTTTTTAATGCAAATTTTCAATTTGCCGATAAGCAGGAGCTTTTGGAGCAAAACAATACGTTCAGCCGCCTGAATGTTTTATTGGAAATTCTTAATCGTGAAACAGAAGTTCTTGAGATAGAACATCAGATACACAATCAGGTCAAGGAGAGCATTAGTCAGAATCAACGGGATTTTCTTCTTCGTGAGCAGATGAAAGCAATATCTATGCAGCTGGGTGAAGATGATGGTTCTAAGGATGATGTATCAGGGTACTATGTTAAAATAGAAGAACTGGGCCTTCCTGAAAATATTTCTGAGAAACTTATGAAGGAAGCTGACCGTCTTTCAAAGCTGCCGGCAGCATCTCAGGAGTCATTTGTCATACGTAACTATCTGGATACTGCACTTGAATTACCTTGGAATAAAGAAACAAAAACAAAAATAAATATTGAAAAATCAGAAAAAATTCTTGATAAGGATCATTACGGACTAAAAAAGGTAAAAGAACGTATACTTGAAAGTATAGCGGTCCATGCGATGAACCCTGATATAACCGGACAGATAATATGCCTTGTAGGACCTCCTGGAGTCGGAAAAACGTCAATAGGCAGATCTATTGCCAAGGCCCTGGGAAGAAAATATGTCAGAATATCTCTCGGCGGTGTAAGAGACGAGTCAGACATAAGAGGCCACAGAAAAACGTATGTAGGTTCAATGCCAGGAAGAATAATAAATGCTATGATTCAGGTAGGTACTAAAAACCCACTTATACTATTTGATGAGCTTGACAAAATGAGCAATGATTTCAGAGGTGATCCTTCTGCAGCAATGCTTGAGGTTCTTGACAGCGAACAGAATAAGGAATTCCGTGATCACTTTATAGAACTTCCTTTTGATCTGAGCAAGGTAATGTTTATAACCACAGCAAATACCACACAGACAATACCTGCGCCTCTTCTTGATCGTATGGAGATAATAGATATTACAAGCTATACAAGAGAAGAAAAATTTAATATAGCGCAAAATCATCTTGTTCCTAAGCAGATAAAGAAAAATGGTCTTAAAAGCTCTCAGTTCAAAATTTCCGAAGATGGAATCTACAAACTTATTGACTCATATACAAAAGAAGCAGGGGTACGTAATCTTGAAAGAAATATCGGTTCTTTGTGCCGCAAAACCGCAAAGGAAATCGTATACGGAAATACTAGGAAAATTACGTTTACAGAGGAAAACATAAGCACTTATCTCGGAGTTGAAAAATATCTTGATGATGATAAATCAGAATATGATGAGGTTGGTCTTGTAAATGGTCTTGCATGGACATCAGTAGGAGGTGTGATTATGCCTCTTGAAGTTCTTGTGATGGATGGAAAGGGAAATATTGAAGTCACCGGTTCTCTCGGAGATGTGATGAAGGAAAGTGCAAAGATTGCAGTCAGTTATTCAAGAAAGGCTGCTGACAAGTATTTTATAGATCCTGATTTTTATAAAAACAAGGATATTCATATTCATGCACCTGAAGGTGCTGTTCCAAAGGACGGGCCGTCTGCCGGAGTTACAATGGTAACTGCAATGATTTCTGCTCTGTCGGGAATTAAGGTAAAAAGTGATGTAGCGATGACAGGTGAGATAACACTCCATGGAAAGGTATTACCTATCGGAGGGCTTCGTGAAAAAACAATGGCCGCATATAAAAAGGGAATAAAAAAAGTTATTATTCCTAAGAAAAACAAGCCTGATCTTGAAGAAGTAGATGATGCAGTAAAAAACAATATTGAATTTATTCTGGCTGAAAACCTTGAGGATGTACTGAATAATGCATTAGTACTTTAAAATAAATCAGTTAAAGAAAAACGGGCGCACAATGTGCGTCCGTTTTAGTAAAAAACCGAAAGGAATATAATATATGAATTACAACAAAGCAGAATTTCATTCATGCTTCGGACTTCTTTCACAGATACCTGAATCAGAACGCCCGGAAATAGTATTTTCAGGTCGTTCAAATGTTGGAAAATCCACATTGATAAATAAAATATTTAACCGTAAATCACTCGCAAGAGTAAGTTCGGTTCCGGGAAAAACAGCAACAATAAATTTCTATAAGCTTGAGGAAATATTTTTTGTTGATCTTCCGGGTTACGGATATGCCAAAGTTTCAAAATCTGAAAAGCAGAGATGGTCAAGTCTTATTGAAGGATATCTGAATGCTGACAGAAATATTGAACTTGTGTTTCTTCTTGTTGATATGCGTCATGCGCCGAGTGAAGATGACCTGCATATGATAAACTTTCTTATTGATTCAGAACTTCCGTTTGTTATAATACTTACAAAGGCGGATAAACTTAATAAGACAAACAGGACAGCAATGATGGAGAAATTCAAAGAGACAATTCCGTGTTTTGATGACATACATGTTATTCCTTTTTCATCCCAGACGTTTGAGGGTGTGGAAGAGGTAAGAAAAATTATTGAGGAAACTGCTCAGGCAGCACTTGATGAAATGTCTGATGTACAGAAAGAAGAATAAAAACAGAGGTTCTGGAGTAAAACTTGTATTTTACTCCAGAACCTTTTTTTACTGAACAGATGTAGCTTTACGGGATACTATTCTGAGTACATTTGCGGCAGTTTCGACCAGACCGCAGTACTTATCAACAAGTACAATTATTAATGTTTCTTTATAGTTTGGCAGTGATATTGTAAGTGGAAACATATGTTTTAGAATTATATCCTGTTCACAGGCGTTAAGGTGAAAATATTCACTTGCGTTATTAAGTGCAACCTTAGGATGAGTTATTCCGTGAAGCTTGTTTCCGCTGTCTTTTTTACATGTATGCCAGTCATAAAGAAAGAAATCGTGTAAAAGTCCTGCTCTTGCTCCTGCTCGTGCATCCAAATTAAAAAAATTACATAACTTATAGTTATAGTATGAGACATTTACGCAGTGTTGAAATGTAGATGTGTAGCCGTGCTGAGTAAATGCTTTCATTTTCAGTACCATTTCATTTTCAATGAGGTCACTTACAGTATTAAAGTATCCATTGCTAAGTTCATTGTTGAGTAAATTTTTTTGGAACCTATAGCATTAAGCATATTTTAGTCATTCCTTATTTTTCAGTCATTATATGACTTATCCGAATATATATAGTGTATCATAAAATACTCTATATATCAAGATGTACAAAAAAATAAAAAATTGTCGCTATTTATACTTTAATTTTCTGATTCGGATTATAATGCTGTAAATAATAAAAAAACAGAGATATGACCAGGATTATTGATATTATATTTAAGAGAGTAATTGATATCATTGATAAAAATATGAGAGAAATAAATTTTATGTCAGCAATGGTGATAACAGTACTCATAGCGATATAAAGATATTTATATATTTATATTTTTTTCTGTAGCTTTTTGTTAAGATGTAAAGTATTTAATATATAGAAAAAACAGTTAGTAGAATAAGAGTTTGAATAATAAAATGCAGCCTGCTTTTTATCCGGAAAGCAGGCTCATTTATTTAATCATAAAATAAATTTGTTATTGAAAAATGATGGCGTTAATAACATTTTGTCATTTGAATCCCGGTACAATGAAGGGGTCACACCGATTTTTTCTTTGAACTTACCCATGAAATATGTCGGATTGTTGTAGCCGGTTATTCTGGAGACTTCATTTATTGAAATATCTGTAGTACGCAGCAGAGTACATGCAAAAGCCATCCTTCCCGTAATAATATCCTTCATAATACTTACACCGAATGTCTGACTGTATAAATGCTGAAATCTTGAGCGGCTTACCATAAGAAATTTTGCAAACTCATCTATTGACCAGCCTTTTCCGGGGTTCCTGTAAATACATTCACGTATCCACATAAGTTTTTCAAAATACACTCCGGAATTCTTTATAATGTTTGCTGGTGGGCACATGAAGATTACTCTCTCTCCTAACTTATAAATCATCTGATGAAAACACAGGCCAATTGTTTTTTCCTTATATGGATTGAAAGAATAAAATTCATAGCATATACTGCGCATCATAACTGAAATATCACATGAATCAATAATATCTGTAATTTTGTTTACAGGCAGATTTACTTTATTAATGATTTTCAGATCATCTTCATCAGGAATAAAATGACACCAGTCATCACAATATGTATTTTCGCTTGCCCTGTAATAATGCGGATAGTATGGCTCAAACAATACAAAGGAGTTTGCATTTATAAGTTTTTCTTTGTTGTCTGTATCTCTGGTGCAAAATATTGCAGGTGTTTTTATTATCAGAAGTAGCCAGTTGCCGACACCTTCGGGTCTGTCAATAATGAAATTACTATCATGTTTGTGGTTATATCCGACGTCGTAAATTTTCATAAAACATCACCTCAGAAATATATTTTGCTGAATTTTTACTGTATTGGATGGTGTATAAAATGTGAAAAGTGCCTGATCTATCGGAAATATATCAGAATATGTGTTTTTAATTATAAATATTGTACCATTGATTTATTTATTTGTCAATCAAACTGTTTTAATACAACGTTAAAAAGGAAGAGCAGGCCTGGCATATTACGCTAAGCCTGTTCTTCCTTATATGTTATTTAAATGACCATGAATCAAACTCAAGCTGACCACTGAAAATAAAGTATATATCCTGTTTTCCGGTTATTCCTGATACAGGTGCTGTTATTTCAGTAATACCATTTGTCTTAGGAATTTCAATATAACCGGCTGCTTTGTTAGAGGTACCGGTTGTACATACCTTGATTGCAGCACCGTTTACTGAAGAAACGCGTACTGTAATGGTAGATGCGCCTTTTGAGAAGTCTACGCCAGAAACCTTTATCCAGTCACCTGAGTCAACCTTTGAGATAACAGTATTTCCGAGACCACTTACATTAATTCCACCCTGATCTGAAATAGCTTCTGCCTGGTTTGTCTTATAAGGGTCTACTGATTTGAGCTGAGGTACGCCGGACATAGTACCCTTTAAATTCTGTATTTTGCCGTTTGAAACGGTGAGTTTGTCAACGTGTGAACTTCTGTAATTTAACTGAACTCCCATTGCTTTTTCAAGACCTCTTGAATGATAGAACATATAGAGCTGGTCGTTAAAGTTTACAATACAGTGATGGTTGTTTCCGACGCTGCCGAAATCATTTCCGAATGTACCAGGATTAGCGAAGAACTGTGATTCGAATTTGAAAGGACCGAGAGGACTATCGCTTGTCATATATGCAATTGTTCCGTTGTTAAGGCCGTATTGATTTCCGCCTGTATCCCAGTTTGTACAGTATGAATAATAGTATTTGTTGCCTATCTTATTTATTCCGGAATCTTCAAACATATAAGGCGCATCGATCATAACAGGTGTACCTGCCAGACTTGTCATATCTGCACCAAGTTTTACAGCTCTTGCAGTTTTAGGATTTGCATTCTGACCTGTAGGAACACCACCTCCGAAGTAAAGGTATCCCGTACCGTCATCATCAACGAGTACACCCGGGTCAAACAGCCATGTAACGTCATTGCAGTTAGGTGTTGAACGTGAAATAAGGGGCTTTCCGATAGGATCCTTCCAAGGACCTGTAGGGCTGTCACTTGTAAGTACGCCTATGCCATTTGCATTATTTGCAAAGTACAGGAAGAACTGTTCCTTGCCGTTGATGGTTTTGTGTGCTGCACATGGAGCCCATGAGAATCCAGCCCATTTTGCTGCACCATTCTGACCTGATACAGGAATTGAACCGTGGTCTGTCCAGTTAATAAGGTCGTCTGATGAGAGACAGTTTATTGTCTGTACATTGTATGAGTTTTCTGCAATTGCACCGTTTTTGTATTCAAATGCATCATTTGTCATATACACATAAACTCGGCCGTTGTATTCCATTACGCCAGGGTCAGCGCCAAATTTCTGCGACATGAGAGGATTGTTGTTTGTTTTATATGTCTGTGCTATTTTAAGACCGGCAAAAAGTGAATCCATTTTTGCAGTATCAGGTTTAGTGATATCAATATCCGGCTTTGTGGTTTCGGTAGGTTTTATTGTTTCAGAAGGTATCGGAGCTGATGTCTGAGGTCCGAGCTTTACATTGTCCTTCATAATATATTGTTTCAGATGTGCAAGATCGGCAAGATCAACATTACCATCACCTGTAACATCTGCTTTTTTAACCTGCTCGTCATCAAAATCCTGACTGTCAAGAAGATATAATGAAAGGTATGTAAGGTCTGTAATATCAACCATTTTATCACCGGTTATATCTCCGTACATTATGGTTGGAGTTTCAGAAGGTCCGGAAGGAGATACTGCTTTGATTTTGCCTTCCTGGGCTCCGATAGCCTCGTCAACGTAAAAATCAATAAGATTTTCAGGAGTTTCAACATAAAGCTGAATATCAGTTGCACCGTCAGGAATTGTATAGCTTGAGTTAAGAAGTTGTGTCCATGTTCCTTTTTTAACTTCAGCAGAAGCAACAGGTGAATAGCAAGTCTCATCTTCAGCGTCAACATACTGAAGTTTCATAAGTATTTCTTCACTTGAACTGCTGTTCTGCATTACCATTGTACTGAATGCGTATGTGTTTCCGGCCTTGAATGCTTTCGGGTCGAGTGCGATTGAAGCACCGTTCCATGGATCTGTACGGTCAGATATACTGATACAACCTTTGCCCTGATAATAAACAGATGTGTTTTGTTCTACTGTTGATGGTCCTCTGTATGTCCAGTCGTCGGTACCACTTTCAAAAGTAGAGTGGAAATAATAACCATTAGGATCAGGCTCTACAGGAGGAAGAGGTTGAGTAGTTGTTGTTACAGTGCCGGATCCTGAGGCAAGTGATGATATTGCATCATAAGCCGGTTTCGGATTGTTGCTTTTATCGAACAGAAGAGGAGCATTTTCTGTTTTGATCCATGTGTTTGAGTCATTAGGTCCCCAGATACATATAGCTGTTACTTTTCCTGCGCTGCCTTTGTTTACGTCCAGAGCAGCCTGGAATATAGCCTTGTATTTTGAAGCCTGTTGATCAAGTGAGAATTTTCCGCCTTCTGTACTCATGTCAAGCTCTGTTATCTGAACCTGACATCCTATAGCTGCATATTTCTTAAGTGCTGTAGTGTAGCTACCTATGCCGCTGAATCCGCTTGAATCTGCATTTACGTGTGACTGCATTCCAACACCGTCAAGCAGCCCTTTTTTATAAAGTGATTCGCACATTGCAGCTATACAGTCCCTCTTGTGATCCCAGTATTCATTATAATCGTTATAAAAAAGGCTGCAGGTTGATGGTGCATATTTATTTGCGTATGTAAATGCTTGTTCAACAAAGCTGTTATTTCCGTAGATCTGTACCCAAGGAGATTTTCCATCTCCATAACCCGGTAATCTCGCACCGCCGTTATTTTTAGTTCTGCTACTGTCATCACTTACACATTCGTTGCATACGTCATAAGCATAAAGATCAAGATCCGGGTACTGAGTTTTAATTGCACTGAACAAATTTTTTATATAGCTTTCCATACGCTGATTCATTACGTCTTTACTTACCCATGAACCGTTGTCATTTAAATTATCTTTAAAGTACCATTGTGGTGTCTGGCTGTGCCATACGAGCGTATGACCTCTTACACCAATATTATTTTTAGCACAGAAGTCAAGGATACTAGCAGCACCGCTTAATGATACCCCGATATTATTATTGCTTGATGTAGCTTTTGAGAGTGTGGAATCAGGCTTCATTTCATTTTCGCATGTAATACTGTTATAATTCTTCAGAATATTAGCAGTAATAGTGGAATTTTTTATGGTGCCTGAATTGAGTATGTTTCCGACTCTGAAATTGCCTGCAAATCTGTCCTTAAGACCGTAATCGTTTTCAGCTGCTCCAACAGAATTATAACCTGCTTTGTTCCGGCCAGTTATTTTTACATTGTCAAATCTGAAATCACATGTACTGTCTGTAGAAAGGGAAACGGTAAGATCAACTGCATTTTCAGGTGCTGCATAATCAGCATAAATCTCTGTCCATTTTCCGCATTTTACTTCTTTGGATGCAAGCTCGACTGTTTTTCTTGTCAGTCCGTCATCATCGGAATACGAAAGACTGAACCTGAAATTGTCTGATTCCATTGAATCCTGGTAAACAAATACACTGTAATGATATTGTATACCCCCGTCAATGTAAAATCCCTTTTGCGAATACGCTCCGTCTGATGCTGATTGTCTGCCTGAAACGAGCATACCTCTCGAATTTTCGCAGCCAATGCCGTCAGCAACTTCAAGCGACGTAAGATCACCGAAATTTGTCCATCCTTCATAGCTTACCTCAAAATCATTTGATACAAATTCACAGTCTGCATGTGTGATCTGATCAGATGAAGGAAAGAAAGACATTGATCCGGCCGTCATCGCCAATGAAATAACTGCTGCACAAATTCTTTTTACTTTCATTAAACTTCACTCCATTCAAAATAAGTCCTTATAAATGTTAAACTTATGTATTTAATTATAACAGTACCATTAGATAAGTCAATTAACAAAAGTGCTACTTTTGCATAGCTATTATGCTGAAATATTATGATTAGATAACAAATTGCATGTTTTACAACACAAAAAACTAGTTATAATGCATAAATTTCAAATGAATATTAAGGCATTTTTTTTAATCCGGGCAATAATTAAGAACTATCTATTTATAGTTTTATACTAATGATTATATTTAATATAACAATAATTTGACAATTATATTATGTAATGATATAATTGTAATATAAAAACAAATTTTCTACAGGGAGGACATTATTTTAAAAAATATAAATCTCAATTATTCATTTCATTTAAAAGCATTAATGTTTTTAATGCTAAGTGGGATTTTATATAAAATAAGCCCTTAGGTTCGGCGCTTCACAAATTTTTGAAGGCCTACTGCTAAGGGCATGATAACTTGATAAAGTTATATATGTTCCACTTGTTTTATATAAGTATTTATTAAAGATGTACAAAAATATTTACGTATTTATCAGATTTTATATTTGATTTATTATTACTGGCATAAACGGATGTTTTTTCGTTATCAAAAAATATGTATCAATTACGTAAACTCCCCTGAAATTAGCCTGCCACACTTGTAAGCGTTATATGGTGGTATATCAATTAATATTTACGTTTATATCCTCAACAACACTTCCAAGTTCACCGTTTTGTGGTGAATATTTGTTACATTTTAATGTATTATTATCCACCCATTTTTCAAATGTATAGTATTCTGTTGCTGTTGATTCAAGAATTGTCTTTTCTGTCATGTTATTTACATCATAAACTACAATATCAAAAGCATATGGTGGATCTGCATGAGGTAATACTACTATTCCTTCATTACATTTTGCATACGCAATTTTATTAGAATCATCTGACCATAGTTGATCCAGTATTTTTATATTGTTAATATCAAAACTCTGTATCTCGTCTCCATATTTATTAATTACTCAAACTTCGCACATCAAAAATAGTTGTGCATCTTGAAAATTCAATAGTTCA
>OBID01000797.1_pt1 | contig 11794 bp, 11 predicted proteins | sample 1519781 | NCBI WGS metagenome assembly OBID01 (sample SAMEA3991478, study PRJEB22521) | metagenome | biome: anthropogenic terrestrial biome; feature: sewage plant; material: sludge | place: Sweden | collected 2012-09-26
TTTATATCCCCAATATTAGCCTATTGTTTTTTGGAGTGAACTCTGCGGATTCAGGAGAGACTCATTGGTTCTGCTTATGAGTCTCTTTTTGGCATTCAGTAGAAGATCCGATTCTTGATAGATATAAATATGAAATTTGTTACCTTAGAGAAAACGAGGAAAATAATGTCTAAGAAATATCTCATTTAAGACGTTATAGAATAAAAAAATAACAAAAACTATTGAAAAAATCATTGAAATGACGATTAATATATTAAAGACTTATGAACTTTTTCATTATTTAAGGGGTGATTAATATGAAAGTTAGTTCCAGTGAAAATACATATTCTAACTCAGCGTACAGTAACAATGGAATGTCAGGAATGGTATCAGGAATGGACACTGAGGGATTAGTAAAGAGCATGCTTTCAAATGTTCAGACAAAAATTGATAAACAAACGCAGAGTCAGACTATTCTTGAATGGAAACAGGAATCATATAGGGATATAATACAAAAAGTTAATGACTTCAGAGATAAATATTTTACAGCATCGGGAGAAAATTCCATTCTTTTATCATCAACATTTAAAACTGCTACAACTCAAAGCAGTTCATCTGCAATCAAGGTTACACCAACTGTTAATGCTGTTGAGGGAAATTTTGAAATGATGGTCACTCAGCTTGCTACATCTGCCAAAATAACTTCAACTGGTACAGCAAGTTCAGGAATGGATGTCAAATCTGATGTGACAGCTCCTATAACATCAAGTACCGGAAAAAAACTTACAGTAGTTTCGGGCGGAGAAACGATCGAAATTGATATAAGTGGTGCTTTATCAGAGAGTGATATTGTTTCAAAAATAAATGACGGAGTAGCTAAATACAATAAACTTAATGGTACATCAGTAAATGTTTCAGCATCACTTGGCGAAGATAAAAAAATAACTTATTCAGGTTCCGGAGAAAATAAGGATTTTGAAATAACATATTTTAAATCAGATGGAACGGAAGAATCAAAGATAACAAATCTGGACTCAGGAGTAAATAAAACTGGAGTACTCACTACAGGAAAATACGATAAAAGCAATACAATTTCTGTGAAAATAGGGGACGAAACTATTAATGTTGATCTGTCCGGAAAAAATACCAACAGCGATATAAGTGATACGATTAATACGGCATTGTCAGGTAAAGGCGTATCAACTTCAATTGTTGACAATAAGCTTGTATTTACAGCTGATGATACAAGCAAATCATTTTCTGTTTCAGGATCCAAATGCGGTCTCGCAACGATAGGTATGGATAAACCGGCTTCGTCAACTTCAGGAGTTATAGCGGCATCTTCAACTACAAGTATTCAACAGAATAAAATAATGGTTAATGGTCAGGAAATAGTACTTGGTAATGATGATACTATTGATGTAATAGCAGAAAAAATCAGAACTCAAGCACCATCTATATCTGTATCTGTAAGTGACGGAGGACTCAAACTCAGTGGTTCTGACGCAAATTCACAAATAACGATTACCGGGGAAGCTGCTGATATGGCTAAATTCGGCCTTCAGGCAAATGCAGAATCTACAGTAACAAACAGGTTAACAGCGGATGGTCCTACAATAACTTCAAAGGGAGCACTTGCTGTTTCATATAACGGAGTTTCAAAGAATATAACAATAACTGATTCAGATACATTGGACAGCTTCAGGGATAAGCTTTATAGTGCATTTGGTTCTGGAATAGAAGTAAGTCAGATTTCAGAAGACGGCAAGGATAAAGTTTTTCTTAATACTGGTACGGGAAAAACTCTCTCTTTGTCCGGAAGTGAAGAAGCACTTAAATATCTTGGAATTGAGAAAGAAAGTATATCCAATCATATCGATACAAACAAATCAATTGCCTCACTGTATGGCAGTGGTACTCCAGGTTTTACTGATGATGATATTATAAGCTTTAATATAAATAATACACAATTTTCTTTTAAGGGAAGTACATCATTATCAGATATGATGTCTGAAGTAAACAGCAGCCGAGCAGGCGTTACCATGACTTATAATTCTCTTAATGATAAGTTCAGTATAAAGTCAAATGAAACAGGATCAGGATCACAGATAAATGCTGTTGACGGATCAAATGGTGTTCTGGAAAAAATATTCGGTACATCATCACTTACAGCCAGTGGAACAGATGCTGAGCTTAAAATAGATGGTGAGGATGTAAAATATTCAGGAAATGATATAACATATAACGGAATTAATCTGACATTAAAAGAAACAACGACAACACCAGTAACAATAGAAACATCCAAAGATACAGACAAAGCGCTTAATGCAATTAAATCATTTGTAGGCGATTATAACAAACTTATTGAGGAACTGAACAAACAGATTCATGAGGATGCCACCTATAAAAAATATCCACCTCTGACCAGCGAGCAGAAAGATGAGATGTCTGAGAGTGAAATAAAAAAATGGGAAGAAAAATCAAAGACAGGATTGCTTAAAGGTGATTCTGACATATCATCTTTCCTTCAGGAGATGCGTAAAGTTCTTTATTCCAATACAGGTGACACCAAAATGCTTTCTGATATAGGAATTGAATCAAGCAAAGAATGGAATGAATACGGAAAGCTTAACATTAATACTGAAAAGCTTACAGAAGTACTTAATAACGATATGCAGGGAGTTGCTCAGATATTTACCGGCAGCAATGGTCTGGCATCACGTTTAAGCGATGTATGCAAAAAGGCTACAAATGCATCATCTGCAAATCCAGGTTCACTGGTTTCTATGGCAGGTATGAAAAGCAAAGCCACTGATAAAAATAATACGATTACAAATAAAATCAATGCAATCAAAGATAAAATAACAAAACTTAAGGAGCAGTATGAAACAAGAAAAACAAGATACTGGAAACAATTTAATACTATGGAGTCTGCACTTGGAAATATGAATTCAGCGTCATCATGGCTTACATCAATGCTTGGAGGCTAATGTTGAGAAAATAAATTTATCTGAAAGGAGCGGTTAGTATGACTCCCTCAAATCCATACAAACAATATAAAGAACAATCTATTATGACAATGACTCCGGGTGAATTGGTGATCAAATTATATGATGAATGTATAAAAACACTTAATTTAGCTGTATACAATATTGAAGAGGAAAAAAAACTGTCCGAAGCTGAGAAGTCAATTAAAAAAGCACAGAGAATAATTCATTATCTTGATGGAATACTGGATTATAATTATGATATATCAAAAAATCTTCATATGCTTTATGACTTTTTTATAAGAACTCTTGTAAGAGCAAATATCCGTAAACGTTCGGAACTGATAAAGGAAATCATTCCGATGATAGAGGAACTGAGAAACTCATTCCAGCAGGCTGAAAAAAAAGTACATATGAAATAAGCTTGTTAAAACAGAAATATTATGGTATAATTTTTCTGTATAAACGAGTCTTAAGAATAAAAAAGAGATAAGTGCCGTTTAGAGCTTATCTCTTTTTTTTGTAACGAATACCATTGGCTGCATTTTGACGATGATTCTGAAATTTGCTCATTTATGTTATTATTATATAAGTTCATATATAAATATATCCCATGATACATCACAGCATAAAAAGTCACGAAACGTATATGTGAAATTGTCTATAATATACTTACAGGAAGGAGAAATGATATGGACTGGATTTCAGGAATACAGAATGCAATCAATTACGTGGAATCAAATATAACAGAAGAAATTGATTATGAAGAGGTGGCTAAAAAAGCATATTCATCAAGCTTTCATTTTCAACGTGTATTCAGTATTATGTGTGGTTTTACGCTCGGAGATTATATAAGACAAAGAAGACTTTCTCTTGCAGGAAGTGAAATTTCTTTCTCAACTGAAAAGGTAATTGATATTGCGATGAAGTATGGCTATGATACTCCCGAAAGCTTCTGCAGGGCGTTTACGAGATTTCATGGAATTTCACCGTCACAGGCAAGAAAATCAGGAGTTCCGTTAAAATCATTTTCCAGACTTTCTGTAAAACTTATTTTGGATGGAGGTAATCTTATGGATTACAGAATAGAAAATAAAGAAGCATTTAAAGTTATCGGAAATAAAAAATATGTATCTTGTAAGAAAGAATTAACATCAACTGAGATATCATTGTTCTGGAAACAGTGTACAGATGATAACACAACAGGCAGACTTGAAAAATATATTTCACCCGATAATGAGAAGTTATTCGGCAGATCAATTCTTGGGGCAAGTTTTGGAAATGACGCATCTGACTCGGATTTTCCTTATGCAATATGCGCTGTGTACAATGGTATTCCTGTTACAGATGATGATTTTACAGTTGAGGAAATACCACAGCATACATATGTTGTATTCACATGTACAGGAAGAATGCCGGAGGCTTTCCAGAAGCTTTATAATCAGATTTATACAGAATTTTTCCCTCAGAGTGAGTATCAGCCATGTATAGGAACTGACTTTGAGGCTTATCCATCGGACGATGTTACATCTGAAGATTATACATGGGAACTGTGGATTGCAGTAGAAAAGAAAAAATAATAAAAATATTAACTGAAAGCGGATAGAATGCGTTTGTAAAACAAAATGACATTGTATCCGTTTTTCTTTATATGTTGACATTTTTAATTACAATATGTAAAATAAGATAAATATAATATTTCTTTTGATTATTTCATAAATCTTTGTATTATGTATCATGACGTAAGAAATACTATAAATATATTAATATAAAGGCACTTTAAAATATTACTTAATGGTATTTTATCAATAAAAACGACAGAGAGGTTGACAAAAGATGTACTACGGTATTGAAAATGAGCAGATTGTAATGTATGGAGATGATCAATATTTTGATAAAGAAAATGTTTTTTCGGTTATGACGACTTCAGAATGGATAAAAAGTCCTGACAACCATAAAATAAGATTGAATCTGCAGAAACCTGAAAATATTCGTTTTTGTAAACTGGAGCGTTATTCGGGACATCTTCTGGGGACATTTCATATTCCTTCGAAAAAATATGGACAGAGCAGTAATGTATTTCAGTTATTTATTTTTGATAATAAGATTATATTTATTGATGACAGCAATTTTGTTTTAAAACATATAAATAAATTAATATCATTAAAAAATAGAAAATCTTATACTCTTGAGCTTTTCTTTTATGATTTTTTTGTGTTGCTGCTTGAAGGAGAAACAGTTTATCTTGAAAATCTGGAGAAAAGAATCTCGAAACTGGAAGAGCGTGTTCTGAAAAGAGAAGTTAAAAATTTTAATTTTCATATGCTTGAAATTAAAAAAGAAATATCTAAAATATATCGGTATTACAGTCAGCTTTCAGATATGTGTGATACTCTGATAGAGAACGAGGAAGACTTTTTCGGAAAAGATGATGTTGTAACATTCCCTGTATTTTCTTCAAGAGCACAGCGTCTGCGGAGTGAAGCACAAGCTATGCGCGATTATGCCATGCAGGTGCAGGAAGTGTATCAATCTGAGATCAGTATACGTCAGAATGATGTTATGAAGGTTCTTACAATAGTAACTACTATATTTCTTCCTTTGTCCCTGATAGCAGCATGGTACGGTATGAATTTTACAAAAATGCCTGAGCTTACATGGAAGTATGGTTATTTGTTTGTAATAATATTATCGGTTGCTGTATTAGGGCTGTGTATATGGATTTTTAAGAAAAAGAAGATGTTTTAAAGATTTCGTCTGAAGACAAACGTGATTTCTGTACCTTCTGATATCACAACGGATAAACAAATGTGCTATATTATTCACAAATGATATGCTACCTTTTTATAATATTTTTTTATTTCTGAAAGCTGAAAAGTTAAAATTATTTTTTTGTGTTTGAATTGACAGCCTGTTTGGTATCATGATATAATAATGATGTATGTATAATAATCAATTGAATACGATCATTTAAACCGCAGATAAATAATCTATGATACGTGGTGCTGCGGAGAAACGGAATGTGTATATGGAAAAAATAAGAATACAGAAAATAATTGCTGACAGTGGATACTGCTCAAGACGTAAAGCTGAGGAATTTATTTCTGCCGGAAAAGTAAAGGTAAACGGAAGATCTGTAAAACTTGGTGACAAGGCAGGATTTAAGGATGATATTACAGTGTGCGGAGAAAAGCTTATAAGACCAAGAAAGAAAAATAATATTTATCTTATGATGAATAAGCCAAGAGGATATGTTACAACAGTGTCTGATGAGCTTGACAGAAAATGTGTTATGGATCTGCTTGAAGGAGTTGGCGAGCGCGTATATCCTATAGGACGTCTTGATAAAAACTCAGAAGGACTTCTGTTGTTTACAAATGACGGTGAATTTGCAAACAGTATAATGCATCCAAGCAGGCACATATCAAAGACATACAGGGTAACAGTCAGACCTGATATAAATGATGATCAGCTTATAAAAATGTCATCAGGAATTGAAATAGACGGCTATAAAACACAGCCTGCTGTAATAAACGTACTATCAAAAGAACAGGGAAGAGTAGTTCTTCTTATGACTATAAAAGAGGGAAAGAACCGTCAGCTCAGAAAAATGTGTGAAGCTGTAGGACTTGAGGTAGCAAGATTAAGAAGAACAAGTATAGGACCTATAAAACTAGGAATGCTTAAGCCTGGAACTTACAGAAACCTTACAGCAGAAGAACTTCGTGCAATAAGAAACGCAATAGGAGAATAAAATTTATTATGTTAGAGATACATGAAATACCGGATATTTCAAAATATAATTTAATTCTTGAAGGTTTGCCGGCAGATAAAAGTAAACTCAGAGTTGTTGAGGCATTTGGCAGAGCTAAAATGGTGACAGGATTTGCCGTTTTTTCTTATGAAGAGGATTGTGTTAATATTTACCGCTGTGAATATGGAGATGATATTGACCTTTGTGACGGAATATTAAGATCAATATTATTCAAGGCATCTATGAAGGGTATTGATACCGGAAAATGCATGGCTCAGGCAGATGGTGAAAACCTGTTTACAAAAATGCATTATACTAAAGGAAATGAAACCATGATACAATCAATTGCTTCACTTATGAATGGGTGCAAAAGATGTAAAGAAATGATATAGACTATTGCAAAAACAATGAAAATATGTTATTATAAATTCATATTTAATTAGCAAGTGTTAAATGTTAGATAATATCTTAAAAATATATTTATATTACAAATGTATAACCTGAATAAGTTAGGAAGGAAATTAATATGCAGATTGATAGAAACTTAGACAGTCCAGCTCGTAAAAGGCTTTCATATTTATTTGATGAAGGCGTTTATACTGAGTTTAACTCTTTATCTATGGAAAAAGAGAGCCTTTCAGGTGTTGTAACAGCTTATGGTTATGTAAACGGTGCATTAGTTTATGCATATTCACAGGATAAAACAGTCAATAAAGGTGCCATTGGTCCCGTTCATGCACAGAAAATATCAAAGTTGTATTCGCTTGCAGCTAAAACAGGAAGACCTGTTGTTGGTATTCATGATTCAAACGGAGCATTTATTGATGGTACTATTGATTCACTGACGGCTTATGGGGATATGATAAGTGCATCTTCAGCAATTTCAGGAGTTGTACCTCAGATTTCAGTAATAGCAGGTACATGTGCAGGGAGCGCAGCTATTCTGGCATGTTCTTCAGATTTTGTTATAATGACAAAGGACAGTGAATTTTTTGTTTCTCCTCCTTTTGACTGCGAAAAAACAGGTGCAGGAACTGCAGTTGCAGCTGCAAAATCAGGAACAGCTTCTGTAATATGTGATGACGATAAGACAGCAATGGAAACAGCTGCAGAATTATTAAGGCTTATTCCTGAAAATAATCTTTCACCTTTACCGGAATATGAATATGAGGATAACCAGGCTGTATCAGGCAGCAGTTTAAGCGATATAATAAAAATGATCACAGATGCTGATTCAGTAACTGAGCTTTCAGCCGGATTCGGATCAGCTTCATACACAGCTCTTGCTACTATAGGCGGTTCAACAGCAGGTATTGCAGCTACAAACAAGACAAATGACAAGCTTACTGCAGATGACTGTGCAAAACTTGCAAGATTTATAAGAATATGTGATTCATTTGGAATACCTGTTGTAACAGTTGTTGATACTGAAGGATTTGTTGCTTCAAGTGAGGCTGAGGTAGCAGGAAGCATCAGAAATATGACAATGCTCGCAGGATCATATTCAGAGGCTACATCACCAAAGATTACACTTATAACAGGAAAGGCATTTGGACCGGCTTTTGTAGCACTTGCAAGTAAAAATGCAAATGCAGATTTTACTTTTGCATGGGACGGTGCAGTTATTTCTCCGCTTAATCCTTTGACAGCAGTAGAATTTATGTGGCACAATAAACTAGTAGGTATTGAAAATGTTGCACAAAAGAGAAAAGAGCTTGCTGATGAATATATTGCATCATTTGCAACAGCAGAGGCTGCGGCTTACAAAAACGGAGTAGATGAGATAATACCTAAGGAACAGACAAAGTCAAAACTTATGGAAGCTCTTGAAGTTTTATCAGGAAAGAGAGTATCAAAGCTTCCTAAAAAACATAATAATCTTCCGTTTTAATATTATTTGCATCATTGCTTCAGAATTATTTTTCCGCAGAGAAATAATTCTTCAGAATAATTTCTTGTTAATATTTAAGTTAATATCTGCGGGGAATTGGAGTTAATTATGAAAAGATTCAATATTACAGTAAATGGTAAAGCGTATGATGTTGCAGTAGAAGAAATTACAGACGGTTCAGCACCTTTTCAGGTAGCAGCACCTGCAACAGCATCTGTACAGAAAGCAGCACCAGCTCCTGCAGCAACCGGTGCGGGAACAAAGGTTTCAGCACCAATGCCTGGAACAATCCTTGACGTTAAGGTAAATGTAGGCGACAGTGTTTCGAAGGGCCAGCCTATTGTTGTTCTTGAAGCTATGAAGATGGAAAATGATATTGTTGCTTTATGTGATGGTAAAATAACAAGTGTTCTTGTACAAAAAGGCGATACAGTAAATGCTTCGGATGTTCTGGCAACAATCCAGTAATATGAACCAATAATACGAAAGGCGGTTAAACGTATATGTCAAAAAAAATCGGAATTACAGAAACTGTACTTCGTGATGCTCATCAGTCATTAATTGCCACCCGTATGCCAATTGATGATATGCTTCCTATTCTCGAAAAAATGGATAAGGTTGGCTATCATTCAATAGAATGCTGGGGAGGTGCGACATTTGATTCATGTCTTCGTTTTCTTAATGAGGATCCATGGGAAAGACTCCGTACACTCAGAAAAAATTTACCGAATACAAAGCTGCAGATGCTTTTCAGAGGACAGAATATGCTCGGATATCGTCATTATGCTGATGATGTTCTTGAATATTTCGTACAGAAATCAGTAGCTAATGGTATAGATATTATAAGAATTTTTGATGCATTAAATGATATAAGAAATCTTAACACAGCGATAAATGCGGCTAACAAAGAAGGTGCACATACACAGGTTGCAATTTCATACACACTTGGTGAAGTATTTACAACAGATTACTATGTAAATTATGCAAAGGAAATAGAGTCAGCAGGTGCCGATTCTATTTGTATAAAGGACATGGCAGCATTGCTTACACCATATGAAACAAGCAAGCTTGTAAAAGCACTTAAGGAAGCTGTGAACATTCCTATTCAGCTTCATACTCATTATACATCAGGTCTTGCTTCAATGTGTATTATGAAGGGAATAGAAGCAGGTGTAGATGTTGTTGATACTGCAATGTCACCACTTGCACTCGGAACCTCACATGCACCTACAGAGTCAATTGTAGCTGCGTTCCAGGGAACTGAATATGATACAGGACTTGACCTTGTACTCCTTACAGAAATAAGAGATTATTTCATGAAGCTCCGTAAAAAATATATTGACAGTGGTCTTCTTGATCCTAAGATGCTTGCAGTGGATGCAAATGCACTTATTTACCAGGTTCCTGGCGGAATGCTTTCAAATCTTCTTTCTCAGCTTAAGCAGGCAGGAAAAGAAGATCAGCTTACAGAAGTTCTCAACGAAGTTCCAAGAGTAAGAAAAGATGCAGGTTTCCCTCCTCTTGTTACTCCATCATCACAGATTGTAGGTACACAGGCTGTATTTAATATTATAACAGGAGAAAGATATAAGACCGTAACTAAAGAATTCAAGGGAATTGTGAGAGGCGAATACGGTAAAACACCTGTTCCTATAGATCCTGAATTCAGAAAGAAAATAATTGGTGACGCAAAGCCGATAGACTGCCGTCCTGCTGATCTTATGAATCCTGAACTTGATACAATGCGTAAAGAATGTGCAGAGTGGATTGAACAGGAAGAAGACGTTCTCAGTTATGCTCAGTTCGGACAGGTTGCAGTTAAGTTCTTTGAAAAACGCCGAAATAAAAAATATGGTGTTGACGGTGCTCATTCTGATGCTGCAAAACAAATCCATCCGGTCTGATTCGGATTTAAATAATAGCTTGCCCATTTTTAACGTGGTAATTTGCAGCGTAACTTCATAATGCCTGAATTGTATTAAATAATAATTTTAAAACTTAAAACAGGTGAATAAAAATCATTTGCCTGTTTTAAATATATGGAGGGTTTTTAATTGCCAATAAAAATACAGCAGGATCTTCCTGCATATAAAACCTTATTGGATGAAAACATATTTGTTATGACTGATGATGTAGCAATACATCAGGATATAAGGGAACTCAAAATAGCAGTACTTAATCTAATGCCTAAGAAAATTGAAACAGAAACACAGTTTCTAAGGTTACTCAGTAACACACCATTACAGGTCAATGTTGATTTTCTTTATGTTGAGTCACACATTTCCAAAAATACTTCACTTAGTCATCTTAATGCATTTTACAGAACATTCAATGAAGTAAAGAACAATAAATACGATGGATTTATTATTACAGGTGCACCAGTTGAACATCTTGAATTTGAAGATGTTGACTACTGGAATGAAGTATGCGAGATAATGGAATGGACAAAAACGAATGTTTTTTCAACATTGCATATATGCTGGGGCGCAATGGCCGGACTTTACTATCATTTTGGTGTTCCGAAGCATCAGCTTGATAAGAAAATGTTTGGCGTATATTCTCATAAGGTTTTAAGAAGTCATACGCAGCTTTTAAAGGGATTTGATGATGACTTTCTTGTACCTAATTCAAGAAATACTGAAATCAGACGTGAAGATGTTGAAAAGGTGTCTGAGCTCAGGATTACAAGTGAATCTGACGAAGCGGGAGTTTACATAATTTCAAATAAAAATAAACGTCAGTATTTTATCATGGGACACAGTGAGTATGATAGAAATACACTCGCAGAAGAATATTTCAGGGACAAGGATAAAGGAATAGATATTGAAGTTCCTAAAAATTATTTTCCTGATGACAATCCTGCTAACCTGCCTGTATGTAAATGGCGCGGACATGCCAATCTTATGTTTTCAAATTGGCTTAATTACTGTGTATATCAACGCACGCCGTATGATATAGAAAAAATAAGTGAATGTGAATTTTAATCAAAAAGGAGATCGTAATAATGGGACAGGAATTTGTAGGAGACGTAAGACCTAGAGGAAAAGGCACATCAATTGCAGCATTGATATTGGGAATAATATCAATTTTATGCTGCTGCATCGGATTTCCGTTTGCAATCGTAGGAATAATTGAAAATATTAAACCCCCAGCTATGCTGGGGAGAACGGAATAATCAGTAGA
>OBID01000800.1_pt1 | contig 11776 bp, 8 predicted proteins | sample 1519781 | NCBI WGS metagenome assembly OBID01 (sample SAMEA3991478, study PRJEB22521) | metagenome | biome: anthropogenic terrestrial biome; feature: sewage plant; material: sludge | place: Sweden | collected 2012-09-26
CGACGCTCTTCCGATCTGGCTCGAGCACGTGATTCCAGCGAGTACCCACCTGCGTGTTCAAATTGCTCTTGAAGGCGTCCATACGTCTTGAGAAGGTCAGCTTGGACCTCCTCATCATCCTGCGAAGCAATTTCTTCCTCAAGAAGGGTTAATTTGTGCTGCAGCATCACAAGATCATCATTTGTGGCGAGCACTTCTTCAAGCACAGTTGCTGACTGCATCTCGATTGCTTCTTGTTCGAGATAGCCCACAACAACGTCTTTGCCGAACTGTACTGTTCCGCTATCTTGACCATTGCCATGGATGATGATGTCTAGAAGTGTGGTTTTACCTGCTCCATTGGCGCCAACCAAAGCAAGACGGTCTTTGAGCCCTACCTTGAACGAAACATCATGAAAGAGTACGGATTCACCGAAAGATTTTGTAAGAGAGTCGACCTGTAAAAGCATAAATTAGTTATCTTTCTTTTCAAGTTGATTTTTGTGCCAGAGCACTGCGTGAGAAATAATATCGTTTACCTGATCGTATTGAGGCTTCCACCCAAAACGTTCGTAAGCGCGTTGTGAGGAAGCAATTAAGACGGCAGGGTCTCCGTGACGTTTTTCGTCAATTATCACGCGTTCAGCCTCTTCGCGCTCGCTCAGACCTATTACATGAGCACAGGCGTGAACAATTTCTCTATTTGAGAAACCTTGTCCATTTCCCAAATTGTATATGCCACCTGGCTCTCCCGCAACAAGCGCCTCAAGTGCCGCAATATGAGCCCGTGCCAAATCGCAAACATGGATGTAATCACGAACGCACGTGCCGTCCTTGGTAGGATAATCATCCCCAAAAATATGCACCGCTTTATCGCTCGTCAAAAACGCATTGATAATATTGGGAATGAGGTGAGTTTCAGGATGGTGAGCTTCTCCCAGCGACCCATCAGGCCAAGCCCCTGCCACATTGAAGTAACGGAAGCGTATTGAGCGCAAACCTTTTTGAGCGTATTCATCAAGAAGTTGCTCAAACCGCAGTTTACTTTCACCATAAGGGTTTATGGGAGCCAGTTCGTCGTCTTCAAGGAGGGGAACTCGTTTTGGCTGACCGTAGACTGCTGCCGTGGAAGAAAACACCATAGCCTTAATGTCACATGCCATCATGCAATCGAGAAGCACTTTGGCATTGTCAACATTGTTATGAAAATAACGCTCAGGGTCTCTCGTAGACTCGCCCACCTCAATATAACCGGCGAGATGCATGACAGCATCAACGCCCTGCAAAGCCAGCATAACGAGGTCTTTATCGCCAACTGAACCTTCAAAAAAGGTTGCACGTTTATCGACAGCCCAGCGATGTCCTTTTTCAAGCGTGTCGATAACGCATACATCATAACCGCGCTCAATAAGAGCTCGTGTTGTAATCGATCCTATGTATCCCGCACCACCAGTGACAAGAACGCGCATATGAGATTCGCTCCTTTTCTACCTCATAATTGTATCGTGAAAGATGAGCGCATAAAAAAAGACCTCAAATGAGGTCTGAAAATTTAATGGCTCCCCGGGTAGGACTCGAACCTACAACCCTCTGATTAACAGTCAGATGCTCTGCCATTGAGCTACCGAGGAGTGACTTTTGCACGAGAGAAAAGTATACTGCAAGACGCTTGGTAGTTGCAAGTAAATTTTCTAAATCCGCTCAAAGTTCTACGCAAATCTTTGCGCAAGAAATCTGTTAAAATCTTTTGGTGTGAAAACGCATGGGCCTATAGCGCAACGGTTAGCGCAGGGGACTCATAATCCCTTGGTTGCAGGTTCGAATCCTGCTGGGCCCACCAACAAAAGCAAAGGTCAGACGTTTGTCTGACCTTTTTCATTGAGCGCGACCATGTGAATGTGATCCTCCCATACCCCATTGATGTTGAGATACTTGCGAGACATTCCTTCGTTTTCGTAGCCATTCTTCTCCAGCACACGCAACGATGCTTTATTACGCGGCATCACGTTTGCCTCTATACGATGAAGACCGAGTTCCTCAAACGCGTGCTTTGTGACTAAACTAACAGCCTCAGTCATATACCCTCGCCCGCCGTGCTCAGCGTCAAGGCCGTAGCCCATAAAGCATGAGCAAAATGCTTTCCACACCACATTACTGAGCGATATGGTTCCGATGACTTTTTGTGGCTCCGCATTCTCGACAAGATAAAAGCGGTACCCGCGCTTTTCTGAACGCAGTTGCTCTTCCTCGACAAGTTGAGATTCCTGAAAGCGAAGAGTAAAAAACTCCTCGCTACGTTTTGGCTCAAACTTCTCAAGAAACGCGCGATTGACGCTGTAATACTCGCTTACCGCCTGCGCAAGATTGCTCTGCGCAGGCAGCAAAGAGATGGAACTACCTTCAAGCTTCACGCCTACTCCAAAAAGTCGCGGAGCTTGCTTGAGTGGCTGGGGTGACGCAATTTATTAAGCGTCTTTGACTCGATTTGGCGAATGCGCTCACGAGTAACCTCAAACTTTTTGCCAACCTCTTCAAGGGTGCGAGGGTGACCATCTTTGAGTCCAAAGCGCAATTCAATTACCTCGCGCTCGCGCTCTGTAAGCTCTCCTAAAACATCATCGAGAGCTTCCTGGAGAAGTGTGAAGCTTGCAGCCTCAGCTGGTCCCTGTATGAGTTCATCTTCTAGGAAGTCGCCCAATTGGCTGTCTTCCTCTTCACCGATTGGCGTTTCAAGAGAAACAGGCTCCTGGCTAATTTTCAAGATTTCGCGCACGCGCTCAGCAGGAAGTTCCATCTTTTCACCAATTTGCTCAGGTGTTGGATCCTGACCAAGTTCTTGCACAAGTTGGCGCTGGATACGGCTCAACTTATTAATAGTCTCAACCATATGAACAGGAATACGAATCGTACGTGCCTGGTCAGCAATAGCGCGGGTAATTGCTTGGCGAATCCACCAAGTAGCGTACGTCGAGAACTTGAATCCCTTACGATAGTCAAACTTTTCAACAGCGCGAATCAAACCAAGATTTCCTTCTTGAATCAGATCCAAGAATGACATGCCGCGACCGACGTACTTTTTAGCGATAGAAACAACAAGACGCAAGTTAGCTTCAACCAACTTTGACTTTGCCTCAAGACCAATTTGCTCTTGCTGCATCAATACGCGCATCTTGCCACGAGTAATCTTCTTTGAGAATTCCTCATAGTATTCTTGCGCTTTTTCAAGAAGGGCGAATGCCTCTGCACGGTACGCAAGAACCTGAAGAACGAGGACATCAATATCGCCGTTATCGCTTTCAGGATTTACGGCAAGTTTTTTGATTTCGTCAGACAAATCGCTCATATGAGAACGACATGCGTTTGCTGCGTCTAAGCGATTCTGTGATTCCAAACGTAAACGCTCTACTTCGTCGAGCATGCCCTCATCGACCACAGCAACCTCGGCAACCTCTGGCTTGTCAAGTTTGGGGAGCTTGTCTTCAACGTCAAGAACTGAACAACGATTGACCACCTCGCCAAACTCATTTTCGCGCATGCAGTTTTTCTTAATAGATAAAATGGTGCTATTCAGTCCATTTTTAATGAGCGAAACCTCATCAGGAATGCCATCAATTGACTCAAGTTTTAAAGTGGCTTCAGTACCGGCTTCAATCTTTTTAGCAAAGTCCTTCTCTTCCTCAGCTTTCAAGAGGCGCACTTTACCAATTTCTTTGAGATACATGCGAACAGAGTCAGCCGATTTAGCACTGGTGGCAGCAGCATCAGACTTAGCCTTTGCGCGTGCGCGTGCCTTGCCTTTGCCCTTGGTGGCGCGCTGGGTGCTGCTCAGAATTGAGTCAATTTCTCGAATTTCTACATCTGAATGAGTCTTATTGTCGAACTGGAATTCTTCGCCCTCTTCGTCATCAACTGATACGTCAGACACCTCAAGACCATCATCGCCCTCGTCAAGAAGATCATTGACCTCATCTTGGTCAATTTCTTCTGAGCCAATCTCATCGGCAATGGTAATGCCGGCATCGCTAATAGCTTTATAAACGTCATCTGCGTCTAATTCTGGGCTATCAACATCGACAAGTTGAGACTGAATATAGTCATCAGAAAGGCTTCCTTCTTTTTTGCCTTTCTTAATAATTTCATCAACAACGGGTTGCATCTCACCAAAGGTGTTAGTTGCAGGAGCGGTGCCCTTCTTTTTTGCCGCTGGCTGCGCTTTGGTTTTTGCCGCCGCTTTTTTAGGGGCAGCCTTTTTTGTGCTTTTTTCAGCATCTTTCTTAGAAGAAATTTCTTTAGCCACAGTAATCCTTTCTCTGGTTATCTATGAGTAATATACGCATAGGCTTTACAAAGTACTTTAAAAAATTTAATTAATTATTAAAGGTGTCGTGTTGCGCGTATTTGCAAAAGGGTTTTTTGCGCTTGAGTGATTTCAAGAATAATTCGCTGTTTTTCATCATTGCCGCGAGATGCGTCACGCATATGTTCGGTGAGAACCGAGATTTTTCGTTCGAGCGCGCGCTCTTTGAGACGTTGAGCAATTTCATACGTCGCTTTATCTATAGCCTCGCGCTCACTAAAAAGCTCTTGATGACTTGCAACAATACCCTCAAAGCCTGGGTACTTTTCAGACAAAATTCCAACGAGTGCCTGCATATCGCAAGACTTAAGTTCGCCTTTCAGGTCATCAAATACTGAGCGATAAACATCAAAACAAAACTCGTCACCTGCAAGCGTATCTACAAAATACTGTCGGGATGGCTTATCTCGGAGCATATACATAAGTGCCTCTTGCGCCAAACGCTCATCAGCTGTTGCTTGCTTTCCCGCATTAAACATATTGGTCGTTTGCTTCTTGGTTTCAAGCGCAACGTCTTCGTTGTCACGCGCAAAGGTTTGCCGAGGAGTCTGCGCTTGCGTCTCAAGCACCTTCATCACCGCGGCAGCGTCAATGCGGACACCGTGAGCCCAAAGTTTATCAACAATGTATTGAGCATAGTCTGAAGCCATAACCGTGCCTCGAAGAGGAACCAAGATGCTTGTTGCCTCATTAAGGGCACGTTGACGCTCCTCAGAGCGCGAAAGGTCCCACTGCTCAAGGCGTCTATCAATCGAGAATTGTATGAGCGGCACAGCCTGACTGAGACATTTCTCAAAAAGCTCTTTTCCTTCTTTTCTTGCCGTGATTTCTGCAGGGTCTTGCCCATCCGGGAGAACGACCACATCAAGGACCATCGGATTAGAATTTGTCTCTATAGTAATCGTTTTATCGATGAACTCGACCGCGCGTGATGCGGCACGCATACCCGCTTCATCGCCATCAAAAATATAGATGATTCGTTGCGCAAAACGCGAAAGCAACTTCACATGCTGCGAAGTTAAAGCGGTGCCCAATGTTGCAACCGCATTTGAAAAACCGGCCTCATGAAGAGCAATCACATCCGTGTAGCCCTCAACCACAATAGCGGTTTTGGTTTCGAGAATTTTTGCACGAGCTTTGTCTAGTCCAAACAGATTTTTAGATTTATGGAAAAGCGGCGTATCGCTTGAGTTGAGATATTTTGGCTCGCCTTTGCCAATAATGCGTCCGCCGAATGCTATAACGCGACCACTTGCGTCGGCGATAGGAAACATTATGCGTCCAAAAAAGCGGTCAACAAGTCCGCGGTTGCCCGTAAACGCAACATTCGCCTTAACCATTTCATCTTGTGTAAAGCCCTTGGAACGCAAATGGGCAACCAATAATCCGTGGCCTGGAGCAAATCCAAGACCCCAACGTTTAGCCACTTCAATATTGAGAGAACGTGAGCCTAAATAGGCGCGCGCTTCCCCGGCTTCTTGTGAAGGAGAACCCAATAAAAATGATTGATAAAAAAGGGCTGTCTCGGCACACAATTCACGCAGTCGCGCGGTTGAGCCTTGGGAGTCATTTGAAGAATCATCAAGATGTAGGGCAAGATGTGCTTTATCGGCAAGATAAATGACGGCTTCTCGAAAAGAAAGAGAGTCGGTTTCCATCACATAATCGAATACGTTTCCGTGTTTATGACAGCCAAAACAATAGTACAAACCCGTTAAGGGGTCGACTTTAAATGAGGCAGTCTTTTCTCCGTGGAAAGGACAGCAGCCCCAAAACACGCCGCCCTTTTGCTTAAGAACAACACCTTGACCAATCAGGTCAATGATATCTGTTGCCTCACGAACTTTTTCAATATCTTCATCTGGGATTCTACTCATATATTCCATTGTACCTTAGCAAAGATGTATCCGCTCGTTCAAAGCAGCAAGCTTTCATCCTATTAACGAGAGTTGCTACCTAAATTCTCCAACTGCGTGGTAAAAAGAGTTTTTGATACTGCTTAAGAGCATATCGGTCAGTCATACCTGCAACAAAATCGATAACAGATTGAACATCATTGCCCTCGGAATAATCACGATACTCATGAGGAACCTCATCTATATGCTCCAGGTAGTAAAAGAATAAGGCTTCGATTAAGGCCTTGGCCTTAGGCTCCTCCGATTTCGCGTCCTCCGAAAGATACACATTCTCAAACATCCAACTACGTAATCCCAACATCGCCTCTTCGACGCGAGGCGACATAATAATTTGATTTTTTCCAGCCGAACTATCCACAAGATCACGCACAAGAGTAGTAATCCGCTCAGGTGAATTGCTGCCAAGAACCTCGACAAAATCCTGAGGAAGGTCCTGTTCGTAAATGATATGGGCGCGCAAAGCATCATCAATATCATGATTAATATAGGCAACGCGGTCGGCTATGCGTACAATTTGGCCCTCTAGCGTAGAAGGCATGTGTTGGCCACTGTGCCCATGAATACCATCACGTGTTTCCCAACATAAATTGAGACCTTTACCCTCATACTCAAGCTTCTCAACCATACGCAATGATTGATCGACGTGTTCGTATTTTTCAGGAATATTGGTGTACTTTCCCGGGTAACGCGAAGGTAATTGTAACAGGGCTTCGGTGAGTGCTTGCTCTCCCGTATGGCCAAAAGGCGTATGGCCTAGATCATGGCCAAGCGCAATTGCTTCAGTCAAATCTTCATTCAGGCGCAAAGTACGCGCTACCGAACGAGCAATTTGAGCAACCTCAAGCGTATGAGTGAGTCGAGTGCGGTAATGATCGCCTTCAGCAGCGAGAAAGACCTGTGTTTTATGAGAAAGTCGTCGAAACGATTTACAGTGCAGAATACGGTCGCGATCGCGCTGGTATTCAGTTCGATACGGGTCAAGAGGTCTCGGAACCTCCCTGCCCTTCGTTTCACAAGAAAGAGCGGCATAAGGCGAGAGAGTCTCTTTTTCTCTACGCTCAATATCCTCACGATAAAACTTAGACTGTTCAAACGTATCCATACAAGTCTCCTTTGACACTGATAAGTTTACCGCACACCTCAGACACTTTTAGCGCGAAAAATCGTCAAACGACTCTCGCTGATGAATATCAATTTCCTCATCGCGCGTATCGAGACCAGGATAATCAAGTTGACGTAAAACTTCGTAGGCTGCCACACACACCGCATTTGAAACATTAAGACTTTTTGTTCCTGGTGTCATAGGGAGGCGAAACGAACGACTTTCATTTTCAGCAATAAGCTCATGCGGAAGCCCTGTACTTTCACGACCAAAAATCAAGAAAATTTCGGAATCTCTGTAATGAGCAAAATCAACCGAAGAAGGCGCTTGAGAAGCATGCCTCGTCATATAGAAATATTCTCCTGGATTTTTTTCGCAAAACTCGTCATACGAATCATGCGTATGGTAGTCGAGCAGAGGAATATGATACGTCGCGCTTCGTCGCACATTTTTGTCGTCAAGATCGAAGCCAAGGGGCTTAATCAGATGAAGTTGCGCCCCAACAGCCACGGCAGTACGCATAATATTTCCAGTGTTTCGCGCAATTTCTGGTTGATATAGAACTATATGAAGTGCCATCTTCGTTCCTCACATAAAAAAGAAAGGTCCTTAAACATGTAAGGACCTTTCTTCAGATTTCATTTCAGTTTCTTATTGAGCATCCAAAGCGGCCTGCGCAGCGGCAAGACGAGCTACTGGAACACGGTAAGGAGAGCAGCTTACATACGTAAGTCCGCACTTCTGGCACTTGTGGATTGATTCAGGATCTCCACCGTGCTCACCGCAAATGCCGAGCTTAATCTTAGAATTGACGCTACGACCGCCGTCACAACCCATTTTTACAAGCTTAGCGACACCGTCGTCAAGCGTCTCAAAAGGATTGCGAGGCAAAATCTTGCGCTCAAGGTACTTTGGCAAGAACTTTGACTCAATGTCGTCGCGGCTAAAGCCAAACGCTGTCTGAGTAAGGTCATTGGTACCAAAGCTAAAGAAGTCAGCAACTTCGCCAATCTCGTCGGCTGTAATAGCGGCACGAGGAAGCTCAATCATGGTACCGATATGAATCTCAACCTTCTCGCCCGTCTCCGCCTCAACTTCAGCAATAATTGTCTCAGCTTCTGCGCGAAGTGTAGCAAGTTCAGCCTTTGCGCTCACGAGCGGAATCATGATTTCAGGGCGAGGATCGAGTCCACGCTTCTTGAGTTCATGAGCAGCGCGGGTGATAGCACGAACCTGCATACCATAAAGCTCGGGGAACATGATACCGAGACGACAACCACGCATACCGAGCATAGGGTTTTGCTCTGCGAACGCATCAATTTGAGCAAGAAGCCTACGAGCTGCAACAAGCTCCTCTGCAGGCTTCCCTGCACACTCATCACGGATAATCTGTATTTCGAGCTCACGAGGGCTATCAAGGAACTCGTGCAGAGGTGGGTCAAGCAAACGAACCGTAACGCTGCAACCATCCATTGCCTCAAAAATTCCAAGATAATCAGAAACCTGTACGTCGAGAAGCTTGCTCAATGCCTCTTCCCGACCCTCAGGGGTTCCTGAAAGGATGAAATCTTGAATAATATCTTTACGCTCACCGAGGAACATATGCTCGGTACGTGTGAGGCCAATTCCCTCAGCGCCAAAATCGCGAGCAATCTTTGCATCCTCGGGATTATCAGCGTTTGCGCGCACGCCCATAGTGCGGATCTCGTCTGCCCATGTAAGGATAGTATCGAAATCGCCTGATACTTCAGGGTCGATAAGGTCAGCAGCGCCTAATACGACAGCGCCCGTTGTACCATCAAGAGAAATGATGTCGCCCTCTTTGATGGTTATATCAGTGCCCTCAATGGTTGCCTGCTTAGCCTTTGCGTCAATCTTGAGAGTGTCAACGCCGCAAACGCAAGGCTTGCCCATACCGCGAGCAATAACAGCAGCATGAGAAGTTTTGCCGCCATGTGAGGTCAAAATACCTTGAGCAGCAATCATGCCATGAAGGTCATCAGGGTTGGTCTCCCAACGGATGAGTACGACTTTCTCGCCACGTTCAGCAGCAGCTTCAGCTTCGTCTGCAGAAAAGACTGCAGCACCCACAGCAGCACCTGGGCTTGCGTTGAGGCCCTTGGCGATTACGTCATGCTTTACGCTTGTGTCGAATTGAGGATGAAGCAACTGGTCGAGTTGCTCTGGGTTAATGCGAGAAACTGCCTCTTCTTTGGTAATAACGCCATCATTTACCAAGTCGACAGCAATCTTGAGTGCCGCACGTGCAGTACGCTTTCCAACACGAGTTTGGAGCATCCATAACTTGCTTTGCTCAATGGTGAACTCGATATCGCACATATCGCAATAAGCATCTTCGAGTTTCGCGAATACTTCATCAAGCTCGCGGCCGGCTTCTTCAAGCCCTGGAAGAGTCTTAAGTTTTGCAATAGGCTCTGTAAGTCGAATACCTGCTACAACGTCTTCGCCCTGTGCATTAGTGAGGAAGTCGCCATAATACTCTTTTGTACCGTCTGCTGGGTTGCGTGTAAAGCCAACACCAGTTGCAGAGGTCTCACCCTTGTTACCAAAGACCATCGTTTGAACATTTACTGCCGTACCAATGTCATCAGGAATTTTCTCCATGCGTCGATAATCACATGCACGACGATTGTTCCATGAACTAAATACCGCTTCAATGGCAAGGTGAAGTTGCTTCTCGGCATCTTGCGGGAAAGCTACCTTTCCATCAACAACGAGTGAAGGATACTCTTCTGCAGACACCTCGTGTGCAACGATGCCCTTAAATACCTCAACAAGATCTTTCAAGTCACTTGCTGAAAGCTCAGTATCCTGCTTAACGCCCGTCTCACGCTTTTTGATGTTAATTGCATTCTCAAATTCGTCTCCATCAACGCCGAGAACAACATTAGAGAACATTTGAATAAAACGACGATATGAGTCCCAAGCAAAGCGCTCGTTGCCTGTCTGTGCAATAAGTCCCTGCACCGACTCATCATTAAGACCAAGGTTAAGGACAGTGTCCATCATACCTGGCATAGAAAATGGCGCACCTGAGCGAACAGAAACGAGCAAGGGGTCTTGCACGTCGCCCAGTTTCTTGCCCATTTTTGCCTCAAGATCCGCTGTGTACGTCTTGATGTCGTCTAAGAGCTCAGCAGGAAAACTTGGTGGAGTCGAATTATAATACTCGATACAAGTTTGACATGAAATGGTATAGCCCGGAGGAACAGGAAGGCCCATATTCGCCATTTCAGCGAGGTTCGCGCCCTTGCCTCCAAGGATGTACTTCATGTCTTTGTTTCCTTCTGTGCGGTTTACGCCATCTGCGCCCTTACCGAACGCGTAGACACGCTTAACTTCAGACACGTTTTCTCCCTAACATCAAGTTTTTCGTTGTGAGACTTACTCGCGAGTAGAGGTCACACAAGCCCAACAGTTACCGACAAATAATTAAAAAAACGCCACGGATTACAGCGCAACGCATAGTAAATAATACAACATAATTAATCTGAGGTGCAGTGATAGCGCAAAATCTCCTGAGCGACCTCTTCAATGGCTCGGTTAGCAGTATTAATCACAATACAACCAAGCTTTCGCATCAACGCACGCGCAGATGCAAGCTCAGCTTCTACGGCATCGTGCTCTGCATAGTCGGGCACATATGTTCCCAACTCTTTCATGCGGTGCTTTCGAATATCGAGCAGAACCTCGGGCGTGGAAACCAGCCCGTAGATTCTTGTAGGATCAATTTCAAAGAGCTCATGAGGCGGCTCAGTACCTGGAGTTAAGGGAATATTGGCAGTCTTTATGCCACGATAAGCCATATACATCGAAAGAGGCGTTTTCGACGTACGCGAAACACCAATAAGAACAATTTCTGCGTTATGCAAATCTTCTGGACGCACCCCATCATCGTGCGAGACGGAAAATTCCATAGCCTCTATACGATTAAAATAGTCACGGTCCGTGCGGTGCAGCGCGCCAACAGCACTGGAGGGTTCTTGCCCCGTCACGCGCTCAACACGCGCAATGGCGGCGCCCAAAATGTCAATTGCGCAAGCGCCCTTTTTTATCAGGTCAGTCATAGCATCGTGCATCTCACCTTTTACAAAGGTATAGAGAAAAATGTATGACTGGTCGCCAATATGCGATGACACTATCGAACGTAATACTTCTGGTTCGCGCACCATAGATGTGCGGCGTGTAATAAAGTGCACGCTTGGAAATTGTGAAGCAAGCGCACGTGCAACCGACTCGGCGGTATCGCCAATAGAGTCAGAAAGAACGTGCAAAGTTATTTGCGGTTTTTGCATGGGCAAGCCTTCAAATTATGCCAAAGCGCTGAAATCGGCAAACTCGCTGAAAAGCTCAACAAAAATATTGAGCAGCGCAAGGCGATTTTTGCGAACAGCTTCGTTC
>OBID01000802.1_pt1 | contig 11754 bp, 6 predicted proteins | sample 1519781 | NCBI WGS metagenome assembly OBID01 (sample SAMEA3991478, study PRJEB22521) | metagenome | biome: anthropogenic terrestrial biome; feature: sewage plant; material: sludge | place: Sweden | collected 2012-09-26
TCCGCCCAAGGCATTCCTGACAAAATTATTCTAAAGGATCTATCAGGAGATGTATTAATTGAAACTAATCCTTCTAAGCAACAAACCAATTTAAATGTTTCGTTTCTAAACAAAGGTGTCTATATAATTCAAGTGCATAATAGATCAAAATCTATTGAATCCATAAAGTTTGTGAAATATTAAAAATAATTATTGCCACGAATGCACGCATTAAGGGCGAATGAATAAGGATTTGCAATGGTTTAATTACGATTTAAATTCGTAATTGATCATCCGTAATTTGTAATTGATTTTTATTCGTGGCAACTCCTAACTTATTTTATTAAAATACAAAATCACTTCTTCAGCTTTTTAAACTGCGATTTGATATTCGTTTCATTGCGTTGTAAAATTGTTTCCAATAATTTTAAATCATTGGTTTTTGAACAAAGTTCCAATAGTATATCGTTTTCTTCTTCACTCCAAAACTCATAGGCACGGGGAAATTCCTTACGTTGCTTTAATATATATTCATTATCAATTGAATCAGAGGGCCTGCTATTATCAAAACCTGCAACCGTATCCTTATAAGCTTGAATTTGATCCGATGTGAGTTCGTTTTTTATTGGAAAGGCAAAGTAATTAGCCGCTTCGATTTCTGATGGGGTTCCAGTTTCAATCTGATTACTTTTAAAATAGGATTGAAGTTTGGGTCCAATCATTTTATAATTAGCTTGATTTTTTAACAAACCATAAAAACTGATATCACGCAAAGCTTCCGGATAGCTGTCTTGCTTAGTGGCTAAAAGTAAATTTCCAATTGTAGTATGCGAAATCCGGACTGGATACTTGCTGAGCTCACCAATATAATTTGCAATTTTAGCATCGCTTAGGAATTCATTTATATCTGGTTCCATTTCTCCTTGAGAAAGAGCTAGTTTTTGCCTGATCAATTTTTCAAATAAGTGACCGTATTTTAAATATTTGGTATAAGAAACTCCGGAAATATTAATCATTTGTTCACGGCTTACTGGTTTTTGATCAACCATTTCCAATAAGCTGCTATCATGGAATATCAAATAAGGTGGCAGCGCTTCCCGTTCTGCAATTTGTTTTCGAAGCAATCGAAGCTCTGAAAATAAATCCGTTTCTCCAGAACTTTTGCTGGTTTCTTTTTTTACAAAACTTCTTTTTGGTTTCACTAATTCTTCAGCCAATTCGATGTTTGCTTCACCGCTGACAATTCGTTTACCATAATCACTTACTTTCAAAACAAATCCTTCATCATAAGCCATTTCAAAAACGCCGGTTTGTAAAAGTTGCAGAATATAGGATTGCCAAACTTCATAAGAATATTCTCTTCCTGCTCCGTGCGTTTTAATTTTATTATACCCGGCAGCTACTAAATCTGCATTCATCGAGCCCCGCAAAATATCTATCAACATCCGGATTCCTATAGCCTCTTTGGCCCTTAACAATGCTGATATGGCCTTTTGTGCAAGCTGTGTTTTATCCACATAGTTGGGTGGGTTATCGCAGATATCACAGGAATTGCAATTGTGATTGTAATTTTCTCCAAAATAACTCAACAAAATTTTTCGTCTGCAAACCCGAGCTTCAGCATACTGTTGCATGCGTTTTAGTTTTTCGAGATTGAGTTCTGCCTGACCACTTTCTGAAGCAAATTTATTGAGCATCATGAGATCAGAAATGTTGTAGTATAAAATGGTTTTGGCGGGAGCTCCATCCCTACCTGCACGTCCGATTTCCTGATAATACCCTTCCATATTTTTAGGAAGGTTGTAATGAATAATCCACCGTACATTGGATTTATCAATCCCCATACCAAAGGCTATGGTAGCACAAATGACTTTTGTTTTGTCATAAATAAAATCTTCTTGAACCTTGGACCGCTCTGCAGAAGTCATGCCTGCATGATAGTGATCGGCAGGGATTCCTTGGTTACGCAGAAAATTGCATATAGATTCTGTACTCTTTCTGGAAAGGCAATACACGATGCCACATTGTTGGTCATGTGCTTGAATGAATGCAAGAATTTCATCTTGTTTTTGAGCAGCTTTCACCTGGCTTCTAACAGATAAATGAAAATTAGGTCTATCAAAAGATGAGACAAATAATTCCGGATCAATCAATTCAAGTTGATTTACAATGTCTCTCCGGGTCACTTTATCCGCTGTGGCTGTCAATGCAATTATGGGGATTGCATTCAATTGTTTTCTTAGATTTTTTAATTGGGCATATTCCGGTCTAAAGTCATGTCCCCATTGCGAAATACAATGGGCTTCATCGATTGCAATCATGGAGATCGGAAGTTGTTTAAGAAAATTTCCGCTAAGACTTAAGGCTTTTTCAGGCGACAGATATAGTAATTTAACTTGTTCATTTTGGCATTTACCGATCATCTCAGCTTCTTCAGAAACGCTCATGCTGCTATTAATAAAACCTGCCGAAATTCCATTGGCTGCCAATGCCTCAACCTGGTCTTTCATTAAGGAGATTAAAGGAGAAATAACCAATGCCATTCCCGGTTTTATAAGTGCAGGAATTTGAAAACAAACAGATTTCCCGCCTCCGGTAGGCATTAAAACCAATACATCTTTATTCAAGAGCACGCTATCAATGATTTCCTCTTGCTGGGGTCGGAATTGGCTATAACCAAAATATTGCTTTAGTAATGTTAAAGCTGTGGACATGATTTTTATGTGTTCAAAGCACAAAACTAATTTTTAATAACAAGTTTAAAGGCTGAATTTATTAAAAGCGGGGTTTAAATTAGTAAGGTCCGAAGTATTCTTATTTAAAGGCAGCTCAATCGCCCACTCTGCTTTTATTTGTATTTATGGATTCAAAGCTGAAAATCCTCTTTAATTAATTATTGAAACGTTTCAATCGTTAATAAGACAACCACCTGCCGGTTTTTAAATAATTCTCAGATTTTAATTGCCAAATCAAAGTTCCAGGGATTTGGTTTGAAAAATCTATTTCAATATGTGAGATCCCAGCGGATATATGGTCTATTGTTTTACTAAATACGGTTTCACCAAATAGATTCCTAAATAGAATTTCCACATGCTTCAAATCTTTTTTGAAATTCGTTGTAATTGTAAGAGACGTCTGAACAGTTCCCGGATTTGGAAAGAGTATAACTTCAGGTTCTTTTGATTTCTCTACATATGTATTGAAGGTTGGAATTTCTTTATCTACTGGAAATTTATTAAAACATAAAGCACCCAATAGATTTTGATTCATCAAATAAGGTCCTTGATAAACGGCATTAAAATCATGGTAATAGACTTCCGGTAAATACGTTATGGTTTTTACCTGCCCTGGAATTTTTAGTTCCAGTATTAACTTGTTTCCATCAACACGCAACTGTTTAATTTGCTTCCACTGATCATCCAATGCAAAATAATCTTTTAATGCAATTGGAGTGCCATTGACCAGGGTATCTGAAGGTAGAACCAAACTTGCTTGCTCTTTACTAAATTCCAGGCTAATTTCTGAAAAATCCTGTTTACTAAAATAGGCTTTTAAAATGTTTGGTGGATACAATTCAGCCCGATCGATTCCCTGATAAAAATCTTTTTGTACAAGTGGAAATATTGTTTTCGCTAAACGAAGGTATCCATCCAGGGTATAATGACATCCATCGTGACCAGGCAAACCCATGGTACTGATCAATTCGATATTTGGAAACGTTTCAGGCAATCTTCGTTGAATTTCCCGCAATGCCGCATGATCGCCGGCACCGCACCCTTGATGTATTTGCACTACATAGATTTTTTGGACATTTGGAAAATCAAGTTTCCAATCATCGTGTAATGCTTTAAAATTTTCAAAATAAAGGGCGCTGCCATTGCTTTCACCTTGATACCAAAAAATTGCTTTTACCGCATTTGTTAAATTGGATTTTTTTGCTCTGTATAATAAACTGCCATAAATGTTTACTGGAAGTGCAGGCTGGATATCATCCCGTTGGTGTTGTTGAATAGAAGTTCCTCCAACACCCCCATTTAAAATACAAACAGGTATTTTATAATTTTCTACGATGGACTTTGCCAGGTCCATACCCCAAGCTCCAATGTCGGGACCTCCTCCATAACCAACTGCCGATGCAATCGTCCAGTTTGTATCCGATTTATTCAGAGAATAATTTTTACCAAAGGTTCGAATAAACGAATTCGTATATGGATTCCCACCAAATATGCTGTTGGATTGACCTGAAACAATGTATACATCGCCTGCAATTAAATTAACTCTTCGTGCAAGCAGACTGTCCTTTGCATCTTGTGTCAATTTAATTTCAATCGCATAATTTGCTAATTCGGCTTTAATTTTTGTGCTAAATAAAAAATTTGCTTTCCTCGCAGTATCAAATTGCAATCGTTGGCTTGTTTTAGATACGAGTGTTTGATCTCTATATAGTAACAACTGGATTGAATCAAAACCCGCCTGGATTGTGATTCCAGCAACCTGTATGGTAGCTTCATCATTTGAATCTCTAGGATAAAATTGATAATCCTGAGGTATTTGTGAAAAACTTGTATCCGGAGGTGGAGGATCTTTAATTGAATATTTTTGCTTCAAATCGGTTTCTAATTTTTTTCGTTCAGTATTGTCCAAATATCGGTCGTACAATTGGATTTCCGAAATATCTCCATTAAAGTAATACCCTGCCTGATATGCTGAAAGATAAATCGTATTATCAGAATTTCCGGGACAATACGAAGAGTCTTCATAAATGCCATTCAAAACCAGTTTGCCAATTTGTGACTTGTTGTTGTATTGTGCTACAATTAAAACCGGTTCCAAACCCGGATCAAAACTAGAACTAACCTGATTGTTAAAATCTCCATTGTGTAAAATTTTTGTACTGGTGTTTCCTGCCATCCATAGGGTATGCGTGGTTCCGCCCAATATATTATTGGAAGGACCATTCGCCTTGCATACAACTGCAATGGTATAATCTTTATTGACTGGAAACAGGGAAGGCATGTTCATATAGGTCGAACTGCCATTAAATCGGATGGTAGGCTTGTTGCCAAATCCTGAAGGGATCCATTCCGGCTGATTTAGAACTGTGTTTTGGATTGCTTTTACTTGACTTATGGGATCTAACCATTCCGTTACGTTTCCATTTTGTCTGGTAATTCCCTTGCTAGCATCCAAATGAAACAATGGAGCGAGTAATTGAGCCTGCAATGCTATGGATTGCAGTTGGATTAAAAAAATCAGAGAATAATTTATTGACTTTAGCATCCGAATAATTGAATAATCTTCAAATATAAGCTAAGTCAATAATATTTTAAACTTCAAATGAATTTGCTTAATTCAATTGGAAAAGGCAAGCCCGGAGTTTTATTTTCATCCGGTGGCTATTGAACTTTCGAGTAATTCGTCTAGGTTATTCCGAATCGCTAAAATTTTGGATTGTCATACGAGCCATTAAATAACTAACTGTAGATTCTGCACCCTGATTTAAATTGACATGGTTCTCTTCAAGGCCATCGAAACAACCTCCCGTGCAGGGATTGTAAATGATCTGATTGAGGTGATTTTTTCCAAGGAACCAACTAAATGCACTCTTCATTTTGTGTAAATATTCCGGGTCTTCAAAAACATTGTAAAATTTCTCAAGCGCAAGAATTGTATAAGCAACATCAATCGGTTGTTCTCCATGGGTTGCTGTTTGTTGACCTTTGTGAAGCCAACTGGTATTGGATATCACTTTGATAGAATCATTTTCAAATAACAGTGAAAGTAAAAAGTCAAATGATTGCTTTGCAATCGTTTTATAATCTGCATTCTTAGTTTCCAACCAGGCACAAAGGAGCGCTTCCGGTAAAATGCTGTTTGCATACGTAAGGTAAGACTCAAACCAATTCCAACTTGCTTCTGATTCATGTCGGTACATTTGAACCAAGCGATCTGCAAGCAATTGAATGGTTGTTGTAATATCGTTTGATTTTACCCGTTGATTCCAGTAATAAAGTCCTTTTATACTAAAAGCCATTGCCCTGGGAGAATGCATCTTTTGGATTAGTGGAATTGCCTTTAAAATGATTTGGTCTGCTGATTTGACGAGTGACTCAGGCAGAACAGATTCCAATGATTTTACAAAACCCAAAGACCAGATTGCCCTGCCAGTTGCATCGGATAGATTTATTTCTTCATTTTGACTTGTAAACTGCTGATTTTTGTCCACATAATTTTGAAACACTCCTTCATTGCTAAAGCAGAATTTTATAAAATTTAAATAGATTTCAATGTAATTTAAATCAGCCGGATTTTTAGTTGAATTAAAATTCATGCTCATAGCAACTAAAGCTCTTGCATTATCGTCTAGTGTAAATCCTGATTCAATATCTGGCTTATTGATTTTAGAAAACTGGATCATACCAAATTCTGTTGTAAGCTTTTTTACATGATCCAGATTTATTTTTGGTATCCTAAATTCCAACTCTAAAATGGGTTGTAGTGACGGATCTGTTATATTCTTACCTATCTCAAGGATGGATTTAGGCAATACTTTGATTTTTTTACCAACTGTTTTTTGAAATAATCTACCATAAGAAATTGCTGCATTATCCCAATTTGTTGGTACTATGCGTTGAAGGGTATTTGAACTAAAGTTTTTCCGAAGCAACTCATCTTTCAATAAAAAATTTACAGCCTGTGCTAATTGCACATTACTTTGAAAGTCAATAATAATTCCTGTATCCTCTCTTAATACTTCCATAGCATGCGGAATTGGAGTAGATACAATTGGGCAAGCGCAACTCATCGCATATGAAAAGGTTCCACTTACAGCTTGTTCAGGATCTTTTGAAGTAAAAAGATAAATATCCGTTAATTGAAGATATTCCAACAATTGCTGCAAAGGAAGGTAGCTATTAATGAATTTCACATGAGCTTCCAAACCCAAATCGATTACTTTTTGTTCAAGTGAATTTCTGTATTTCTCTCCTTCAGATTGAATGACACCAGGATGTGTTTTTCCAATTGCTAAAAAAACGACATCTGGATTATATTTTATAATTTCCGGAAGTGCATTTAATGTGGTTTCAATTCCTTTGCCAGAGCTAATCAATCCAAAAGTACTCAATACTTTTTTCCCTTTTAGCTTGTATTTTGTCTTTAATAAATCTTTACTTAAGTGCGGGACCAAATGCGTTCCATGTTCAATTACATTTATTTTCCGCTCCGAAACCTTATAATCCTGGTGCAGCACTTTCGCTGAATTATTTGTCATCACAACGATAGATTTACAGATTGCTGCAATGCGCTGAACGCTGAGTCTCAATTTTTCGGATGGCCTTGGCAGGACGGTATGAAATACTATGATAATTGGTTTATTTAAACTGTACATAAATTGTAATAAATCCATTTCGCCGACCCCTTGGAAAAAACCAAATTCATGTTGAAGCATTACCAGATGAATTCGATCATTGGAATTTAGTTGCTTAGCAAGTGATTCATAATTTTCAGCATCGCTTGTGTTCAATTTATAGCGAACCTCTTCAGAATATTTGAAATCATTAAAACCATCTTGCAAAGCACAAATGCTAATTGTAAATGAGTTGCTGAATTTATTGATAATGGACTTAACTAAATCCTGAGAATACGTCGCAATTCCACATTCTCTCGGAGGATAAGAAGAGATACAGACAATTTCTGGTAAAATCACCTTTTGAAGTACCGGTATTGGCTCAATGAAATCAGGTAATTGCGTAAAATTAGTTTCAATCAACTTGGTCTCACTAAATGAGTTTTGCGATTTCATGTGTAGTTTTGTTTAATAGGAGTTCATTTAAAAGTTCATCAAGATTAACCGATGCACAAGCAATGCGCTCATCAGCGGCACCATAATATATGTACAGGGTATTGTCAAACAGGACACACCCAGTTGGAAAACAAACATTATTTACTTCCCCTTTTAATTCCCAATCATGTTCGGGTTTAAATAAAGGATATGGCAAGCGGGCAATTTCAATTTTTGGATTATTTAAATCAAGTAGTGCAGCACAGGCTGTGTACACATAACCTTTATTGGTGTCGTGAACTCCATGATAAATTAGCAACCAACCCTCTGTGGTTTCAATGGGAGGACAACCCCCTCCAATATAACTTACTTCATGTTTGTATTTTGAGCGAAGAACAATATTATCATTTAAATTGATAAAATAATTTTCCCAAAATTCATGGGTCAAATCTGATAGTTCATTAATACTAACAATTTGAATATCCGGTCGAACCCGGTGGATAAATACCAACTGACCTCGAATGCGTCGCGGAAAGAACATAACATTTTTATCCCAAAGCAATGTGCCTTTCTCTACAACAGTACCCGTATGATATTTTTCATTGTAACGAGCATATTTTTCATTTATTTTTCCTTTACAAGTTGCGAGGTGCCTAAATTCATCATAATTGAATTGAGGTACAATTAATCCATATTTTGTAAATTGCTTTAAATCTTTAGAAGTGGCTAATGAACCCAATGCATTCACACCATTATATGCTGTGTAACATAAATAATAGGTATCCTCAATTTTAGAAATTCTAGGATCTTCAATTCCATGCGACTCTGCTTCTGATTGAGGATACAATAGAGGCGAATCTAAACGTTCCACTACTGTGAGCGGTCCATTTAACATGCAATATCCAATACTGGAATAATTTCCCTTGCTAACGGCTCTATAAAACATGTGAACGTTTTCACCGACTCGTATTGCAGCAGGATTTAAAACGCCTTCGTTTTCAAAACCTAAGCTGGTTTTATTTAATAGGACGCCGTGTTTTGTTAATTGGACCATTTATGGGTGTTGTATTTATAAATTTTTTCTCGACTACATTCATAAGAATGTCAAGAAGCTCTGATAGCATCCTAAAATTTCAGATACGTATTCAGTAGAATTTTTATTAATTCCTAAAGATAGATTCCAACACTAAACAAGACAATCAGTATAAAACCATTACTTTAATTGGAATGTTGGAAAGCTATAATAAATTGTTTGTGTCCAATTTAACTTGCTAAAATCAAAAACAAAGATTATTTCTTAGATCCTGATTTTTGATCATTCTTAGGAATAAAAGCATCAACAACAGGTGATTTACTCAATCCTTTGCCCTCAGATTTATAATCTGATAACACTTTACCTTTACCAGAAGATTTGTCTGCCGGCAATTTTTTAACATTTTTAGTACCTTTATCTTTACTCATAAATTCAATTTTAAACTCATTATATTCTATCCTGCTGATTTTAAAAAAAGAAAAACGCTCTATAAAGTTTGCCGATAGCTAAAACCTAAGACAGGAATTTCTGTTTATGATGTAGACTTAAATCAGATTTAGGGTAAAAGAATGGATTCGAAAAAGCCCCATCATATCTATTTATTCTAACAGAACTATTCAACTTTTAGTTGCATTTATTAGAATATATCGGCAAGTTAACAAAATAATCCCAATTAAGCAAGTAGTTTGTTGAATTATTTCCATTAGAACTTCTCTAAAAACGGCTTAGACAGGAATTTGAATTATCTCACTCCAAGAATATTACTGTATATAAGGTATTAAAATTAATTTGTAAAAGGAATTAATTGGGGTTTTGTAAAAGCAATCCTTTAATAACTGAATGCCCGTATTTAAATAGATTCAAGCACTTGTAAATTTTAGTTAAAGTAAAAGCGTCTTTGCAATGCAAAGACGCTTTTACATAAGATTGCACTTTATTCTTTAAAACTTACATATTTTAATGAACTTGCAATTTCAAAATCTTATTGCACCCTTCGTCAAAGGTTAATTGAATCAGGTATAAGCCTGGTAAAAATTCACTTGTATTTAATTGCATTCTTTGTGCCCCCACCTTTACAAAAATTGGATTGCTTTTTATTTGTTTGCCAACAGCATTTAAAATTTGAATCCTACCCTTTGCCTCGCGGTTAACGGTTAGTTCTATCCAAACTTGCTCATTTTGTTTGATTGGATTCGGACTTAGTTGGGCTTCCAACTTAAATTGGTCTGCATCATTTTTACTCACATACACTCTCTGCTCGAAAATAGGATCCGTACCAATTCCTGGTGTTGGATCGCTCATGGTAAACCACTCCAATTTTGATAAATTGTTTGATTGCAAATAATTAAGTGTTTGATCTTTTGATGTATAGCCTCTGTTAATCCAATTTGCTGCATCGATACTGCTCCAGATTTGCAATACGGATTCATCAATCCCGGCCAATTCTTCATCGAAATATGCAAATCGCATCAGACCGTTGAAATTTTCACCATTGTTTGATTCAATTGCATAATTTCTTTTAATGCTAAAGGGCAAGCCTCCTTGTGATTGAATTTTATGTCCACGCAAGATGCTTACAGTTCCCATATCGGCACTTGACGTAACACTCAAACCTAGATTTCCAGGATTTTGCAAATTGGGATTATTCATAATCACGTTTATAGCTGCAAATCCTCCATTATCTCCAACAAGCCGACTGGTTCCTTTTTCTCCGATCAACAAGGCCAAAGGAGCCAACTCCAGGATGTGTCCATTTAAATCTACATTTCCAGATTGAAAAATTAGTTTATCCTGAATCGTAAGATCATTTATCATTTTTAAGCTTGCAGCAGGTTTATTTATGGTGAGTTGTTTAAAATTCAGTACCCCTGTGCCACCGATAGTTGTATTTAAATTCCCACTTTCCGTCAACAATGCATTAGTAAAGTTGACATTGATACTGGAATTGCTCAAATTGCAATTTTCAAATACAAGCACTGCATTATTCGCTGTAGTAATAGAAGTGCCCGATAGAATCACAACGTTTTGTTGTGCGTTTAATTTATAAATTGCAAGAAGTAATATAAAACTTAGCAATACGTTTTTCATTTTAATTTTATTTTGTCGGATTAACAATTTTAGAATTTAAATCCTGCCAATGTACTAACACGTCATTATGGAAAAGCAAAACAGTACATTGTTGATCCATTAATTCAGGGATATTCAATGGTGCAAGATTTTTTCCTACTGCAGATCCTCGCCATAATGCTCTGTTCATTGTACCCTCTTTATTTGTTAACACCAGATTGACTTCGCCTTCCTTAACAATTTCAATTTTAAAGTTTACCAAAGTTTCTTTTTTAGACCAATTTCGAATATAGGCAAATGGAAATTCCATATTATTTTCCTTAGGTAGCAATGCAGTTCGGTAAGATGCTAAATTTAAATCTCCGGTATTTGTCCTTTTAAATAATGTTGGAATACCACTGTTACAAGGACCGTTATAAATTTTTAATTCACTAGCATTGCCACCTTCAAAACCTTCTTTCAAATCCACCCGATCGCCCGCTCTGTAAAACACTTCCGTACCTGCTCCACCCATACTTTTACCAGTTGTAGAAATTTTACCAGATGCTTCATAAAATTTCTGACCGTTTTGAGTTCCAGAAATGTCTAAATTAGTCGGACAATCACTATACAACTCACTACGCCAAGCGCTGCGTCCAAATGTAGATGCGTACACATAATTATTCGCTGTAATGATTAAATCAGTAACAGGTACTCTTGGAAGGCCATTATAAAAAGGTTTCCAATCTGCCCAACCAGCACCCCGATAAAATACACCGTCATCACCTCCTGCGTATAAATTCCCGTTTGCATCAACCACCAAACTATTAATTGGTAGGTTAGGTAATGAGCCAGTAATATTATCCCAAAATAAACCTCCTGTATTGCTATAAAAAACTTTTAATCCATCATA
>OBID01000803.1_pt1 | contig 11749 bp, 12 predicted proteins | sample 1519781 | NCBI WGS metagenome assembly OBID01 (sample SAMEA3991478, study PRJEB22521) | metagenome | biome: anthropogenic terrestrial biome; feature: sewage plant; material: sludge | place: Sweden | collected 2012-09-26
TCGACGTCGAAACCCTGCGTGCTCTTGAAGATGCCCTGCTTGAGTTCCCCGGCTGTGCGATGGTCATCTCGCACGACCGCTGGTTCCTTGACCGCATCTGCACGCACATTCTGGCCGCCGAAGGCGATTCGCAGTGGAACTTCTTCGAAGGCAACTTCCAGGAATACGAGGAAGACAAGAAGAAGCGCCTTGGCGAAGAAGGTGCCAAGCCAAAGCGGATTCGCTACAAACCGATTACCCGCTAAAAAAGCAATTGGCCGAAATTTCGATTTCGGCCAATTTTCCCGGTTGACCGCAGCAAGCAGTTTTTCCGGAATACAAACGCAAAACGGGCGCCGCTTGGCGCCCGTTTATTTTTCTTCCTCCCGCCGATGCGGAAGGCCGAAACCGTTAAATCAGTGCTTCAGGTTAGCAGAAAAAACAGCCTTGGTCTTTTCAGAAACGTGGAATTCGTTGAAAGCGCGGCTGATTTCAGCTTCGTTGCGACCTTCGGAATGATCTTCAAAATTGATGCCGATAACCTTGCCGTTGGCGGCCAGGGTCTGGAAGGCAAAACGCCAGCGTTGGGCTTCAGCCAGGCGCTCGCGCAGTTCGGCTTCGTTGGAAATGGTAATACCGGCTTTCTTCAGGGAATCCAGGAATTGATCGAAGGATTCGTTGCTCAGACTGCCCATTTATATCTCCGTAGTTTTGCGGTGGTTGATCACCATGAGCCGAATAACGACTCAACTTTGATTCGGTTGACACGAAAGTGACAGAAATTTGAATGCGATAATGGCGCCCCATGAAGAAGCCAAATACCACCGCCGACATTCCTGAAATTCGTCCCGGGCAGTCCATCGAACTGCTCAAGGAACTCCACATCCTTACCCGTGACGGCAAGCTCAATCAGGACACGCGACGCAAGCTCAAACAGGTCTATCACCTCTACCAGTTCATCGAACCGCTGCTGGATGGAGCCGAGACGCTGGTCGACCATGGGGCCGGCAAGTCATACCTCGGTTTCATCCTCTATGATCTCTGTATCAAAGAGCGTGCCACCGGCGAGATCATCGGCATCGAAACCCGCCAGGAACTCGTCAACAAATCGCGCGAACTGGCCGCCCGGCTTGGCTTTGAGCGCATGCGCTTCCTTGCCTGCACGGTCGAGGATTCGCTGACAGCACCTGAACTGCCGGCCAGCGTCGATGTCGTGACAGCGCTACACGCCTGCAACACGGCCACCGACGACGCCATCCGTTTCGCCCTGACCAAGAACGCGCGCCATATCGTCCTCGTCCCTTGCTGTCAGGCCGAAGTCGCCGCCACCATGCGCGCCCGGAAGAACGAATCGCTGTCGCAAAAACCGCTGGCCGAACTTTGGCGACACCCGATCCACACCCGCGAGCTCGGCAGCCACCTGTCCAACGTCCTGCGCTGCCTGCTGCTCGAATCGCACGGCTACGACGTCACCGTCACTGAGCTGGTCGGCTGGGAACATTCGATGAAGAACGAGCTGATCATTGCCAGTCGGCGTGACAAAAGCGGCGGCAATCCACGCAAAAACGCCCGCGAACGGGCCGAAACCATCCTGCGCGAGTTCAATATCGAAGAACTTGCCCATCGATTCACGTACTAACGCAACATGACTCGCATTCAACACCCGCTCGAACTCCTCGCCCCGGCCAAGAACGCCGATTTCGGCATCGAAGCCATCAAGCATGGCGCCGACGCTGTCTATATCGGCGGCCCGGCCTTTGGCGCCCGTTATGGCGCCGGCAACGATGTCGCTGAAATCAAACGGCTATGCGATTTCGCCCATCGCTATCGCGCCAAGGTTTTCGTCGCGCTCAACACCATCCTGCACGACGATGAACTCGAAGGTAGCCGCCTGCTGGCCTGGGAGCTTTACGAAGCCGGCGTTGATGCGCTGATTATCCAGGACATGGGTTTGTTGGAAATGGATCTGCCACCAATCCAGCTCCACGCCAGCACGCAGACCGACAATCGAAACGCCGACAAAGTGAAGTTTCTCGAAGATGTCGGCTTCTCACAGGTCGTTCTGGCGCGCGAATGCAGCTTAAACGAAATTATCAAGATTGCTTCACAAACCAATGTTTCATTGGAATATTTTGTTCACGGTGCACTGTGCGTTGCGTTCAGCGGCCAGTGTTACATCAGCCAGGCCCACACAGGGCGAAGCGCCAATCGTGGCGAGTGTTCGCAGGCCTGTCGCCTGCCCTACACGCTGGTCGACGACAAGGGCAAGACGATCACCGAGAACCAGCATCTGCTCTCGATGAAGGACAACAACCAGACCGCCAACATGCTCGACCTGGCCCGCGCCGGCGTTTGCTCCTTCAAGATCGAGGGACGGCTCAAGGACCTCAGCTACGTCAAGAACATCACGGCGCACTACCGCGGCCTGCTCGACGAGATCATCGCCAACAATCCCGAATTCACCCGCGCCTCGAGCGGCCGCAGCACGTACTCCTTCACGCCGCAGCCGGACAAGACCTTCAACCGCGGCTACACCGATTATTTCGCCAACGATCGCCAGGACGACATCGGCGCCTTCGATTCGCCGGCTTTTGTCGGCGAGTTGATCGGCGAAGTCGTCGACATCGGCGATGGCTTTTTCACCGTCAATGCTGAAAAGCCCTTCCACAACGGCGACGGCGTGTGTTTCTACGGCGCCCAAGGCGAAGTGGTCGGCATGCGCATCAACCGTGCCGATGGAAAAACGCTCTTCCCGGCCGAAATGCCGGTAGAACTGACCGAAGGTGCCACCCTCTTCCGCAACCGCGACCAGGAATTCGAGCGTTCTTTGGAAAAGGAATCGGCCGACCGGCGGATTTCGGTCAAACCGGTTCTGACCGAGACCGAAGAAGGCTTCGCACTGACCCTGACCGACGAAGACGGCGTGACTGCTGCGGTCAACCGGAAAAACGGGCCAAAATCGGAATGGCAACTGGCCCAGAACCCCGAGCCGGCAATGGCCAAGCTCACCGAAAACCTCGGCAAATTCGGCAACACGATGTTCGTCGCCGAACCAGTCGAGCTCAAACTCAGCCAGCCGTGGTTCCTGCCGGTCAGCGCCATCAACGCCCTGCGCCGCGAAGCGACCGAACAGCTCGAAGCCGCCCGCATAGCCAGCCACCCGCGCCCGCCGCGCGCCCAGCCAGCCACCAACCCGGTTCCCTACCCGCAGGAGGAACTGACCTACCTCGGCAACGTGTTCAACGCCAAGGCCCGCCAGTTCTACGAGAAACACGGCGTCAAACTGATCGAGGAAGCCTACGAGGCCGGCAACGAAAAAGGCACGGTCTCGCTCATGATCACCCGCCACTGCCTGCGCTACAGCTTCAACCTCTGTCCGAAGGAAGTGAAGCACCTCAAGCCGGACCCGATGACGCTGATCAACGGCAACGAAAAGCTGATCCTCAAATTCGACTGCAAGGCCTGCGAAATGCACGTCGTCGGCAAGATGAAGAAGGGTGTGACACTCAACCTCGGCAGCATCCGCCCTGCCGCCTGATCCCCCTCCCTGGCTGATCAGGCCGGCTTGCGAAGCAGATCGACGCGTTGCGGATTGAGGAAGGTAGCGCCGTCCGGCCCCATGAAGGACTCGAACTTTTCCTGCACCTGCCGGTAAAGCTCCGGAGCAAGCCTGTGGTCGGTGTGCGTTACCTGGATCATCCGGGTGTCGAACTGGGCAAAACTCTCGAAATAGCTGCGGGTATTGAAGAACATCTGCTTGTCGAGATTCAGGCTGCCTGATTCCACCGCCTTGCAGATCGCGGCAAAGGCGGCCTCGCGAACCAGTTGCTCGTTGTGGAACAAACGAAAAACCTCGTTCAGATCGCCAGCAAAGACCGGTTCGGAAATCCACGCCACACCGCCCGGCTTGAGCACGCGGGCGATCTCGGCCAAGGCACGGTCCATGTCGGCCACCGGCACATGGTGCAGCGACTTGAACATGAGCACGATGTCGACGCTGGCGTCGTCGACAGGAATCGCCTCGGCACCACCGTGGCTGAAGCGCACCGTCGGGAGATCGGCAATCTCCAGATTGCGCGCATGCTGGATGGTATCGACCTCGAGGGCGATGATTTCACGTGGCCGGCCGGTTTCCGCCAGAATCCGCGTCTTTTCGGCTTTGCCACAGCCGAGTTCGAGGATACAGGCGCCGTCGAGCGGCAGTTCTTCGAGCAAGAGCTTCATTTCGTTGCACAGTGTGGTCTGGGCGGGATCAGCGATCTTCATGGCACATCCGGAGGTTAGGGGCGAGCCCGAATTTTAGCGGATGCTGATACAGCGGCGCACACCATGACGGAAAAGCAGCGCTATAGTCACGCCTGTCGCACTGCCCCTGCTCACCATGAAGCCCATTCCCTGCCCGTCCTGCCGACAAACCATGACCAAGCACCGCTTCGAGCGGCTGCATCATGGTGAAGTCATTCTCGACATGTGTTTCAGCTGCCAGGGCATCTGGTTCGACGAGTTCGAGAGCGTCCAGATCACGCCGGGTGGCGTCGTTGAACTATTCAAGCTGCTACACGACCACCACGACGATCAGCGTACGCCGCTGCGCGACCCGCTGAAATGCCCGCGCTGCAGTGAAAAGCTCCTGCATGGCCTCGATGTTGCCAAACACGGCGGCAAGTTCAACTATCACCGCTGCCTGCAGAAACACGGGCGTTTCACCACCTTTGCCCAGTTCATGATCGAAAAGGGCTTCGTCCGCCAGCTCAACCCGGCCGAAATCGACGAATTGTCGGCCAAGGTCGGCATCATCCGCTGCATGGGCTGCGGCGCCCCGGTCGATATCCGCAAGGACCACGCCTGCAGCCATTGCCGGGCGCCGATCACCATCCTCGACCCGTCCGCCGTCGAACAGGCGCTCAGCCGCTACCAGCACGCCGAAGTACGCCGCACGACGCGCGATGTCGAAGCACTCGGCGACGCCATCGTGATGCGCGAACGCGAAAAATCGCGCCAGAAACGCCTGAGGCAGGAACCGGAGAACGCCGGCATCATCGACGCCATCGACCTGCTCTCGGCCGGCGCCGAATTCGTCTGGGCGCTTATAAAACGCTGATCAGAAAACAAAAAGGCGAACCGAAGTTCGCCTTTTTCCTGAAGCTCGCGCAAGTTACTGAACGCGAATCTCAACCCGACGCCCCTCTTCCGGGCTACCAGCGCCAACCGTCGATTCCGGCTTGCGGAACTTGACGCGCTCGGTTGCAACGCCGCCAGCCACCAGCGCGTCGCGTACCGACACGGCGCGCTGCTTGGCCAATTCAGCATTGCGAGCGGGATCGCCCGAGGTATCGTGAAAACCTGAAAGCAGCACGATGGCGTTCGGACTGGCTGCCAACGCTTCCAGCGTCTTGGCAACCACGCCCTTGTCGGCATCGTCCAGCGCAGCGGCGCCCACGGCGAAATAGACCTTGGCCAGCGCCTCGCCGACCGGCGCAATTTCTGCCTGCTCGGCAACCGGTGCAGCGGCCGGTTTGTAACCCTTGCCGGCGCTCGCACCATAAACCACCGCCACAACGGCCAGCACGATCCCGGCCAACACCCCGACGATTACCGCAGTTGATTCGTCTTCATCATTCGCTGCCATAGTCACCCCTCGAAAAGTTGCTCAAAGTCTGCAAAAACGCCTTCGAATTCTATGCCAAATCGCTATCAAAGAGAACTTTCGGTGCCAGCTCGACATGTTCCTGATCGCCGCCCAACCAGATCACCCCATCCTGAATCGTGCATTGCAGGCGCATGCCGCGTGCCGCCAGCGACGCCAAGGCCTTGCTCTCCTCAACGCTGAGGGACAGCACGCGCAGATTCTTCTGCCCCGACACCTTGCCCTGTGTCTGTTGCCACCAGATTTCAGCCGTCCGCCCGCCATAGCTCAGCACCATCACATGCCGCGCCCGGTTACAGGCCCGGCGAATGAGCTTTTCATCAGGCAGGCCGACGTCGATCCAGCGCTCGATACTGCCCGTCGCATCCAGATCCTGCAGGTCTGCCTCATCTTCCGTCGCCGACAGGCCGCGCCCGAAAGTCAGCGTTTCCGAGGCATTAAGCGCGAAAGCCAGCAGACGCACCATCATTCGCTCGTCCGTTTCCGACGGGTGCCTGGCGATGGTCAGCGTGTAATCGCCAAAATGCGAACGGTCGAGGTCGGCAAGCTGCAATTCAGCTTTGAAAATAGTGGATTTGAGCGCCATGGCTGCCCCGGAAAAAGGGGGGATTATCCCACGCGGACGGGAACCCGGCGGCCAGCGACGAGGTCAATTGGCCACAGCGAGTTAAAGTCTATAATCAGCGTTTTCTGATAAACGAGATTGCCATGCGCCACCTGCTCCTAGCCTGCCTGATCGCCGCTACCAGCTTCGCCCACGCCGAAGTCATCGACATCGACAACGCCCAGCTCGACAAACTGAGCAAAAGCGGCGTGCCGGTCATCGACATCCGCCTGCAATCGGAATGGGAAGAAACCGGCATCGTCGGTGGCAGCAAGCTGCTCACCTTCTTCGACGAAAAAGGCCGCGTCGATGCCCCGGCCTGGCTCGACAAGGTCAAACCCTTCGCTAAACCGAACGAACCTGTCATCGTCATCTGCCGCACAGGCAACCGGACCAAGGCGGTCAGCCAGTTCCTCTCGCAACAGGCCGGCTACGCCACGGTTTACAACGTCAAGGCCGGCATCAAGGGCTGGATAGGCGCTGGCGGCCCGGTCGTCGCGGCAACGCAGACCATCGCCTCCTGCAAGGCCGCGAAAACTTGCTAGCACATTCCGTCGACCGCAAACGCTGCGCCAGTTGCGAGCGCTGGAGCGGTTGGCGCCAACCCGGTGAAGATCCGGGAACCGTCATCATTGAAGCCGAAACCGCCGAAGGCCTATGCCAGGGCGGCGGCTGGGACAACTCGGAACGCCGCGCCCGCTCGGCCTGCGGGCATTGGAGGGTCTGGCAAATCCTGAATCAGGCGGCGCGGTAGCTGAATATTCGGCTTGCCACGGTCAACCGGAAAAAATGGCCAATATTTGAAATCGGGTTGAGGCGTCTGCCATGCCAAATCAACCTGACCTCAATGCCAACTGAACAGCACCGGCCATGGTGATTAAGCCGACCTCCTTTGCCGGAACTAAACCATGCCTCGCACCAGCTGGTTGCCCAGCTCGACAAACTTTGCGTCGCTCAGGATCGCCCTGCTGATCTCAAATTCCTGTGAAATGAAATAGCCCCAAGCTACCACGGCAACGAACGCTGGCTGCATCACCGAAAGTGCCCGCCTCTAGCGCAGTCAAGCGATCAAATTTCCGATAATTTTAATTCCTGCATGCGGCTGACTACGCCTGGTTTGGAGTGACACCTATTGTTCTGGGATTTTCCTTGTAAGGAATTTGGAGCCTGAAGCGACTAAATCTATAATCGCGGAATCGCGATGTGCTGGATTTAACCAACTGCCTTATATTGAAAAACAATCTGGAGTGCTAACTCATGAAAACACTGCTTTGTTCCGCCCTGGCCACCGGCACCGCCCTGTTCTCCATCAACTCGCTCGCTCAAGCGCCTGTCGCCCAACCAGTTGACCCATCAGCATTCATTGATCAGTTCGAATCCACGTTTGGCAAGTTCGAAGGCTATCGCCGCTCTGGTGCCAAGGGCGTTTGTGCCGTTGGCGAATTTGTTGGCACCGCCGATGCTCGTGCGCTTTCCAGCGCTTCAGTTTTCAGTGGCAAAGCGATCCCGGTGGTGGCGCGATTCTCGGTGGGCGGGGCCAACCCGAAAGCGCCGGACAACACCAAGTCCCAGCGCAACCTGGCACTTCAGTTCGATCTGCCAAATGGTGAGCAGTGGCAGATGGGCAACATCTCAGCGCCTATTTTTGGCGCTTCGTCACCGCAGCAATTCTTCGGACTGGTGGCCTCACGTCAGCCCGACCCAGCCACCAAACAAGCCGATCCCGCCAAGGTCAAGGCGTTCAATGATGCCAACCCGGAGGTTCTCCTGCTGGGCAAGCACTTCGCCTCACAGCCCGTCCCGGCAAGCTTTGGCAGCATCAATTACTGGGGCGTGCATGGCTATGGTTTCGTCAATGCCAAGGGCGTCACGCAATACGGCAAATGGATTTTTGAACCGGCTGCTGGCGTACAGGGACTGAGCGACGACGAGGCCAAAGCTAGGGGGGCAAATTTCTTGTTTGACGACCTGCGTCAGCGTGTCGCTGAGGGCAAGGTCGCTTTCAATTTCAATCTGGAGTTGGCACAAGCGGGTGACGTGATCGACAACGCGACGGTGCCCTTGCCAGAAGGACGCAAGAAAGTCACGCTGGGCACGCTGAAGATCACTTCAGTCTCGCCAGACGCAGGCGGCGCCTGCTTGAGCATCACCTACAACCCGATGGTCATGCCCAAGGGCGTGGTCCCTTCGGCAGACCCGCTACTGGCGGCACGTGCAGCTCCTTACGCCATTTCGTTGGGGCGTCGCTTGTCAGAAGGCGCCAAACAACAATAAATTCTCCGCGCCGTCGCGCTTCAGGGCGCAAGAACAGAGCAATAGCGCACTACAACAGCAAGCAGGCTGCTTGCTTAGCCACGCAATTGATCTGATCAAAAAAAGGAACGCCGCGGCGTTCCTTTTTTCTATGTGGTTGGTAGTCCGCCGCAGTTTGATTCGAGGGCCGGGTAGTACCAAAATGGCTGATCGCCGAACGCCTTGGCCGTGAATGCCCAGGCCGAATATTTATAAAGCCCGTGCGGGAAATGCATGGGTTTTTTGCTGTTTGTGCCCGAGAAAAACCTCTTCCTGAAAAGAACGAGTCGCTTGCCCTGCTCAGTCCTTGCCCGGATTCTGCACCTCACTGTGCCGTGGGCAAGACAGCAGATGATCGTTCACCATTCCGGAGGCCTGCATGAAGGCATAGCAGATGGTGGAGCCGACAAATTTGAATCCGGCACGCAGCAAGGCCTTGCTCATCGCATCCGACTGCGCGGTTTTGGTCGGCACCTCGGCCATTGATCGCCAGCGGTTCTGGATCGGCTGGCCGTCCACGAAACGCCACAGGAAGTCGTTGAACGACTGCCCGCCCGCCTTCAGCGCCAGGAAAGCCCGGGCATTCCCGATAGCCGCCGCCACCTTGGCCCGATTGCGGATAATGCCGGGGTCGGCCAGCAAGGCCGCCACCTTCAGCGCGTCGTAATTCGCGATGAGTTCGGGTTCAAATCCATCGAAGACGCACCGGTAATGTTGGCGTTTCTTGAGGACGGTCGCCCACGACAGGCCAGCCTGCGCCCCTTCCAGAATGAGCAACTCGAACAGCGCGCGCTCGTCGTGGAGCGGCACGCCCCATTCGAAGTCATGGTATTCGCGGTAAAGGTCGAATCCCTCGCACCAAGGACAACGTTCCATAACGGTCACTCTCCGGCCACCCGATGCGTTCAGGGCGCCGAAGCCGTCACCCTGGCCCGCGCCCTATGCAGTTTCTGGTAGCTATCGATCAGGCGCTGGTGCCGGTCGAGCCCTTCCAGTTTCATGCTCGTTGGCGTCAGCCCGAAGAAGCGCACGCTGCCGTCCACCGAGCCAAGCACCGCATCCATGCGCGGGTTGCCGAACATGCGGCGGAAATTGGCCTCGTAATCGTCCAGTTCCAGCTCGTCGTCGAGCAGCACTTCCAACACCACGTTGAGCGCTTGGTAGAACAAGCCGCGCTCGACGGTGTTTTCGTTGTATTGCAGGTAGGTGCCGACCTGTTCGTGCGCCGCTTCAAATTGCTGCAGGGCGAGATTGATCAGCAGCTTCAACTCCAGAATCGTCAGCTGCCCCCAGGCCGTGTTCTCGTCAAATTCGACGCCGACCAGGGTGATGATGTCGGTGTAATCGTCGAGTTCGCTTTCCTCCAGACGCTCCAGCAGCGCTTCGAGGCCGGCGTCGTCGAGACGGTGCAGGTTCAGGATGTCTTCACGGAAGGCCAGCGCCTTGTTGGTGTTGTCCCAGATCAGGTCTTCCAGCGGGTAGATTTCCGAATAACCCGGCACCAGAATGCGGCAGGCGGTGGCGCCGAGCTGGTCGTAGACCGCCATGTAAACCTCCTTGCCCAGGTCTTCGAGAATGCCGAACAAGGCTGCGGCTTCGTCGGCATTGGAGTTTTCGCCGTGGCCGGAGAAATCCCACTCGACAAACTCGTAATCCGCCCTGGCGCTGAAAAAGCGCCACGACACGACGCCGCTGGAGTCAATGAAGTGTTCAACGAAATTGTTCGGCTCGGTGACGGCGTTGCTTTCAAAGGTCGGCCGCGGCAAATCGTTCAAGCCTTCAAAACTGCGCCCCTGGAGCAACTCGGTCAGACTGCGCTCCAGCGCCACTTCCAGGCTGGGGTGTGCGCCGAAGGACGCAAACACGCCACCGGTGCGCGGGTTCATGAGGGTCACGCACATCACCGGGAATTCGCCCCCCAGCGAGGCGTCCTTGACCAGCACCGGGAAGCCCTGTTTCTCAAGCTCCGCGATGCCGGCGACGATGCCGGGATATTTCGCCAGCACGTCGGCCGGCACATCCGGCAGCGCGATTTCGCCTTCGAGGATTTCGCGCTTGACTGCCCGCTCAAAGATTTCCGACAGGCACTGCACCTGCGCCTCGGCCAGCGTGTTGCCGGCGCTCATGCCGTTGCTGAGAAAGAGGTTGTCGATCAGATTGGTCGGGAAATACACCGTCTCGCCATCCGACTGGCGCACGTAGGGCAGCGCGCAGATGCCACGTTCGGTATTGCCGGAATTGGTGTCGTAGAGATGCGAGCCGCGCAGCTCGCCATCCGGGTTATAGATGTCCAGGCAGTAATCGTCGAGCAGCCCCTTCGGCAGCGCGTCCTTCTTCCCCGGCTTGAACCAGCGCTCATTCGGGTAATGCACAAAGGCCGCGTTGGCGATCGCTTCGCCCCAGAACTGGTCGTTGTAGAAGTGATTGCAGCTCGCCCGCTCGATGAATTCACCGAGCGCCGAGGCCAGCGCGCTTTCCTTGGTGGCGCCCTTGCCGTTCGTGAAGCACATCGGTGAATGCGCATCGCGGATATGCAGCGACCAGACGTTGGGCACCAGATTCCGCCACGACGCGATTTCGATCTTCATGCCGAGGCCGGCCAAAAGGCCGGACATGTTGGCGATGGTCTGCTCCAGCGGCAGATCCTTGCCGGCGATAAAGGTGCTCGCTGCCGAATCGGGATTCAGCGTCAGCAAGGCCTGCGCATCAGCATCGAGATTCTCGACTTCCTCGATCACGAACGCCGGTCCGGCCTGCACCACCTTCTTGACCGTACACCGCTCGATGGAGCGCAAAATGCCCTGCCGATCCTTGGCAGAAATATCCGCCGGCAACTCGACCTGGATCTTGAAAATCTGCTGGTAGCGATTTTCCGGATCGACGATGTTGTTCTGCGACAGGCTGATGTTCTCGGTGGGAATATTGCGCGTGTCGCAGTACAGCTTCACGAAGTAAGCCGCACACAAGGCCGACGAAGCCAGAAAGTAATCGAACGGCCCCGGCGCCGAGCCGTCGCCCTTGTAGCGGATAGGCTGATCGGCGATGACCGTGAAGTCGTCGAACTTGGCCTCAAGACGAAGCTTGTCGAGAAAATTGACCTTGATTTCCATGAGGGAATTCCAAAAATGGCGTGCGAGACGAATTGGCCGCCATTATCCGGATTTCCCGGCCAGAAAGCCGGGGCGATTTACGTCACCATTGGCCGATTTGGCCGAACAGTTGTTTGT
>OBID01000805.1_pt1 | contig 11710 bp, 5 predicted proteins | sample 1519781 | NCBI WGS metagenome assembly OBID01 (sample SAMEA3991478, study PRJEB22521) | metagenome | biome: anthropogenic terrestrial biome; feature: sewage plant; material: sludge | place: Sweden | collected 2012-09-26
AACATGTCGTACTAGATCAGCCTCATCATTTGGTATTAACCGAGGAAACTGCTATTCGATTATTTGGAGAAAAAAATCCAACTGGAAAAACACTGGACATCAAGCTGGAAGATAAGTTTGAATCATACCAGGTGACCGGGGTCGCTGTCAATGTGCCTTCCAATTCAACTATTAAATTTGATATTTTACTCAACTTTGACCGATTGTATCAGACAGCACAAGGTATACGGTCTAAAAATTCATGGAATAGTGCATCAGTGCAAACCTTTGTCCTTTTGCAACCAGGTAGTGGGTTAGCGACTAATACCGCTCAGATGGAAGAATTTTATAGTCGCCACTATCCGGATAAAGAGGCTAAGATGAGGAAAGAAAATGTCTGGAAAGGGCAAGGCCCTCCTGTGAGTTATAAATTGCAGCCTTTCAAGGAAATCCATATGGGGCGGGATAAATGGAAAGGTGCTGCAGAGGTTGACCCTAAAAGCATCTGGATTTTATTGACTATTGCTGCCAGTATCCTGATCATAGCCTGTATCAATTTTACTACCTTGGCCATAGGCCGATCTGCTGGTAGAGCAAAGGAAGTGGGTGTACGAAAGGTCATTGGAGGAAGTCGCAGACAATTGGTAAGCCAGTTTCTTACGGAAGCACTGATACTAAGTATAGTCTCGGGAGCCATAGGCATCATCCTTGCCTTGATAAGCTTGCCCTATTTTAATGCTCTTGCTGACCGACAGCTTCGTTTTTCAATCAATTTATACCCTGAGATCATTTGGTTGACACTGGCCATGATACTTATTGCCGGACTACTGGCAGGTACTTACCCCGCTATGGTCATATCCGGTTTTAAACCCTTGGAGGTGCTTAAAAGTAAGTTGCGATTGTCAGGATCCAATATATTCACCAAATCTCTTGTCACTACACAATTTGTATTAAGTATTGGTCTTGCAATTTCTACTATGCTCGTCGTACGCCAGCTTAATTATATGCGTAATCAGGATCCGGGATTTAATAAGGAAAATGTTCTTGTAGTTCATGCGGATCAGGCAAATGGCAAAGTCATCTATCCTCGATTTAGGCAATTAGGTATGGACTTGTCCGGAGTGCAAAATATCGCCAGCGGAGAGATGAGCCTGGGAGAAGGTGCTAGCTGGAGCCAGGTCGGATGGAATTACCAGGGGGAACAAAAAGACGCATATGAATATTTCGTAGATCACGATTATGTAGATGTAATGGGCATGGAACTATTGGCGGGAAAAAATTTTGATGCACAGATGCACGGTGATTATGTAATTGTAAACGAAAAGTTTGTAAAAAGTTTTGGTTGGACCATACAGGATGCTGTTGGGAAACCACTGGAAGGATATTTTGATGAAAATAAAGAAAATAAACCTTTGCCTATCATCGTCGGGGTGATCAAAGATTTTCACTTCAGACCTTTTAAGGAGGAAGTCAAGCCGCAGATGTTTCATCATTATACTGAAGATTATACGGTGCCGGACCAGATATTTGTCCGGTTACATCCTGGAGAACTCACCAAAACTTTAAAGGAACTGGAAAATAATTGGAACGCCATTGAACCAGTTTTGCCATTCAGATACAGCTTTCTGGATGAAGACCTGGATCGTTTTTATCAATCAGAAGCCCGACTGAGCAGCATCATTGGATGGGCAGGAGGTTTATCTATTTTTCTGGCCTGCCTTGGTTTGTTTGGTCTTGCAGCATTAACCGCTGTAAATCGTACCAAAGAAATAGGAATCAGGAAAGTCCTTGGAGCCAGTATTGGCAGTGTCATCAACTTGTTATCTAAAGAATTTTTAATTTTGGTCGGAGTCTCATTTTCAATTGCTGCACCTGTTGCATATTATTTTGTTAGTCAATGGTTAAAAGGATATGCTTACCGAATCGAAATACCCTGGTTAGTTTTTGTGTTGGCAGGAATAGCTGCAATGGTAGTTGCATTTTTTACTGTGGGTATTCAATCTTTTAGGGCTGCTATGATTAATCCGGTAAAAAGTCTGAAGAGTGAGTGAGGAATTAGAATCAGATATAAATCGCTAACTTCTTAATCTGATTCCTGTAATCTTTATCAAAAACATATGCTTACAAATTACTTTAAAATCGCCTGGCGCAACCTGATCAAAAACCCTTTCTTTTCTGTCGTCAATATCGCGGGTTTATCTGTAGGAATCGCGTTTGCTCTTATTATTGCTTCTTATATTTGGAGTGAGTGGAATGTTAATCGAACGCTTTTACATGCTGAAAGGCAATACATTATTCAGAGTAAATGGAAAGATCCAAACCAGGGAATAGAGTTGACTTCATTTGGGCCATTGGCCAAGGCTTTGTATAATCAGTACCCAACATTGGTAAAAAATTATTACAGATGGGATGGCATCAGTTCCAATGTAAGCCTGGGTGATAAAGCATTCAGGGAAGGTTTACAAATAGGAGACAGTACCATGCTGAAAATGTATGGGTTTGAGTTGATGGATGGTGATCCTACTACTGCTTTTGATGGGCCATACTCCTTGGTCATCACAGATGAAAAGGCCAGGAAATATTTTGGCAGGACCGATGTCGCAGGTCAAAGTCTCACTATAGAGAATTTTGCAGGAGCCAGGCATGATTTCCTGATCACCGGAGTGATGAAAAAACCAAAACGTAATTCTGTATCCTGGGTCACTGCGGACAATGATAATCAATTTTATATATCGTCTTCCGACCTGAATTATTTCGGACGGGATATGGAGACCTGGCTCAATCAATATATACCTTCGTACCTGGAGTTGCAACCCGGAGTAAGTCCAGAACAGTTGACTGTCCCTATACAACAATTGATTACGCAAAACGTATCACCAGCAATAGCTTCCAATGTCACCACTTACCTCAAGCCGCTCAACGAATATTATCTGGATGCATTTGGTGGTCTGGTGAAAAAATTGATTTATGCTTTAGGTGGAATTGCTTTTTTTATTTTGTTGATGGCGGTGATCAATTTCGTAAATCTCTCTGTCAGCAGATCGGCTACACGGCTCCGGGAGATTGGCATTCGAAAAGTGATGGGTGGGCTCAGAAACCAATTGATCTTGCAATTTCTGATAGAGTCAATCATGCTGACTACGATTGCCGCTGTATTCGCAATGGCATTGGCTGAAATGCTTAGACCATTTTTTAGAAACGTGATGGGAAAAGAGATACCTGCACTATACCAAATGCCAGGCACTTTTTTGATTAGTTTAATTATTGGAGTAATATTGGTTGGATTGATAGCCGGTATATACCCGGCATTCATATTATCCGCGATGCGATCAGTAGATTCGCTCAAAGGCAAGCTGAGTACTGTTGGTGAAAGGGTGATATTGAGAAAGTCATTAGTGGCTTTTCAATTTGCCACAGCAGCGATCGTGTTTATAAGTGCCCTTATTATTTCTCAGCAGGTAAATTATTTTTTTAAAAAGGATCTGGGTTTTGATAAGACATTTATTGTTTCCGCTCAACTGCCGCGAAACTGGACACCCCAGGGGGTTAAACAAATGCAAGATTTGAGGGCCCAGTTTGCTTCTTTGCCGGTGATCCAGGATGTATCCCTATCTTATGAAGTGCTGGATGGCAATAGCTCCGGTAATATTACTTTATATAGAGCAGATCGGGACTCTTCTCAGGCAGTAACTTCAAGCCTTTTAACTACTGATCAACATTTTATATCTACCTATGGTATACCGCTGATAGCCGGGGACTTCTATGCTAAATCAGATCCCCGGGATTCTGCTCTGATTGTCATCAATGAAACCCAATCTAAAGCGCTGGGATGGCAAAGTCCACAGGATGCCGTCGGAAGGCAGCTTCGGGTGATAGGTAATCCTTTGATAGTGATAGTAGCTGGTGTAACCAAAGATTTTAATTTTGGTGCATTTACCCGGGCCATCCAACCGATCACTTTTATGCAAGTGACGCTCAATCCAATCTATAGGGTTTTTTCATTCAAATTAAAACCAGGAGATATTGGAAACTCCTTAACCAATATTCAGAATAAATGGAATACTTTGATGCCCGGTGCTCCATTTGAGTACTCTTTTATGGATGATAAATTATCCAATCTATACCTGACGGAGTTACAATTGAAGAAAGCTTCCTATGCGGCGACGATATTAGCTTTGATCATAGTCTTTCTTGGTGTACTCGGTTTGATAGGATTGAGTATTCAAAGGCGGGTTAAAGAAATCGGTATCCGTAAAGTTTTAGGATCTTCTGTAGGAGGCATCATGCTGCTATTTGTGCGTGAGTTTTTAACTATTGTGTTGTTTGCGGGAATAATTGCCAGTCCAATAGCTTATATCCTGATGCACCGGTGGTTACAAACCTATGTATACAGAATAGATATGACTTTATATCCTTTTATTTTTTCTTTTGGTGCTTTGGTGTGTTTCACTACTTTACTGATTTGCCTGCAAACTATAAAAGTAGCCAGTAAAAATCCTATCGGAAGCCTCAGAGCTGAATGAGGTAATGTACTTTTTTTAGAAGGAAGCCTGTAAATCGACCGTGAAGGGTGTGGATAGTATTCTCTTTGTAAAATAATTGGAATCGGCAGAAGTTACCTTTTTACTTGACGAACTGTACAGAATGAATCATCGGAAGAAAATGACTAATGGTCTCCCAGGATTCGCCTCTATCACCTGAGAAAAATAGGTTTCCCGTAGTTGTACCAAAGGCAAGTCCATCACCGGAAGTAGCGAGCGCATGCCGATACACAATATCAAAACATCCGGACTGTGGAAGGCCATTTCGTTGCTGATGCCATGTCTGACCTCCATCATCCGTACGGCAGATACACAACGCACCATCAATAGCTATTCGGTTTCCATCGCTTGTTGCCGGAGCTACCCAGGCCTGGTCAGGATTGTCATCTGCTACCGCAATCGCAAAACCAAAATTAGCAGGACCATTTTTTTCACCTACATTATGCCATTGTTTGCCACCATCAATTGATCTGAAAATTCCGCAATGGTTTTGTTGCCATAATATGTCCGGGTTAGAAGGGGCAGCAACCAATATATGAGGGTCATGACCTGTTTCTTGTTCCGGGTTTGGTAAAAACTCTGCTTTAAGGCCTTTATTTCTGATGATCCAGGTTACGCCACCGTCCAGCGTCTCAAACACACCTGCGCAACTAATACCAATGAATAGATGATCACTATCGCGAGGATCGAGTACTATAGAATGTATGCCAGGATTGTCTCTGCCCCCTCCAAACCAACCGGTTTTGCGGGTAGGATGCATCCAGAGTGAATTATTTAAATGAAAACTATTACCTGCATCATTACTGACGAATAAGCCGCCCGGGTCTGTTCCCAGCCATAACCGATCAGGATGGTTGGAGCCACCATGATTCATGGCCCATATATATTTAGTAGTCGCCGGTACTCCGTCTTTGACTTCTTCTCCTTCTGCATAAGCTGGTGCAGTGACTTCTTCCCAGGTAACACCTCTATCAAAGGAGCGATGCAGTTTGACTCCCCAATGGCCATGGTCTAGACAAGCCCACCAGGTATTATTTCTTTCGTCTGCGTAGGCTATGGATACCGGTATTCCTTCAAATGAAAAATTTTCCAATTTCCATTGTCCCCCAATTCTATTATACGCAATAAATCCTTTGCGTGTGCCCAATAATATGGTCTGTTTCATCCTGGATAAATATTATTAAGATTAAAAATGAAATAAATTTTTTAGCCTCCGGATAGTGCCTGAACGATGTAAATCTCGCTATCCGGCTCAAACCGATCGGCCAATTTCGCCCGATCATCGATCATATCACCATTGATAAATATGTTCACATGTTTGCGAAGGCTGCCTTGTTCATCTACAATATATGTCTGGATCCCGGGATATTTTAAATTTATTTCATGTAATACCTCCGGCAAAGAACGCCTTTCGGTACTATGCTCACCTAAAGTTGGGAAAAATCGCTTTAATGCCTTGGTAAATTTTACGACTGCCATTTGTCCAATCAAAAAACTAAGATAGGACGAAAATTATTTTTATGCTTTAATTATTTTTTTTGTGAATTTACCAGACCCCATTTACAATTTGATCAGGTAAATGCCGGAAGATTGTTGACATATATCGTGTGAAGTATGAGCATGATAAATGGTTGTTTGATAGATGAGGTTTCCTTTCATATAGAAAATATCCATTTTAGATTGAACATAAGTTTGACCTTTCAAAAGCAGTGCCATGATTTGTATTCACCAATCAGATGGATCATTTTTGAACAAATTTGTATCAAAAACGAACACTTTAAATTGGTACTTATGACTTAACACATTGATTGTCAATATTTAAATCACGTGGTACGTTTAATGATATTATTATAAGTGCCATGATCTCTCACTATTCACGGACCGCTAAAATCCTTTTTAAAATTTAAAATTATTCCTTGAGTGGACGATTGATATGACTAATTAAGAAGATAAATATGTTTAGAAATTATTTCAAAATCGCCTGGAGAAATATCCTCAAAAACAAGGGGTTTGCGTTTATCAATATTACTGGACTCGCTATTGGGTTGACAGCGTGTGTCCTGATCCTGATGTACGTGATAGATGAAAACAGCTATGATCGGCACCATAAGGACGGAGAGCGCACCTACCGCATCATTTCTCAGGTCAAAGGTGATAAGTTTGTAGGTTCTTCGGCACCTACCGCAATGGGTTTAAAAAATGATTTTCCGGAAGTGGAGGAGGTGACACGTTTGCTCCGGTTTCCAGGCAATGAAAAAATGCTGTTGAAAAATCCAGCTACCCAAAATGCCTTTTATGAAACTAATTGTTACTACATAGACTCTACTTTCTTTGATTTATTTTCTTATGAATTTAAGTATGGAGATATAAGAACGGCTTTAAATGCGCCCAATGTTATCATCTTGCAGGAAGAAGCAGCAGAGAAATTATTTGGGCCCATTGATCCGGTAGGTAAGGTTATCAATGTGGGGCTTTCTTTTGGAGCATTTGATTATACTATAAAAGGTGTAATTAAGACGACTTCGGCCAAATCGCATATTCCTGCCCATGTCTTTCTGAGTATGAATAATGGCGATATTGGTGATTGGGCCAAAAATCAAACCAATTGGGCCAGTAACAATCTGTTTGTAACTTATTATAAACTCAAAGCTAATACGGATCATCACACATTTGAACGGAAATTGCCAGCGTTTGTAGATCGCAATATGGGAGAAGATATGAAAGCGATGGGATTTACCAAAACTTTAATAGTGCAACCAATGAAAGATATTTATTTGCATTCTAATTATGCATTTGAAATAGCGCCAAATGGCAATATTAAATATCTCTATGTATTTTCTTCCATTGCATTTTTTATTTTGCTTTTGGCCTGTATAAATTTTATGAATCTAAGTACTGCCCGCAGTGAAAAGCGAGCTGCTGAGGTAGGGATGCGCAAGGTGGTTGGTGCCTATAAAAGTGATCTCATTGCCCAGTTTTTAAGTGAATCAGTGATTTTGAGCTGCGTGTCCATGTTCCTTACTTTGATCCTGATTACATTGGTTACCCCTCTATTTAATCATTGGACCAAAAAGAATCTTTCTGTATTGGACGACCCTCGATTGGTGGCGGTTATTATAGGATTAGCATTAATCACTGGTGTGCTGGCAGGGCTTTACCCCGCTGTTTATCTTGCCTCTTTCAAACCAATAGCAGTGTTGAAAGGTAAAATTAAAAACAACTTTTCAGTGGTCGCCATCCGTAAAGGATTAATCGTATTTCAATTTTTTATTTCCACTGTATTAATATTTAGTGCGATCCTTATCAACGGTCAAATGAGGTATCTCAGCAATTACTCGCTTGGATTCGATAAATCGCAAAAATTAATTCTTCCGCTACAGACTCAAGAGTCGGATCGCAGCTACCAGTCCCTTCGTGTAGCTATTGAAAGCAACCCGGTAGTACAATCTATCGGTCGTGGAGCTGCATATCCTGGCATTGAACAACTGCAGGATATGTTGTTTTATGGTGAAGGCAAGACAATAGAGGACAATGTAGACATTCAGATGGTCAATGTGGATGAAGGTTATTTTAAAACGCTGGGATTTACACTTCTTTATGGTCGTGCTTTCTCTAAAGAATTTTCTAATGACACTCTTGGATTGGTTTTAAATGAAACCGCTGTCAAAAATTTGGGTTACACTCCTGAGACAGCAGTAGGCAAGAAGGCCACCTATGATTTTCACAATGAGATCGTGGAAATGAATATCCTCGGCGTCATGAAAGATTATAACTATCAAAGCTTGCACACAACCATCAAGCCGATCGGTCTGACCATTTCACCCTTTTTTGGCTCACCCAGTAGTTATATGATCGTGAATATCAATACCCGGGATTTTTCAAAATTAATCTCTCAGGTAAAAACGATTTGGAGCGGAATCAATCCCAACTCTCCTTTTGAGTATTCTTTCCTTGATCAAGACTTTCAGAAAAATTATGAAAAGGAAACCAAATCGGGCCAGGTCGTCAAGGCATTTACTGTAATAGGTATCTTCGTCGCGTGTCTCGGATTATTCGGTCTGGCCGCATTTTCTACAGAACAAAAAGTAAAGGAAATCGGTGTTCGGAAGGTATTAGGTGCCGGCGTGCCAGGATTGGTTGGTATGTTGTCAAAAGATTTTTTAAAGCTGGTAGGTATTTCGATTTTTATCGCACTTCCTGTTGGATACATGCTGATGCGTCAATGGCTTATGAGCTTTGCATATCAGGTCAGTATGGATTGGTGGATGTTTTTCCTGGCTGGTTTGACCTCATTATTCATAGCTTTTGCCACGGTGAGCTTTCAGACTATCAAGGCAGCTGTGGCCAATCCGATTAAATCTTTAAGAACTGAATAACTTCGACAATCTCTACTACAACAATTCAACAAGCTCAATTTTAAAAACTGGTAATTATGCTTAAAAATTATATCACCATCGCGATACGAAATCTTTGGAAAAACAAGGTTTTTTCATTTATCAATATTGCCGGACTCATGCTTGGCCTGGCTTGCGCTATACTTATCATTTTATATGCCAAGGATGAGTTGAGCTATGACCGCTTTCATGTGAATAATGAACTATATCGGATCGTAACCAGATGGTATAACCCGGATGGGAGTTTAAAAAGTACTGATGGCAACACAGGAGATCTCCAAGGTCCGAGATTTGCAAATAGTATTCCTGAAATGAAGTCTTTTGTCAGGATTCAAAGTGAGTCAGTGGATATCCGGCATGGGATGGAAATAAATAGCTATGAAAATTTATCAGTGGATTCTAATTTTTTTAATGTTTTCTCATTTCCACTTCGGGCTGGAGATGCTGCTACTTGTCTTCAAGCTCCGAAATCTATTGTAGTCTCAGAAGAAATGGCAAAGAAATTCTTTAATTCTACTGATGTGGTAGGCAAAACGCTGGAAGTGAAAGTAGATGATCAATTTATGCCATACTCGATTTCTGCTGTGAGTCGGAAATGCCCTCAAAACTCTAGTATCAAATTTGATTTTTTGATGAAAAAGACGGTATCTACGGCTGAATTACAAAATGATGAAAATTGGTTCAATTTTTTTCAGAACTCGTTTGTTACACTGATTCCGGGAGCCAATATTAAAACTGTAGAAGCCAAAATGAAGCAAGTCTATGAATCTGAGTCCAAAGTAGCTCAAGAAAAAATGATGGAAGAATATGGCATCAATGAAACAGCCGGCTATTTTTTACAGCCTGTCACAGACATGCATCTTAGCAGGGAGTTCGGAGCCAGCAATGGTTTAGTAGATGATAGTAACCCTATGTATTCCTATATTCTCTCAGGTATAGCCATCTTCATATTGTTGATAGCCTGCATCAATTTTATCAACCTATCTATTGCCCGATCTTTAAAAAGGGCCAAAGAGATCGGAGTCAGAAAGGTCATTGGATCTGATAGAGGCCAGTTGATGTGGCAGTTCATGGGAGAGTCATTTTTACTTTGTTTCATCGCATTTGGCTTGGCCATATTGTTGGCTGTCGCTTTATTGCCTACATTTAATCACCTGGCCAACAAAGCGCTTTCATTCAGTTATTTGATGGATTTTAAATTGGTAGGTCTATATATTTTAATGTTTTTTATCACTGGATTGATCGCAGGGTTTTATCCTGCCGTCATGATGAGTGGATTTAGCCCGGTGGATACTTTATATGGAAGATTTAAACTGGCTGGAAATTTTTTGCTTCAAAAAAGCCTGGTCATATTACAATTTGGTCTGGCTTCATTTTTAATCATCGGGACTATCGTGATCTATCTTCAATTTAAATACCTGGTGAATACCAATCTGGGTTACGATGATAAAAATGTGGTCATGGTCAACGGGAGTATGTCACGAGAAAAAGCAAATGTATTCAAACAAGAACTTTTGAAGCATCCCATCATTGAGTCCGTTGGACTGAAAAATGGTGGATTTTGGGAGACTGTAGCGAAAGTGAATGGGGAACAAAAAATTGAAATTAAATATGAAACAGTTGATGAAGATTATGTTCCCATGTTTAAATTACAGGTAATAGAGGGTAGAAATTTTGATCGCAATTTCCCTTCTGATTCTTCGCATTCAGTGTTGGTTAACGAATCTTTTGTAAAGGAAGCTGGTTGGAAAGATCCATTAAATCAAATTGTGGATTTTTGGTATAGAAATGAAAAATATTCTGTGGTTGGGGTGGTCAAAGATTATCATTTTAGTGACCTCTCTCAAAAGATAAAGCCCCAACTATTTACTATGAGAGCGGGTAACAGGTATGGAATGGCCAATATTAAGATCAAACCTGGGTCAGAGACCTTGAGCTTAAAATACATAGCTGATACCTATAAATCCATATTCCCAATCAATGCCTATTCTTATCGTTTTATGGATGCTGAAAATCGCACTAAGTATGCTTCGGAGGCAAAGTGGAAACAAATCATCCTTTATAGTTCCATACTTACCATTTTTATTTCCTGCATAGGATTATTTGGTCTAGCATCACTTTCGACAGAGAAAAGGAACAAAGAAATAGGTGTGCGCAAAGTCTTGGGGGCTTCTGTGGCCAGTATTGTACAGTTATTGACTAAGGATTTTTTGAAGCTGGTAGGTGTTTCTTTTTTATTTTCTTTTCCTCTGGCCTATTATGCTGCCCATAAGTGGTTGGCCAATTATCCATACCGCATTGATCTCCAAATTGGGATCTTTGTACTGACTGCGTTTATCACCATAGGCATAGCTTTGTTTACGGTGGGATGGGATTCTGTCAAGGCGAGTATGATGAATCCTGTCAGGTCCTTGAAGACTGAATAGTGGTGAAAAATGGATGTTAGAGATGCAACCCTAAAGCTATATTCCCCCTCCTTGGTGTATGCTTAGAAGTTACTACAAAATAGCATGGCGTAGTTTGACCAAAAATCTTTCCGCCTCAGTTATCAATTTGATAGGACTCTCCGTGGGATTCACCTGTGTGATGCTGATGGTATTGTATATGCAGCATGATTTAAGTTTTGATAGGTTTCAGCTGAAAGGTGATCGTATCGCCAGGGTGATTATGCAGTACAGTTTTGGGGGTAGTGAGGTGACCAGTGGCAATTTTACCAGCACCAAAGTATTGCCTTCTTTCAAAAAGAACTTTCCTGAAGTGATTGATGGTGTGAGGATATATGAGGCATCGAGGATA
>OBID01000807.1_pt1 | contig 11691 bp, 12 predicted proteins | sample 1519781 | NCBI WGS metagenome assembly OBID01 (sample SAMEA3991478, study PRJEB22521) | metagenome | biome: anthropogenic terrestrial biome; feature: sewage plant; material: sludge | place: Sweden | collected 2012-09-26
TCGTCGAATGGATGACAAGCAATTGATTGCCGCCGTACTTCTTCGGGATGATCATGCCGAGGAAGCCCTTGTCCTTGATGTAGCGCCAGGCGTCGGCCGGCAGGTCATAGAGTTCCTGCGTCACTTGCCAGTCATTGACCAGACGGCAGGCCTCCTCGCATTCGTTGTCGAGAAACGACTGTTCGGCCGGCGTCAGTTTCGGCTGCGGGTAGGCGTGCAGTTTCTGCCAGTCGGGCGCGCCCCGGAACAACTCCCCCTCCCACCAGACGGTGCCGGCCTCAAGGGCGTCGCGCTCGGTGTCCGACATCTGTGGCAGCACCTTGCGATAGGTGGAAAAAATGGGCCGGGTGATGATGCTTCGGCGCAAGGGCCGAATCAGAATCAGCCCGGCCAAAGCCACCAGGGTGGCTAACCCGAGCAGAGGGATGAGGTTGTTGAACATGCTGTTGTCTCCTTGTATGTCTTTTTTGGTTTTGGTCGTTTATTTGCTGTCGACCGCAGCATCGGAAAACTGAGGCAACTGGGCGCGCAAGCCGCCAAGCAGGAAGGACATGAGGCGCGGCACCAGACGATCCAGGCGGTCCGTCGAATCTTCATCCTCGATCTGCCAGTCCGTCACCAGACGCAGCGCATCGGTACCGGCGATGGCATAGGACGTGGCACCGAGCATGAAATGGAAGCGCCAGACGATCTCGGCCTTGGGCACCTCGGGCAGCGCCCTGAACAACGCCTCCTTGTAGCGGTCCATCACCGTCTTGTATTCATGCGCCAGGAAGGCACGAATGAACTCGGAGGGCTCGGTCAGTGTCCGGCCAAGCAAACGCAGGAAGGTCATCCCGCCACGATTTTCATCGCCCGCCATGCGCAGCAGGGTGCCGAAAAAGGCATCGACGATGGCCGACGGCTTGACCGGCTCGCCATTCGCCTCGGCCTCGAGCACATCGAGCACCCGCATGCGCTCTTCGTTGAGCCAGTCAAGACGTCGCCGGAAAACCTCCTGCATCAGCGACTCTTTCGAGCCGAAGTGATAATTTACGGCCGCGAGGTTGACGCAGGCCTCGCTGGTGATCTGGCGCATCGATGTTCCCTCGTAGCCATGCGCCATGAACAGGCGCTCGCCGGCATCGAGAATTCTTTCGCGCGTATCGACAGTACGGTTTTCCATTGGGTGCCCTCTTTTTTCTTATGATTCATACGTTCGTTTTAATCATAAGAAAAACAGTGAGCCATGGCAAGCAATATTTGAATCTCAGGAATTGAGTTGCCGGATGTAGTCGATGATTTCAGCCGCCGGCACCGGCCGGCTGTAGAGGTAACCCTGCACCAGATCGCAACCACGGCTGCGCAGGTACTCGAGTTGCTCTGCTGTTTCGACACCCTCTGCCACTACCTTCAGACCCAGATTGTGGGCAAGGCCGATAGTCGCGTCGCAGATCACCGAACCACCAGTATCCTCGCCGATTTCTTCGACAAAGGAACGATCCAGTTTGAGGTGCTTTAGCGGGAACATGCGCAGGTAGCCGAGCGACGAGTATCCCGTCCCGAAATCATCGATCGCGACAACAATACCCATGCTGTGCAGGATATCGAGAATGCGTACCGTCTCGAGCGGCTGCTCCATTGCCACCGACTCGGTGATTTCAAAAATGAGGTCCTGCGCCTGCAGATCGTAGGCCTCGATAATGCCCCGGGCCAGCACCGGCAGATTGCCATTGCGCATCTGGACGGCCGAAATATTGATGCCCATCCTGACGCCGGAAATTCCCGCCGCATAGAACTCGGCCAATTGCCGGCAGGCAGCCCACAAAACCCATTCACCCAGCGGCTGGATCAGACCGGTTTCTTCGGCAATGCCGATGAAACTGCCTGGTGCCAGCAGCCCTTTCTCAGGATGTTTCCAGCGCACCAAAGCTTCGACGGCGGCCACCTTGCCCGTGGCCATATCGATTATCGGCTGGAAATGCAGGACAAATTCGTCGCGGGCAAGCGCCTGACGCAGCGCGTGCTCGGTTTTCAGCCGATCCAGCGCCACATCATTCATCTTGGCATCGAAAAACTGGAAGTTTTTCCGACCCGCTGCCTTGGCGTGATACATGGCCGCATCAGCATTTTTCATCAAGGTCTCACCATCGAGCCCATCGGTGGGAAAAATGGCAATGCCGATGCTTGGGGAGGTGTAGAGATCGTGGCCGCTGATCAGGTAGGACCGGCTCACGCTGGTCACCATTTTTTCAGCAATCAGGGCAATCGAACTGGTGTGATCGACGCCGGAAAGCATGATCACGAACTCGTCACCCCCCAGTCGCGCCACGACATCACTGTCCCGCACGCTTTCACGCAGGCGTCGGGCTACCTCGATCAGCAATTCATCACCCGTATGATGCCCGAGCGTATCGTTGATCACCTTGAAGCGATCGAGATCGATGAACATCACCGCCACACGCGAACCTTCCCGTCGGGCCGTCGCCAGGGCCTGATCCATCCGCCCCTTCAGGCTGAGCCGGTTGAGCAGGCCGGTAAGCACATCGTGGTGCGCGATGAAATGGAGGCGCTCCTCGGCCGCACGCTCCGAGGAGACGTCGGTAAAGTGGGCCGTGTGGTAGATAACTTTCCCCTCGTCATCCCGGATGACGGAGATGGAGACCCACTTCGGATAGATGCCCCCGTCCTTGCGCCGATCCCAGATTTCACCTTGCCAGAAACCGCGCTCGGAGATCTCCCGCCACATATGGGCATATTCCTCCGGCGTCGTCCGCCCGGCCGATAGAAAACGGGGATTCCGGCCAGCGGCCTCCTCTGCGGAATATCCCGTCAGTCGCGTAAACGCGGGGTTGACCGTGATGATGTTGTTGCTCGCATCCGTAATCAGGATCGCCTCGCCACTGTGCTGAACAGCGCTGGCCAGCAGTAGCATCTGCGCCTCGGTCTCGTGCTGGAGGCTTACATCCTGGGAGGTGCCGATGACCCGCAACGGCTCGCCATTCTCTCCATACTCGGTTTCGCAAACCTCCAGAACATATTTGATCCGGCCATCCGGCAACCGCAGGCGATGCTTGAGATTGGCCTGCTGGCGAAGCTCGATCGAATCGTTGAGCGTCTTGTCAACGATGGCCCTGTCCTCGGGATGAACCCGGGCAAGAAACTCCTGATAAGGCGAGCCGCCGGCCGCCGGAAAAATTTCAAAAATCCGGTACAGCTCATCCGAACACCTTACCGACATGGTCGCCAGATCAATTTCCCAACTGCCCAACTGGGCAATGCGCTGGGCTGTACCCAGACGTTCGCCATTTCTACGCAAACTGGCTGCCGTGGCGAGCTCACGTTTTCGGGTGTGGAACAGGCCATTGAGGACAACGAGGAGGCTGCCCAGCAGGACAGTCCCCAGCCCACCGACAAGCAGCATCCGCTGCTGCCAGGACCCCATCACGTCCGATCTCGACAAGGCTGTCAGCACATAAAAAGGATAGCGCTCAAGCACCCGATAGCCGACTACCCGATTCACGCCATCGCTCTGCGCCGTAAACTCGAGAACACCTTCTCGCTGCCCAGATGTGATGGATTGAAAGACAGGATGGGAGGAGTCAAGTGACCGGCTGATTCCGGCCGGCGACGGCGGATGTTGAAGGACCAGCGCATGGCTGTCGCTTCGCCGGATTGACATCTCCCCAGAGGGGCCAAGGCGGGACTCGTTGAACATCTGCTCAAAGAAATCAACCTCAATTGCCGCGCTGACCACACCGAGAAAGCGACCATCAGCGGCACGGATCGCCCGGGCGGCTACAAAGGTATCCCGACCGGTTATGCGCGATTTGACGACCTCGGAAAAAACTACCGCCCCCCCTTTTCCGCTTTTCGAAATCTCGAAATACGACCGATCGAACAGATTGACGTACTCACCGCCGCCCGAGAGATACAGCAGGTTGCCGGCCGAGTCGATTACCCGAAAACCGGCAACTTCAGGGAACGCACGCTGCAGGCGTTCAAGCTCCTTTTCGATGCTGGGGCGAAACCGGGGGACGGCAGAGGTGTTCAGCGAATCTGCTGGTACGCGCTCTTCGAGTGCATCGAGCGTCACATCGACGCGGCGCAAGGTGGCATCAAAACGTACGTCGAGCAACTCAGCCTGGGTTTTGGCTAGCGATCGGGCATCCGCCCAGACCTCCTGATATGCCGACCACATTACATAGCCAAGCAGCATGAACCCGCCAATCGCCAGCGTAACCAAGGCGATCCAAAGGTGATTCGCATTGCGAGCAGTCTGTTGTCCGGGCATTGTCTCCATGTCTCGCTGATGTACGGCCAAACCCTCGAAGGCCCATTCTGATCAGTTGGTTCCGGAATTGCAATGAGCTACCGGCAGCGGGCGCGGGAAGGGCTGACGGTATTGCAGGAAACGGCAAGTCACATCCAAATTGCTATGGCGTTCGCGAAAAATCTTGGCCGATTCTTCGTGAATAGGCCATTGATCGAGTGGTATATCTGCCGGAAACAGCGAGTCGCCTGGGAAAGCCTGCTCAATACGCGTCAGATAGAAGCGATGGCAATAGGGCCACGCAGCCGAATAAATCGAAGCGCCACCAATGACGAAAACCGGCTTGCCGGTTGCCAGCGCAGCCTGCAAGCCCTCCTCGACCGACGCCACGCGAACGCAGCCGGGGCGCAAGACCAGATCACGCTGACGGCTGACAATGAATGAATCAGCCGGCACTACGTCCATCGACTCATACGTCAGGCGACCGATCACCAGCGCCGCGCCTTCCACCATTTTCTCGAAATAGGCGAGCTCCTCTGGAATATCCCAAGGCAGCCAGCCATCCAGTCCGAGCATGCCATTGCTGGCAACCGCCCCGATGGCCGAAATCACCGTTTGCTCTTTGCCCACTGCTCGCGTGTCAGGGAAAGTGAAATGGCCGGCGTCCCTTGCCCGTGATAGACATGCGGCTTATGCATCGAAACATGCGCCGAAGTCACGATAGGCACACCGAAAATCGCATCCATCACCTCCAGAATGCTGGACTCGAGGCATTCGCAATGGGCGTTACCCTCCAGCTTGCGAATGGCCAGAAAAATCACCTCGTAATCGACCACCTGGCGAATATCGTGCGGATCGGACACCGCATCCATCGGCGCCCAAGCGTCAGCATGAACGATTACCGCCTGCGGCCCATGCTTCTCGAGCGGGTTGCAGCCGGTACGGAGTTGAATGGTCGCGTCCACGGAGGCGCACCAGTTATTTTCGAGCACGAATCAGATTCCTTCTATGTCATTCGAGAGGAGCAAGACTGAACGATACCAAAGCCGGTGGCGATCAGCAGACAAAAAAACAGGCGCCGCGGCGCCCGATTGCCAAACATCAGGAAAATTCGTCAGGCCGTCACGTTAACTAGCGTTCCCGTCTGCTGACCGGAAGTATTGACTACGGGGGCCGACGTGGTCGCAGACGCAATGGGCGCACCCGACTCAAGCACCTTGCCGATCTGGGTTTGCAAATCGCTCAACTGGCTCTGCACTTCACCAACAGCACTCCGGTTAGCGAGATCAAGGCGAGCCTGACTGGCATCGCCCTGCGCCTGCCGCGACTGGACCTGCAACGAACGGGCATTTTCCTGCGCCCGGTCAGCAACGCTCTGCGCAGAACGTGCCTGAGCCTGCAAGGCCGACGCCTGCTGCTCGGCCTGATCGGCGGTACGCCTTGCCTGTTGCAGCTGAAGTTGCGCCCACAGCCCACTGCTGGCCGATTGAGCACCGGATGCCGACGTTACTGCCATTTCGTCACCAATCGATATTACGAATCTGCCAATTCTTACGCCGTCACATTGACCAGAGTGCCGGTTTCCTGGCCCTCCGCATTCTTGACCGGACGCGGCGACTCTTCCGTGCGCTCGACACGCTCCTCGGGCCTCGGCTCACGCCTCTCGGCTTGCTGAACCTGTTGCGCCTGAGTCGCCTGGGTCGCCTGAGTGCTCGAATTCGTATAAGCACTGATAGTGGAAGCTACTGATTGAATATCCATTTCTTCACCTCAACAGGGGAATACCTAACCTAACTTTACACCAATTGGCAAAATATTCCAGAAGTATCCATTGCGCCCTAAAGTAAAAAATCAGCAACAATAACAACAAGACCAAGGCAGGAAATACGGCACTCCGGAAGGGTACACCGCAGCTTTTCTCTGGGGAACCCACGATCACGGTTCTTGCCATGGCAGTTCAGCTTGAACTGCCTTGGATGCGATTTGTTCGCCTGCCAAGTCCACCAACCCGCCGGCGCGAATTCCGAGCAGACGGATACGCTGCTCCAGTGGGACCCGCTTCAGGCATAGGCCGGCATTCTTGCGAATCTCGGCGCCATCGTTGATGGCGACGGGTAGCGTTACGTCTCGGGTGACGACACTGAAGTCCGCGTAGCGAATTTTTATGCCGATTGTCCTGCAGGCGTAGCCTTTGCGCTTCAGGTCGTCCCCAACGCGCAGACATAGCGACGTAAATTTCTCCGACAACTCGGGCTTATCCTGTCGGACGTGTAAATCCCGCTCGAAAGTGGTTTCGCGGCTAATTGATTTCGGCTCCGACTCGGTTACCACCGGCCTGTCGTCAATGCCATAAGCGATGCGATGCATCCACAGCCCGGTGCTCCGGCCAAACTTGCGGATCAGAAATTCCTGCGGCGTGGCGGCCAGTTCGCCGATAGTCCGAATGCCATGGCGCTCAAGACGCTCGCTGGCCTTCGGTCCTATCCCATTCACCTTTTTTGCAGCCAGCGGCCAGATCCGAGTCGGAACATCGTCCAGCGACAAGATCGTCAGCCCATTCGGCTTCTCGAGGTCCGAGGCAATCTTGGACAGCAGTTTGTTGGGCGTCACGCCTATCGAACAACTCAGCCCGGTTGCAGCAAAAACGGCATCCTTGATGCGCTGAGCCAGGCTGCGCGTTTCCTCCGAAATATCGCTTAGATCGACGTATATTTCGTCAATGCCACGATCCTCGACATTGGGCGCGATCGCCCGAACAGCGGCTTTGAACAACTGCGAATAGTGGCGGTAAGCCTCGAAGTTGGCTGGCAGAAGAATGGCCTCCGGCGCCAGCTTCGCCGATTTCATGAGCCCCATGCCTGAAAACACCCCTAAAGCCCGGGCCTCATAGGTCGACGTGGTAATCACGCCCCGCCCTGTGTACTCACGCAAACGGGAAAAATGCCTGGAGCCGTCGGCCTGCACCGCTGGTTGATGAACACTTCGCCCGCCGACAACGACCGCCTGCCCGCGCAACTCGGGATAACGAAGCAACTCGACCGAGGCAAAAAAGGCATCCATGTCGAGGTGGGCGATGCGACGAACACTGTTCATTTGAACAGTATATCAAACCAGCGGCAGGCCATTTGAATGCTCGCTATTTTTTCCTGTGCGGAAATACCCATACGAGGCCAGTCGGCCAACGCGGCAGCAAGGCGAATTAAGCGACCAAGTCCGGGAAAAGCACGTCTGTAAATCCGAAGCGGGCAAAATCCCGCATCCGCGATGGATAAAGCCGACCAATGAGGTGATCGCATTCGTGCTGGACAACCCGGGCATGGAAGCCATCGACTATCCGGTCGATTGGCTGGCCGTCCGCATCGAAACCCTGGTAACGGATGCGGGCGTGGCGCGGCACTTCGCCACGCAGACCGGGAACGGACAGACAGCCCTCCCAGCCCAATTCTTCGCCATCGCCCAGCGGCGTGATGATCGGATTGATCAGAATGGTCTGCGGCACCGAATCAGCATCCGGATAACGCTCACTTTTTTCGAATCCGAAGATCACCAACTGCAGACCAACACCAATCTGCGGCGCCGCCAGGCCAACGCCACCCGTCGCGGCCATGGTGTCGAACATATCCTCGATCAGTTGCTTCAACTCTTCTGTCCCGAACGCCATCACCGGATCGGCCGTCTTGAAAAGCAGCGGTTCGCCCATGCGCAGGACTTGTCTGACTGACATCGTGGCTTTCCTCAATCCTGATTTCGCGTTGGAGAACTTCGAATATTAGGGGAGACAGGCGAAACGTGCAGACAAAAAAAGCCCCGGAATTGCTTCCGGGGCTAACCGAGGTTGCTGCAGAGAGAAAGGTTCCTCCGGTCTCAGGCAGGGGCCTGACTTTGTCGACTTCACCTTGGCGTGCCAATCGCACTGCCTGCGGCTCGTCTTCGCGTCAATCCCCTGCCTGAGACCGGAGCTGCCGTCAGGCGTAAGTCGGGGCGAAGGCGGCTTCGGGATTGGTGGCCGGGCCCTTGTCTGTCCAGTACGGTGAAAGTTTGCGCAGTTGGGCGACGATGGGCGGCACGGCGGCGATGACGCGATCGATTTCTTCTTCGGTGTTGTAGACCGATAGCGAGAAACGGATTGTGCCGTGCGCAGCCGTGTAGGGAATGCCCATGGCGCGCATGACGTGCGATGGTTCGAGCGAGCCGGAGGTACAGGCCGAGCCTGAGCTGCCGGCGATGCCAACCTTGTTGAGCAGCATCAGAATGCCTTCACCCTCGATGTATTCAAAGGCGATATTGCTGGTGTTCGGCAGACGGTTGGATACATCACCGGTCGCGAAGCAGTGGGTGATCTGGTTCAGGATGCCCTTTTCCAGCTTGTCGCGCAGGCGGCGGACTTCGGTGTTTTCGAATTCCATTTTCTGCATGGCCAGTTCGCATGCCATGCCGAGGCCGACGATGGACGCCGAGTTCTCGGTGCCGGCGCGACGCCCGCGTTCCTGATGACCACCACGGAGCAGCGGACGGAAGCGGCAGCCGCGACGCAGGTAAAGTACGCCGATACCCTTCGGTGCGTGCAGCTTGTGACCGGACAACGAGAGCATGTCGATCTTGGTGTTCTTGAGGTCGATGGGAATCTTGCCAACGGCCTGCACTGCGTCCGTGTGGAACATGATGCCCTTGGCGGCAGCCAGTTCGGCCATCTCGACGACAGGGAAAATGGTGCCTGTCTCGTTGTTGGCCCACATCGCCGACACGATGGCGACGCGGTCGTGCAGCAACGACTTGTATTCGTCCATGTCGATGCGGCCCTTCTTGTCCACCTTCAGCTTATGGACGATGTAGCCTTCCTTCTCGAGCCAATCGCACAGCGTCAGAATGGCCGGATGCTCGACGTTGGTGGTGATCACTGTGTTGCGGTCGGGCTGGGCCTTGAGCGCCGAGAGGATGGCGGTCGAGTCGGACTCGGTGCCGCAGGAGGTGAAGATGATTTCCGAGTCATGCTCGGCACCGAGCAGCGCCTGAACCTGACTGCGGGCTTTCTTCAGCGCCTTGCCGACTTCACTACCGAAGGCGTGAATCGACGAGGCGTTGCCGAAATGCTCCGTGAAGAACGGCAGCATGGCGTCGACCACAGCGGGATCGACCCGCGTCGTGGCGTTGTTGTCCAGATAGATCGGTTTCATGGCGCAGTCCTCGGGTTCTCTGTTGAGGTTGGGATGATGTCGAATTTGGCCGTTTTTTCCGGTTGACCGTAGCAAGCCCGATTAACCGGAAAATGATTCCCGATCAGGCCTCTACGGGCATGTGCGACGAAGGCAGAACCTGCACCAGCTCACCCAGCGTTTCGATCATCTTCTGCTGGATGCCGCCGAGCGTTGCTGCTTCCATCATGCAACCGGAGCAAGCGCCCTTGAGATGCACGTAGATCTTCTTGCCCTGAACGTCGGCCAGCTCGACGTCGCCATGATCGCGCTGGAGCATAGGGCGAACCGATTCGAGCACTGCCTGGATCTTGGCGATTTTTTCGACTATCGACAGCTTCTTGGACGGCGGCTTTGGCGCTTCCGGGGTAGCCGGGCAGGCTGCCGGCGGGGAGGTTTCACCCATCCCAGGATTGTCAGACTTGACCTTGGCGAGAATTTCCTCGATCCCCTCATGACAGGCTGCGCAACCGCCGCCTGCCTTGGTGTAGAAGGTCACTTCCTCGACGGTATTCAGGCCGTTGGCCTTGATCACGTCCTCGATCATCACGGCGTCGATGGCGAAGCATTTGCAGATCAGCGCGCCTTCTTCATGGTCGTCGCTCCAAACTTCGCCACGGTAGTTGGCGATGGCGGCCTGCAGGGCTTCGCGGCCCATGACCGAGCAATGCATCTTTTCCGGCGGCAGACCGTCAAGGAAATCGGCGATGTCCTGATTGGAAATTGTCAGCGCCTCATCCAGCGTCTTGCCCTTGACCATTTCGGTCAGTGCCGACGAGGAAGCAATGGCAGAACCACAGCCGAAGGTCTGGAAGTGAGCATCGAGGATGACGTCAGTTTCCGGCTCGACCTTGAGCATCAGGCGCAGCGCATCACCGCACTGAATGGAGCCAACGTCGCCGATGCCGTTCGCGTCTTCGAGCGGACCGGAATTTCGCGGCTGAAAAAAGTGTTCGCGAACCTTGTCAGAATATTCCCACATGACTTATTGCTCCTTAGACCGAGAACGAAGAGCCGCAGGAACACTGGGCGCTGGCGTTGGGATTGTCGAACTTGAAACCGGTGTGGGTCAGCGTGTCGACGAAATCGACGGTCACGTTATCGATCATCGGGAAGGTCATCGCATCGACCAGCACCTTGACGCCCTCGACTTCCAGTTCCCAGTCATCCTCGGCCTTCTCGTTTTCGAGCTTCATGCCGTATTGCAGACCGGAGCAACCGCCGCCGGAAATGGTCAGGCGCAGCCCGATGACAGGCGTTTCAGAACCGCGGATAAAGCGTTGAACAGCCTTAATGGCAGCGGGGGTCATATTGATCATGGCGATTCTCCCAGAGTAGATGAGCTCTTCATTGCAAGCCCTGTGCCATGCCGGACAACACTCATAAGCAACTGAATTGATTGAATTGTTCCGAGAAGACGCTTTGTCGCCTTTGCGACAATCAGCCGAGAACGTGTTCGTAGGCCCGACGCAGCAGGTCGCGTTCGACTTCGCTCAACTGGCGTGACTCGGTAATGGCAATGAATCGGCCGCGAACGCGGTCCGCTGCCTCGAAGGGCGGATCGATGCCGGCAAACGCGGCAAGCAGGATGGGCGCATCGCCGTCCGGCGTATCAACCCAGGCCTGAAAATCCGCCACCGGCTCGACGGCTCCCTCTGGCAGCCCGAGATGAATCTCCGCCTCGCGCACGACCGCGACCGGATGAAACTGGACGGTCGGCGAATAATCTTCGCCACGCAGCGCTGACAGTGCCGGCAGCGGCTTGAAAGCGACAACGCCCGAACTCAGGCAGAGAAAGCGAACACGGCCGCTGGTCCCATGCTTGTGAATGAGCAGCAAACGGGGCAACGGAGTCATGGGCTACTTGGCGTATTCGGCAATGACCGGATCGCCGCTCAATTTTTCGGGCCGCCCCCAGACCTGCACGGATTCGACGTAACAGTCTTCCCGGGAGGGGTGCGCCAGCAACACCTGATACTCGGCAAAAACACGCCCATCAGGAAAGAAAGTAACCGTCCCATAACGCTGCTTGCCGCGCCACGTTGCGATCACACTGACTTCCTGCGAATAGTGATCGACCTCCTCGGCAAAGACCGCCTCGGCCCACACCGGCTCGTCGCCAATCGACAGGCCGAGTTTTTCCACCTGGCCGCGCAAGGCGACACAAACAGCTTCGCCGAACGCGGAATCAGGCAGCGCGGCCATGATCAGGCCGGCGCGTAGGTGTAGCAGTCCTTCGGACAGACG
>OBID01000808.1_pt1 | contig 11690 bp, 5 predicted proteins | sample 1519781 | NCBI WGS metagenome assembly OBID01 (sample SAMEA3991478, study PRJEB22521) | metagenome | biome: anthropogenic terrestrial biome; feature: sewage plant; material: sludge | place: Sweden | collected 2012-09-26
GCGCGCACATGGCGCAAAAACAATCGTGACTTCATGCCCTGCGTGCGGGCTTGTCTGGAAAGAAATGTATCCAGAAATTGCTCGCAAACGTGGCGAAGAATTTGAGTTCGACGTAAAGCATTATTCTGAACTCGTTGCTCCAGCAATTGCGGATGGCACCATCAAACTCACACGCCCCGTTGAAGGACGCATCACATTTCACGATTCATGCCACCAAGGGCGCGCTCAAGGATTCTACGAGCCACCTCGCGATATGCTCAAGGCAATTCCTGGCATTGACTATGTTGAGATGGAGCACAACCGCGAGGAAGGCCTGTGCTGTGGCTCAGTTGTCACGCTCGTGGGCGAAATTGACAAGGGCCCCGTACTCGGCAAACAGCGCCTTGATGAGGCTGTCGACGCCGCAGCGGATAAGCTCGTTGCACTCTGCCCTTGCTGTCAGGTCCAATTGCGCGATAGCAACCTCAAAAACAACATGAATATTGAAGTTGATGACCTTGCGCGCATTGTCGCTGAATCCGCGGGTTACGACATCCCAACCTCGGCAGAATACGCCAAATATATGTGGAGCTATTTCGATAAGTTCATCAATTTGATGAAGCCTGAAGAGATGGCAAAACTTATGGAAAAAATTTATCCTCAGATGCTCGATAATATGCCTGCTGGCATGAAGCCAATGATGCTCGCAATGCGTCACGTGCCAGGCGGGTTGGACCTGATGGAAAAAATGATGCCAACGCTCTTCCCTCTGCTCGCCCCAAGCATCCTCGGAAAGGTAATGCCCGATATGATCAAGGCAGTTCAGGATTACATTGGCGCAATGCCCGAAGATATGGAAGCGCTTATGCCTGATTTGCTTCCAAAAACGATGGACCAGCTCATGCCAACCTACCTGCCCGAACTTATACCTTTCCTCGTTCCTTCATTTATTGATTTTGTAAGAAAGGGCGCAAAGTAAGCCACGACGAAATGATTAATGTTTAAACCGAGTGCGTTGTTTCTCTATCAACTCACTCAACAAAATGCGCTGAGGGCGCCAGAGCTTAAAAAAGCTGTGGCGCTCTTTTCCTTTGTGGGTAAGCGAGGGCAAGGTAATTTTAATGTTTGGAAAGGCCGAAACCATGCGTTGTTCCTGGGCATTTAATTCAAGACGAATACGCTGTTGCTGAGCATTGAGATCAAAACGTACCTGTTCCAATTTAGTGTCAAGTTGGGTTTTTAGCTCACCGCGCAACTGTATTAATTTGGCGCCAAGTTTGTGTACCTTAATAAGCGTGTAGGTAACATCGTAAGCAAATCCCACCGCGAGTATCGACGCAAGACTCAAAGACGCCGCGGGAGCGAGTTGCTCAACCGCATATTTAACATGTGGCTGAATCCCTTTAAGCAATAAAACGGTAAATAGGCCAAAGAGCACTGCGCCCTCGAGGCAGATGCGTCCATTTAAGTTAAAGCGCTTATCAGAATAGTCCCACCAACGTGCATGAAAGTACGTCTCCATGAGATATGAAGTTATGTATTCGAGAGTGCTGGCAAGAAGCGCGCCCAAAATAAAAAGCGCAAAAGGGTTAACAATCCAATGAAGAAAAACGATATCTATCAGCGCGCCGCAACCATAAATCGGGCAATAAGGACCATTCAGAAATCCACGATAAACGAAATGCCCTTCAGTCAGCGAGCACAGAATCGTCTCCCATACCCAGCCGAGAACACTATAGAGCATGAACCACAAAAAGTATGTTGCCAGCTGCTCCATAAATATTTTTACTTCTCTTTTGTTTGTGTGCTTTGTTTTGAGGTGTCACCTTGTGTTGCCGTGGGCTTAATGCGCTTCTTTATAACTCCCACAAAAATGGGTACCATCGAAATAAAAATGAAGCCCATAATGACGAGTGAGAAGTTCGCTTTAACAAACGGAATATTGCCGAAGAAATATCCTACTACCAAAAAAATCCATGTCCAGAGAATGCCACCTACGACGTTATAGGCCGCGAAGTGCTTATATGACATGTGACCAATGCCGGCAACAAACGGAGCAAACGTACGAATGAAGGGCATGAAACGCGCAAGAATAATCGTCTTGCCACCATGCTTATCAAAAAATGTCTGCGTTTCTTCAAGATGCTTTTTCTTGATGAAACGCTCGTGGTCTCGTTCGAGCAACTTTGTGCCGAAATACTTTCCAATCATATAGTTGCTGGCGTCACCAGCAATCGCCGCGATGGGGAGCAGAATTATCATAACCACAAGATTGAGGTGCCCCGAAGCCGCAAATGCAGCCGCGGCAAAAATCAGCGAATCTCCCGGCAAAAATGGCGTAACAACTAAACCAGTCTCCAAAAAGAGAATCGCAAATAATATTGCATACACCCAAACACCATATGTCTGAAGAAGCGTCCCTAGGTGAACATCAATATGCACAATAAAGTCGACGAGTTGCATCAATGTAGTGTCCCCTTTTGTAAAAAAATCAGCTCAAAGGCTGCTTGCTAACATAAGTCTATCAGTTGTCTAGATTACCAGTTTGCTCCTTCGATGAAAAGAAAAAGCCACCCTGGTCGCAATACTGTCATATTTCATAAAAAAGGGAGGCCTTCTCGGCCCCCCCTTATGGCATATAAACCCCACGAACTAATACATCTGCGCAAACACATCTGCATTAATTCATCCGCACTAATACATCATGCGGGGATTGCCAGCGCCGCTAACAAACACGCCCATAAATATGGTCATCAGGCTACACAACGCGAGCGCAATAACAACGGTTGCCGCTATGCCAACGTAAATAATCCACTTGTTAACTCCCGCGGTTGAGCGATCACCGACAGCTAAATTTCTATCCATCTCTTGAAAATACCAACTATTGCCCAAAAAGCCGGAAAAGAAGTTGGCGATGAGTCCCAAACCAGGGATATAGTTTGCGATTATCATCAAAATACCAAGTACATAGAGCTTGCGGTAAAAACACCACCAGCCTGAAAAGAAAAATGCCGCCCAATTAAAATCTGTCCTGCCAAACTGCTTAAAGTTTCCGTACTGGGCGCGATAATACTCAACATTCTCTTGCACGTATGTTGGATCGAACTGCTCATTTTCCTGCATCGTATTCTCCTTTGGTACTTGTACCTGTTGCCCTTAGAGTAGCACAGATTTTGCGCAATAAAGAAAGCCCCACCAATATTTTGGTGGGGCTTTTAAAGCATAAGCAAAAACTACTAGGCCTTAAGCGCAAGTTCCTTTTCTGAAAGAGCTGTCTGCAATTCTGCAACAGCCTTTGCGCCAATACCAGGAAGCTCAAGCAATTCTGATTCGGTCTTAGCGATTGCGTCACCAATGGTTGCAATGCCCGCCTCTTCGAACTTGGAAACCCAACGGCTCGAGATGCCGAGTTCGCTCAAAGCGATGCTCGTGTCGACACTATCAGGAACGCCTACTGCCTCATGGGCAGCTTCGTTAAGATCAAAGCTCAAATCATCAATGCCCGCACTCTCGAGCAAGCTCTTGAGTTCATCAACATCGCCGTCGACAATGATGTCGCCAGCAGCCTGAATGGTTGAGGTATCAGCAGGTTCGCCACCAATGAGAACATTGGGGTCAAACGTCTGAGATACATACTTCTCAACATCCTCAGCCTCAAGGCCTTCGTTACTCTGAGTCCACTCCTCGAGGAGCTCTGGTTCCCACTCGCCCTCAACAGGAATCTGAGCCTCGATGTTTTTGAGTTCACCACGAATAGCGTCAGGTGCAACATCGGTGCTCGTATCGCTTGCGGTTACCTTAGCGCCCTTGTAGGAAATGTTGACATCGCGATAGCGCTTCATACCCGTTCCTGCTGGGATAAGCTTACCGATGATAACGTTTTCTTTCAGGCCGACAAGGTGGTCTTCGCGCGCTTCGATAGCTGCCTGCGCAAGAACTGTGGTCGTCCACATGAATGATGCCAATGAAAGGAATGACTCCGTACCCAGTGAACGCGATGACGCGCGTACAATCTGGAGAGGTCCAATCAAAGTTTCTTTAGCATCCGCTGGCTTGCCACCCTCGGCAACCGTCTTCTCATTAACCTCAAGGTAATGGAGACGATCAACGTATGAGTCAGCAAGCAAGTCAGTATCGCCTGCATCAACAATCTTTACCTTTGAAAGCATGCGGCTCGCAATGATTTCAAAGTGCTTATCGTTAAGCTCAACACCCTGACCACGGTACACGCTCTGGAGCTCATGGATAATCCAACGAAGCATCTTCTCGCGTCCGATAATCTCAAGCAGCTCAGGACCATACTGACGTCCACGGGTGAGGCCGTCTCCCGCCTCAACGAAGTCGCCTTCGTTGACAACGATATGTGTCTCAGCGCCGATAGGGTCAGAGTGCCACTCGTGCTTCTTCTTGTTTGTTACTACAATGACACGCTTCTCGCCCTCGGTGCGGAACGATACCGTACCAGCCTGAGGAGTAAGAACCGCAAACTCACGGTTTGCGCGAGGTGATTCGAGAATCTCGTTAACCAAAGGCAAACCATCGGTAATGTCGCTACCCGCAACACCGCCGGTATGGAACGTACGCATGGTCAGCTGGGTTCCAGGCTCACCGATTGACTGAGCAGCGATAACACCAACAGCGGTTCCGATATCAACTGGCTTGCTCGTTGAAAGGTCCCAACCATAACATTTCTGGCAAATTCCACGGCCACCCTTACAGGTAAGCGCGGTGCGAATCTCAAGCTCATTGATGCCAGCGTTCTCGATTTCAGCAAGCTTTTCAATAGCATTAATAAACTCACCGGCGCCAAGAAGAACGTTGCCCTTCTTGTCGACAACATCCTTTGCGACCGTACGGCCAACAAGGTTGTCATCCAACTTCGCTTCAAAGTTTCGAATTGAAGTCATAACGCCTTCGGTTGTACCACAGTCCTCGTTGCGCACGATTTCGTCGTGAACAAAGTCAAGGAATCGACGAGTTGTGTATCCACCGGTCTCGGTTCCGAGCGCGGTATCGGCAAGACCTTTTCGAGCACCGTGAGTAGAAATAAAGTACTCAAGAACGGTCAGGCCTTCACGGAAGTTCGTCTTAATTGGACGGTCGATGGTGTCACCCTTAGGGCTCTGCATAAGCCCGCGCATACCAGCGAGCTGACGAATCTGCTTGAGGTTACCTCGAGCGCCCGAGTCAGCCATCATGTAGATTGGGTTGCTATGGTCAAATGCTTTAACCATCTCTTCACCAACGGCGTCAGTCGCGCGGTTCCAAACGTCAATCGTCTTCTCGTGACGCTCTTGCTCAGTCATGAGACCCATGCTGTACTGCGCCTTAATGGCGTCCGCCTCTTTCTCAAACTCCTCAAGGATTTCCCACTTATTCTCAGGAACCTTAGCATCGTAAAGAGAAACAGTTAGACCAGCGTGTGTCGCATAGTGGAAACCGAGGTTCTTTAAGTTGTCAAGGTAGATACCCGTCTCGGTTGTTGAGAATGTATTGCAAATCTCCTCAACTAATTTTGCGATAGGGCCTTTCTTGAGCGTGTAGTTCACAAAAGGGAACTCGTGAGAAAGCGACTTATTGAAGAGGATGCGTCCAGGAGTGGTCACAAAGCGCTCACCCTTGGCAACCTTTGTGCCCTCTTTGTCATCCGCTGAGTTGCGAACAGTCATATCACGATCACTACGTACTTCAACAGGCGCACGGAGGTCAAGATCAGCACGGTTGTCGTATGCGAGCAAAGCCTCTTCTGGGCTAAAGAACACACGACGAGGCTGGTCGCCTTCGATAAGGCCGGTCAAGTGGTAAAGACCAATGACCATGTCCTGTGAAGGAACGGCGAGTGGCTTACCGTTTGAAGGCGACTTAACGTTGTTAGTCGAAAGCATAAGAACGCGAGCCTCTGCCTGTGCCTCAGTTGAAAGAGGAACATGAACAGCCATTTGGTCACCGTCGAAGTCAGCGTTGAATGCTGCGCAAACGAGTGGGTGCAAACGGATAGCCTTACCCTCAACCATGACAGGCTCAAATGCCTGAATACCAAGGCGGTGAAGCGTTGGCGCGCGGTTAAGGAGAACTGGGTGCTCACGAATTACTTCTTCGAGAACGTCCCAAACGATTGAACGCTGGCGATCGGCGAGCTTCTTAGCAGCCTTAATGTTCGCTGCTCCCTCGCGGCCATCAGTCTCGTTGTAACGGTCAACCAATGCCTTCATAACAAATGGCTTAAAGAGCTCAAGAGCCATGTACTTTGGAAGTCCGCACTGGTGAAGCTTCAACTCAGGTCCACCAACAATTACTGAACGGCCAGAGTAGTCAACACGCTTACCCAAGAGGTTCTGGCGGAAGCGACCTTGCTTACCATTGAGGGTATGCGAAAGTGACTTCAGCGCGCGGCCTGAAGGACCCTTAACTGTACGACGGTCATCGCGACGGTTATCGAAAAGCTTGTCGACAGCTTCTTGAAGCATGCGCTTTTCATTATTGATAATGATCTCAGGTGCGCCCAATTCAAAGAGCTTCTTGAGACGGTTGTTACGGTTAATAACACGACGATACAAGTCGTTGAGGTCGCTTGTTGCAAAGCGTCCACCATCGAGTTGCACCATAGGACGAAGCTCAGGAGGCATAACAGGGATGACGTCAAGAACCATCCACTCCGACTTAATGCCCGACTTTGCAAATGCGTCAACAACGCTGAGCTGCTTAACGAGCTTAGTTACGGTAGCCTTTGGAGCACGACCCTCGTGATTCTCATGGAGCTCAGAAAGACGAGCGCGCAGTTCGGTGCGCATCTTCTGGAGATCGAGGTTCTCGAGCAAGGTGCGAATATGCTCAGCACCCATACCACCAGTGAAGTAACCGGCGTCACGAACCTTGCCACCATCAGAAATCTGTGGACCATAGAGACGATACATTTCACGATAGATAATTTCGTCGTCGAAAATTTGACGAACAGCAAGTTTAGTGAATTCCTCAAAAGCGTGCTGACGAACTTCACAGCGCTCTTCGTACTCTTCTTCTACGTCCTGCAAATCGCTTTCAGTAGATTTGATAATCTTCTCTACTCGAGCGCGAGGCTCAAGATCAGCGAACTCACCGTACTCATTGGTGTGCTCAACGAGATCAATTTCACCACTGCGAAGCTTCTCAAGAATTTCAGCAGCTTCCGGATAGCGAGCAGCAAGACCGTGAGTGCCGATGAACGCGTCAAGTTTTTCCTGCGCGCCCTCTTCACCCTTTTCGATAGCCTTGCGAACACTCTTAAGCGTGCGGCTATCGCCTGACTTAACAAGAATCTCCGCGATATCAATGTCATCCAGAGAAGCAACCGCATTAGCGATACCGTTGTTACGGTGGTCCTTAATGCTCTGCGCCTCATAGTCACGATCGCGCGCAAACTCTTGCAAGCTCTCCTCGAGCTCAGTGCGAAGCATAGGATAATCTTCTTCACGGCGCTCTTCGTCAACTGAAGTGACGATAGGGCTGATGAAGTAGAGTACCTTCTCAAGGTCACGATATTTAATATCGAGCAACGTGCTCATATGTTTTGCGACGCCCTGTGAGTACCATACGTGTGCAACAGGAGAAGCAAGCTCAATGTGGCCCATACGCTCACGACGAACGTTAGCCTTAGTTACTTCAACACCGCAGTTCTCGCACTTGATACCCTTAAAGCGTACACGACGATACTTACCGCAAGCGCACTCCCAGTCCTTCGTTGGACCGAAGATTTTCTCGCAGAAGAGACCGTCGCGGTCGGGCTTCTGGGTGCGGTAGTTTATGGTTTCTGCCTTTTTAACTTCACCATAAGACCACGCGCGCATCTGCTCAGGGCTTGCGAGCGTGATTTTTAGATGTTCAAAACTGCTTACATCAACATCCGGCACGTTTATTCCTCCTCTTCAGAAAGGTTAGAGTTGTCGGTATCCTCTTCGAGCACTACTGAGTCGAGGCTGAAAGCATCGTCAGAGCCCTCTCCGATGAGAGCTTCGATGTCCATGTCGAGACCGGTGTCGCTCATAAGCTTAGCGGTATCTTCATCGACCATCTCTTCAGAAATTTCACTCTTTGTTGCTTCACGAGCGATGCTTGAACGCTCAACTCGTGACTGCATAAGGTTAATGTGACTACCATCATCAGTGAAAGCATCAACCTTAAGGCCAAGCGAACCAAGTTCGCGCACCAAAACATTGAATGATTCTGGCATACCTGGCTCAGGAATATTTTCTCCCTTAACGATTGCCTCGTAGGCTTTGATGCGGCCCTTGAGGTCGTCTGACTTAACGGTGAGAATCTCGCGGAGGAGATACGCCGCGCCGTAAGCGTAGAGAGCCCAAACTTCCATTTCACCGAAGCGCTGTCCACCGAACTGCGCCTTACCACCCAATGGCTGTTGGGTAACAAGTGAGTATGGTCCTGTTGAACGAGCGTAAATCTTGTCGTCAACCAAGTGGTGCAACTTCAAGATGTAGATTTGACCAACGGTTACGTCCTCGTGGAATGGCTCGCCAGTGCGGCCGTTCATGAGGCGAATTTTACCGAAGCGAGAAATCTTAGGAATAAACTCAGCCTTTGCCTTATCACCAAAACGCTCTTGCGCCTTGAGCTCAAGGTTGAGGTTAGCCTTATCGAGGACGTTAGAAATCTCGCCCTCTTTTGCACCGTCGAATACTGGCGTCGAAACATGACGACGAGCAGGAACTGACTTTGCTGGCTCTTCATCATCGCTAAATCCAAAGCCTGCAGCAAATCCGAGGTGTGTCTCGAGGAGCTGTCCGACGTTCATACGGCTTGGTACACCCATAGGGTTGAGGATAATGTCAACTGGGGTACCGTCCGCGAGGAATGGCATATCTTCGATAGGCAGAATCTTTGAGATAACACCCTTGTTACCGTGACGACCTGCCAACTTGTCGCCGACCTGAATCTTACGCTTCTGAGCGATGAATACGCGAACAAGCTCATTAACGCCGCGCTTGAGTTCAACGCCATCCTCGTTACCACGAATGTGCTGAACATCAATAACACGACCGCTTACTCCGTGAGGTACACGCAGTGAAGAGTCACGTACAGGATCAACCTTGGTACCAAAGATTTGCTCAAGAAGACGCTGCTCTGCAGTTGCTCCTGATGAACCGCCCTTTGGCGTTACTTTACCGACGAGGATGTCGCCCGGATGAACCTCGGTACCGATGCGAATGATACCGCCTTCATCGAGGTTAGCGAGCATATCTTCGCTCGTATTTGGAATTTCACGAGTAATCTCTTCAGCACGTGGTGTGGTGTCGCGGTCAGCGCGCACCTTCGTATCACGAGCCTCAATTTCGTACTCTTTAATATGAATTGAAGTGAGCAAGTCATCACGAACACAACGCTCTGAAAGGATGATTGCGTCTTCGTAGTTGTAACCTTCCCATGGCATGAACGCAACAAGGAGGTTTTGGCCCAAAGCGAGCTCTGCGCTTTCGGTTGAAGGACCATCGGCGATAGGTGCGCCCTCTTCGATAACTTCGCCTTCAACAACAATGGGGCGATGGTTGATGCAGGTGCTCTGATTTGAGCGGCGGAACTTAGGCATCTTGTAGGTGTCAAGCTCGCCCTCTTTGGTGCGAATGCTTACGTGATCAGCGTCAACTTCTTCAACTACGCCGCCACGCTTAGCAACGAACACCTCACCAGAGTCAACAGCAACCGTACCCTCAAGACCAGTTCCAACAAGTGGAGCGGCTGGCTTCATCAAAGGCACAGCCTGACGCTGCATGTTCGCGCCCATCAACGCGCGGTTTGCGTCGTCGTGCTCGAGGAATGGAATAAGCGCTGTTACCGCTGAAACCATCTGACGAGGAGAAACGTCCATGTAGTCGACGTCTTGTGGCGTGCGCTCATCAGGCTCGCCGAACTGTCCGTCAGGACCAGAACCCTTAACACGGCAGAGAACGCGCTCGTTCTCAAACTCGCCTGTCTCGGGGTCAAAAGGCTCGCTCGCCTGAGCGATAACGTGCTTCTCTTCTTTGTCAGCAGTAATGTAGTGGATTTCATCGGTTACTTTGCCGTCTTTTACAACGCGGTAAGGAGTCTCGATAAATCCGAATTTGTTTACATGCGCATAAGTTGCGAGAGAACCGATAAGACCAATGTTCATACCTTCTGGCGTCTCAATAGGACAGATACGACCATAGTGGCTTGGGTGAACGTCTCGCACTTCAATCTTTGCTTCACGAGCAGAACGGATACCGCCTGGTCCAATTGCTGAAAGACGACGCTTGTGAGCGAGGCCCGCGACAGGATTGGTCTGGTCCATAAACTGTGAAAGCTGTGATGAGCCGAAGAACTCTTTAATAGACGCGCTGATTGGGCGAATATTAATGAGGTTCTCTGGTGCAATCTCATCTGGGTTGAGTGTCGCAAGGCGGTCAGAAACGGTACGGCGCATACGAGAAATACCGATGCGGAAACGGTTCTGAATAAGTTCGCCAGCGGTACTAATACGACGGTTACCCAAGTGGTCAACATCGTCAATAGTAAAGCCATCGCGGCCCTCACCAAGAGCCAAGAGATAGCGAAGGGTTGCGATGATATCTTCTGGAGTAAGAGCGGTTGACAACTCGCCTGCAAGCTCCATATTGTACTCAGCAGCGATATCCGCGAACTTCTTGTTAATCTGATAGCGACCTACGCGAGCGAGGTCATAACGGCCTTCTGAATAATACAGGCTCGTAATCCATGCAGAAGCGGTCTCAACACTAGGAAGGTCACCAGGACGCAAGTGCTTGTAAAGCTCGATAAGAGCCTCATCGCGCGTCTCAGTACGGTCCTTCATGAGCGTATTTTTGATTGCCTCTGAATCATCAAAAAGAGCGAGGATTTCTTTGTCAGTTTCCGCAAGACCCATGGCACGAATAAACATCGTAACAGGCACTTTGCGGCTACGGTTTGCGTTGACGAGAATCGCGCCCGTCTTATCAAACTCAAATGCGAGAGGAGCACCACGGTGTGGCTTCAACTCTGCAGTGAAGTACTGTTCTTTGTTGCGGCGCTCTTCGACCGAGAAATAAACGCCAGGTGAACGCTGAAGCAGCGATACGATAACGCGCTCTGAACCATTGATAACAAAGGTAGCGCGCTCAGTCATTACAGGAAAATCTCCCATGTAAATGAGGTTTTTACGCAACTCTTCGCCTGTTTCACGATTGATAACAGAAACATTGGTGAGAAGAGAGCGCTGATACGTGAGTCCCTTTTCTTTGCACTCGTCAACACTGTGCTTTGGTGGGCTAAAGATGTAATCACCAAAGACAACGTGAAAACGGTCATCACGGTCGGAAATAGGTGAAGCGTCTTTGAGCACCTCTGCGAGGCCCTCTTTCATAAACCACTCGAAAGAGTCGCGTTGGATGCCGATTAGATTAGGAACGGACAAGATTTCTGGGTTCTTTGCAAATGTGCGTCGGTCACGCACGGTCCCAGTTTGGATAGGGGAACCAATAGCTCTTGGCACTAGGGGATTCCTCCTTCATAAATCGAGGATGGACTAAAACAGCAGTAGATTATTATACGAAAAATTTTTAGTTGAAGTCAATACTTTATTTTTATCGTTCTTGCTGGATAAAGATTTCTGCTGTTACCCCTAAAGCGCATCAGCAAGCGCGATAAATTGCTCGACAGTAAGCATCTCAGCGCGTACGCTCGGATCAATACCCACCGCCGCGCAG
>OBID01000809.1_pt1 | contig 11687 bp, 9 predicted proteins | sample 1519781 | NCBI WGS metagenome assembly OBID01 (sample SAMEA3991478, study PRJEB22521) | metagenome | biome: anthropogenic terrestrial biome; feature: sewage plant; material: sludge | place: Sweden | collected 2012-09-26
ATTCTCGAAGACAAGAGGCAAACTTGTTTCGAACTGCTGGGCATCATTGAAACTGACAGACAGTCGAATCTTCAGCGTATCGCCATAAGTAGCCAGCGAGGCGGCGGAAATCGTGTCAATCGGGATGTCGATATCTGTGGAATATGACAAATCTTTTCCAGACAGGGAATCGTTGGTTACATACATCGTATCCTCGCGCTGAAGCAGTTTGTCGGCAATAATAATCGTCGGAGCCGGATAGGCTTTTGTACTCAGGATATGTGGATATCCGTAATCCATCGTCAGATGGATGGTTGCTTTCTTATCGGTACCCAATACGTATGAACTCTTATTGAGAGTGACTTTCGCCCTTAATGTGTCGTTGACATCTATGTAGAATGTCTTGTTGCCGTAAGCGAAATCCGAATTGAAGACCAGTTTGTATCTACCCACATGAGGTTTGCTGACTTTGAAGCTGACCGTGTCGATATTAGCGATTAAAGGTTTGTCTGCATTTTTCAAAGATAATTTCTTCTGGGAAGCATAGATTTTCTCGAGTGTGGAATCATTCTTGACAAAATACAACGTGTCTCGGGTCGTCTCCTTATCCGTATAACTGTCTACATCGTAGGGATACCCGGTATTGAATTTGGCGGTTACGTCGATATCCTTACCCACCTTGACAGAGAAACAATTTATCCGAAGGGACGGATCGTCAAGTATGTCGATGGTATCACGATATTCATACCCTAGTGTATCCGAATAGATGGTGGCGGCATACTTTCCACCTCTTGGAATGTCCAAAAATTCCTGAGAGGATACGTATTGATCATCTGACGTGCCCAAAGTACCCATGAAATCACTGATATCTACATTGGCGTGACCGAGGGTGTCTTTATACATATCTACTAATGCATAATCGAGTGATGCCGACCGAGGTGCCACATAATTGGACGGAACATCTTGGAGGGAAGACATCATAACCATGCGTCCCCACTGACTACCTGCCCGATATCCTTGACCAGTGTATACAATGGCACCGGTGTCTGTATATTGGAACATGGTGGAATATCCTAAGGCGGACATCTTGACGAAATTGAATTTATTGTTGGAGTCTCTGGTTATCTTTGCGGTTGCCCATACATTGACGGCAAAACATGTAAAGATCAATCCTAATATAAAAAGTAATGATTTTTTCATAAGTACTCTGTTATTAAATGATTAATCATGTTAGAAACACAAATGTGTACATCTCTTTATTCTGATACAAACATACAAAAAAAACTGCAACTAACAAGGGGGAAAGAGAAAAAAGTAAAAAAAGCAATAGCGAACGGACTTCGCTATTGCTTTTTATATGATTGTATGAAAGTCGAATTAGAATTCGGCTGTATTCGGTGTACGTGGGAACGGTATCACATCACGGATGTTCTGCATACCGGTGACAAACAAGATCAGTCGTTCGAAACCTAAGCCGAAGCCTGCATGAGGACAACTACCGTACTTGCGGGTGTCGAGATACCAGTCGTAGGAAGAGAATTCCATACCACGGGCCTCGATCTCAGCCGTGAGTTTAGCATAGCTTTCTTCACGTACAGAACCGCCGATAATCTCGCCGATACGGGGGAACAGTACGTCTGTGCCCTGCATGGTCTTGCCGTCGGCGTTCTTCTTCATATAGAAGGCCTTGATCTCACTAGGATAATCGTTCATGATAACCGGTTTCTTGAAATATTCCTCTACAAGGAAACGCTCATGCTCACTGCTCAAGTCCATACCCCACTTGGTGATAGGGAACTCAAACTTATGACCTTTCTTAACAGCTTCTTCCAATATACGGAAACCTTCGGTATATGGCAGACGGACGAATTCGTCTTTTACAACCGATTCCAGGGTCTCTATGAGACTATTGTCTATCATCTTGTTGAGGAACTCCAGATCGTCACGGCAATTATCGAGCGCCCATCCCACACAATACTTGATGAAGTCTTCTTCAAGGTCCATCAGTCCTTCCTTATCAAGGAAGGCTACTTCGGGTTCCACCATCCAGAACTCAGCCAGATGACGGGGCGTGTTGCTGTTCTCGGCACGGAACGTAGGACCGAAGGTGTAAATAGCACCGAGGGCCGTAGCTCCCAGTTCGCCTTCCAACTGTCCACTGACGGTAAGATTGGTCTTCTTACCGAAGAAATCCTTGTCGTACTCTACTTTTCCTTCCTTTGCCACTCTGTCCAGGTCGAGTGTGGTGACCTGGAACATCTCACCGGCTCCCTCAGCATCACTGGCTGTGATAAGGGGGGTGTTGAAATAATAGAATCCGTGCTCGTGGAAATAGGTATGTATGGCCATCGCCATGTTATGACGGATGCGGAACACAGCCCCAAAAGTGTTGGTACGCAGACGGAGGTTGGCATGCTCGCGCAGGAACTCCATAGAGTGTCCTTTCTTCTGCAGGGGATAATCGGCGCCGCAAGGACCGAGTACTTCGATGTCGGTACACTGTATCTCCACTGTCTGACCGGCACCCTGGCTCTGTACCAATTTGCCGTTGACACTGATACATGCTCCTGTGGTGACGTCTTTGATTATATTCTCGTCGAACTTTTCTACGTCGACTACAATCTGTACATTCTTTATTGTAGAACCATCGTTAAGAGCGATGAAATTGACTGCTTTGCTGCCACGGCGGGTACGCACCCACCCTTTTACGTTTACAACTGAGCCATACTCGGTACTTTTCAGTACGTCGACAACTTTTGTTCTACTGATTTTTTCCATTTTTCTTGTTCTCCTTTATTTTGTTTGTGTTTACTCGAATGCGCCCATACGAAGCATATCCACCTCTTCTTCTGTGAGGTAACGCCAGTCACCGCGGCGTAGGTTCTTCTTGGTGAGTCCGGCAAACTGTACACGGTCGAGCTTGATGACACGGTAACCGAGACTCTCGAAGATACGACGTACGATACGGTTTTTACCGCTGTGTATCTCGATGCCTACCTGGCTCTTGTCCATCTCGTCGGCATAAGCAATGCTATCAGCATGCACTTCACCGTCTTCGAGGGTGATGCCCTGTGCTATCTGTTCCAGATCGTGGGCTGTAACGCTCTTGTCGAGGTAGACGTGATATATCTTTTTCTTCAAAAACTTAGGATGTGTCAGTTTACTGGCCAGATCGCCGTCATTGGTAAGTAGAAGTACACCTGTCGTATTGCGGTCGAGTCTACCTACTGGATAGATTCTTTCCGGGCAGGCGTTCTTAACAAGGTCCATAACAGTCTTGCGCTGTTGTGGATCATCACTTGTTGTAACGTAATCCTTGGGTTTGTTGAGAAGTACGTAAACTTTCTTCTCCAGACTGACCGTATCTTCATGGAACTTAACCTCATCGGAACGTTTTACTTTTGTTCCCAGTTCGGTAACAACAGTGCCATTGACGGATACAACTCCTGCCTGTATGAATTCGTCGGCCTCGCGACGGCTACATACACCGGCATTAGCCAGATATTTATTCAAGCGTATCGGTTCATCCGGATCGACATGTTCTTCTTTATATTCGATTCTCTTCTTGATACTGTATTTTGCATTGGGATCATAATCGTCACTGTGCTGACGGTAATTATTGTTGTAACCGCCGCGTTGCTGACCATAGCCGCCACCTTGGGGACGACCGTAACCGCCACGTTGCTGATAACCGCCGCGCTGACCGTAGCCACCACCGTTGTTATATCCACCGCGCTGCTGATAACCGCCTCGCTGCTGGTAACCACCACCCTGTTGACCGTAGTTGTTGCGTGGACGATAGCCGCCTTCCTGGTTCTCGCCATCGCCTTCACCGCCATTATTGTTGTAACGGGGACGATAACCGCCCTGTTGACCATAACCGCCGCCTTGAGGACGCTGACCGTAGCCACCGCGCTGCTGGTATCCGCCTCGCTGTTGGTAACCACCGCCCTGCTGACCGTAATTATTGCGCGGACGATAGCCGCCTTCCTGGTTCTCACCGTCGCCTTCACCGCCGTTATTGTTGTAACGGGGACGATAACCGCCCTGTTGACCATAACCGCCGCCTTGAGGACGCTGACCGTAGCCACCGCGCTGCTGGTAACCACCACCATTATTATAGCGTGGACGGTAAGGACGCTGTTGGGAAGAATCTGATTGCAATCCGGCACCGAAACCTTCGGGGCGGAAACCGTCGTCATCTCCTGTATTTCTGTTTGTTGAATACTCTGATTGCTGAGAGTGGATGCGTGGACGCGGACTGCGACCACCGCTTCGATAGTCTCTGGAATAGTTGTTACTGTACTGATTTGAAGATTGATAACCTTCACGGTTTGTCTCGTTCTTTTCGCCAGACTGTGATTGCTGGTCTTTCTCGTTTTCTAAATCCATAATAAAATTTGTTTTTGCTGTTTGACATCGGCCTCACGGCCATTAATTCTAATAATATACTTATAATTGATTAATATTATATTCCTGTGTAATTCTGTGGGGTAATAGCCATCAGTTCCGACTTTACCTCGTCTGATACGTCAAGTGTATTAATAAACTCATGTATAGTTTCTTCACTCATTTTCTTGTTGGTGCGTGTGAGGGCTTTCAATGCCTCGTAAGGATGCGGATAGGCTTCACGGCGGAGTATCGTCTGTATAGCTTCTGCCACTACAGCCCAAGTGCCATCAAGGTCGGCTCTCAGTTTGTCTTCGTTGAGAATCAGTTTACGGAGCCCCTTCAGCGTGCTTTGGAAAGCAATCATACTGTGACCGAGGGGCACACCGATATTACGCAGAACAGTAGAATCGGTGAGGTCTCTCTGCAGACGACTTACGGGCAACTTCTGTGCGAGGAACTGCAGGACGGCATTGGACAACCCTAGGTTGCCTTCGCTGTTCTCATAGTCGATAGGATTGACCTTATGGGGCATGGCACTCGAACCTACCTCGCCTGCCTTGATCTTCTGCTTGAAATATTCCATGGATATATACATCCAGAAATCGCGGTCGAGGTCGATCACGATGGTGTTGATACGACGAAGGGCATCGAAGATGGCACCGAGATTGTCATAATTGCTGATCTGGGTGGTATACTGTTCACGCTGCAGACCGAGTTTCTCACTGACGAACCGATTACCGAATTGTTTCCAGTCGTACTGAGGATAGGCTACATGATGGGCATTATAATTGCCGGTGGCACCTCCAAACTTGGCAGTGATAGGAATCTGTTTGATCTGGTCCAACTGTACCGAAAGACGGTATACATAGACCATAATCTCTTTGCCCAGACGCGTAGGAGATGCCGGCTGACCGTGAGTCTTGGCCAACATGGGAATATCCTTCCACTCATCTGCGTAAGTCTGCAACTGGTCTATCAGTTCCTGTACCTGGGGATAATACACCTCGTTGAGCGCATCTTTGATAGAAAGAGGCACAGATGTATTGTTGATATCCTGAGATGTGAGTCCGAAATGGATAAACTCCTTATATGCGTCAAGACCGCCTATCTTGTCGAATTCCTCCTTGAGGAAATATTCCACAGCCTTGACATCATGGTTAGTCACTTTCTCTATATCTTTGATACGCTGCGCGTCGTTCTGACTGAAATTGCGGTAGATGCCACGCAGACGGTCGAACAAAGAATGGTCGAAACCCTTCAATTGCGGCAAGGGCAATTCGCATAAAGTAATAAAATACTCTATCTCCACTCTGACACGATAACGAATAAGGGCGTACTCTGAAAAATAATCTGCGAGTTTTTCTGTTTTACCTCTGTAACGTCCATCTATCGGTGAGATGGCGGTTAATAAATCGAGCTCCATACTAATACTTAGTCTATATATATATAATTTGAATGCAAAGTTAGCAATTAAATTCGACTTACTTGCATATATTATTATTAAAGTTTTGAAAAAACAAAAAAAAGACTCCGCAAAGGATGCGAAGTCTTGAATGTGGGCGTTGACGGATTCGAACCGCCGACCCTCTGCTTGTAAGGCAGATGCTCTAAACCAGCTGAGCTAAACGCCCTTAGTTTTATTTCTAAAGCGGTGCAAAGGTAGGCGTTTTTTTTCTAACCACCAAACTTTTGCACCACTTTTTTATATTTTTCTTATTTACAACTTATACAAATCGTTAGCCGCAATAAGGTCGACCTTCTTTTCTGCCAGTATTTTCTCGCAACTTTCAAGGTCGGACGGACGAATCACCACATTGGCAACATCTCCATTCGCAAACGAGTACATATATTCTATAAATACTCCATTCTCAGACAGATACTTCAATACCAGTGCCAAAGAGCCAGAGGTATTTGGGCAGCTGAATCCTATCACGTCTGTCTTCTTAACAGCGAAACCGGCATCTTTAAGTACCTTATAAGCTGTATCTGGATCTGACACGATACAACGCAGAATACCGAAATCGGAATTGTCTGCTATACTCATGGCAGAAAGATTGATTCCTGCCTTACCTAATACATCTGTTACCTCGGTAAGTCTGCCCGACTTGTTCTCGAGGAATATTGATAATTGCTTTGCTAACATATTACTAAATTTTATAAAGGTTATAATTGTCTGTTGTCTATGACACGCTTTGCCTTTCCGGTGCTGCGCTCTATACTCTTGGGTTCTGCCAATTTCACTTTGAACCCGATGCCGATGACGCTCTTCAGTTCGGCTTCCAGTTTTTTCTGCAAAGCTACCATCTGACTCATCTCATCGGTGTAGTATTCTTCTTTCACCTCCACCTTGAGTTCGGACGTATCGGTATTGTTAACACGACCTACAGTGAGTTGATAATGCGGTTCAAACTCTTTCAGACTTAATATCACGGCTTCTATCTGTGTAGGGAACACATTGACGCCTCGGATAATGAGCATATCGTCACATCGGCCGAGGATACGGTCCATACGTACAAAAGTACGGCCGCATGAACACTTATCGTAATGCAGCGTGGTGAGGTCGTGGGTGCGGTAACGCAGCAACGGCATTCCTTCTTTCACAAGATGGGTGAAGCATAATTCGCCCAACTGACCTTCGGGAAGGGGTTCACCTGTCTTCGGATCCACTATCTCAGGATAGTAATAATCTTCGTTCAGATGGGTACCGTGCTGACATTCGCATTCGTAACCTACGCCCGGACCGGCTACTTCGCTGAGTCCGTATATATCGTAAGCCTTGATACCCAAAGAGGCTTCCAGTTTCTTACGCATATTCTCTGTCCAAGGTTCAGCGCCGAAACAACCTACTCTCAGTTTAAACTCGTCTCTTGAATATCCCGATTCCTGCATAGCTTCACCTAGAAACAAGGCGTAAGACGGTGTACAGCATAATACGGATGCCCCGAAATCATGCATGAGGGTAATCTGCTTCTGCGTGTTGCCCGAAGACATCGGTATGACACTGGCACCGATATTGGTGGCACCATCATGAGCTCCAAGTCCACCGGTAAACAGTCCATATCCATAAGATATCTGGAATATATCGTCTTTAGACGCACCGTAAGCAGTAAAAGCGCGGGATATACTTTCCGCCCATATAGCCAAGTCTTTACGGGTATAGAGGACGACAACCGGTTTGCCTGTCGTTCCAGAAGAGGCGTGGATACGTACAATCTGACTCATAGGTACAGCTGCGAGTCCGAAGGGATAATTGTCTCTTAAATCAAGTTTGTTGGTAAACGGGAGTTTGGAAATATCGTCTATACCCTTGATATCATCAGGAGACAGACCCATTTCTTGAAACTTCTTGCGATAAAAAGGTGTGTTATGATATACATAACTGACCATTTTCTTCAAACGAATGCTCTGGATTTCACGCAATTGTTCGCGGTCCATGCATTCCATACTTTCATTCCAAATCATTTTAGCTTATTCGTTGGGTTTGACATTTATCGATGCAAATATAGCAAAAATATAGCAAACAGAATACATGTGACGTCTAAAATAACTAAAAATCCCCACAATCTGAATGATTATGGGGATTATCGGTGGGCGTTGACGGATTCGAACCGCCGACCCTCTGCTTGTAAGGCAGATGCTCTAAACCAGCTGAGCTAAACGCCCGAACATCTTTGTTGACCAAAGCGAGTGCAAAGGTAGGTGATTTTTATGAAACCACCAAATATATTATTGAATTTTTGATGGAAAAACTTATCATACAACAAATAAAGGCATCCCGGAAAGGATGCCTTTATTGATATATCGTAAACCGGATGGTTTATTATTCAGTGATCTGAACAGTAGCACGACGGTTGAATGAAACCGGTGACAATGTAGCCACACCACCGTAAGATGCAGTAGAGATGTTATCACGGTTGATACCCAACTTAACAAGTTCTTCAAGAATTGTGTTAGCACGTTTCTCTGACAAAGCCTTGTTGATAGCTGGTGAACCGGTAGCGTTATCTGCATAACCTGTTACAAGAATCTTAGAATTGTTCTCTTTAGCATACTTGGCAAGTGCCTGTACATTGACCATATCCTTCAGAGATGCAACATCTATCTTACCTAAGTTGAAGAATACAGAAACAGGAGTTGTGATCAACTCTTTGATAGACTGTGTAATAGTCTCTGCTGGTTTCTGGTTAGCCAACTGATCTCTCAGCTTATCATTAGCTGCCTTTTCGTCAGCCAACTGTGCGTTAAGAGCATCCAGCTGTGACTTGCTTAAAGCCTGAAGCGCTGCTACGTCTGGAGTCTTATTCCAACCAACAGTCTTGCTGGTATTGAAAGTAAGACCGACTTCTGCATACATGTTGTTATCATGTGTGTTCCATCCACGACGACCGTTAGACTGGTTATCACCATCGATATCACCCTCGAAACGACTCCAACCTAATTCGAAATTGATCAGTACACGCTTTGAAACCTTGAATTCATTGAGGATACCAACACTCAAACCGACAGCGAAAAGGTCAGCTGTAAATGAACGGCCTATACCACCACCCATGAAAGGAATGAAATTCCATACACGGTCTGGATTGTATCCGTAAATCATATTACTAAAGTTGAACAGCATCTGCTCCTGAAGAAAAGCATATTTCATGTTCGTACTCTTTACCTCTGCTGAAGAAGAAGAAGTGTTGTATTTATCAAAACCTACTGTTTTACCCCAGATACCCTGCAATTTGGTACGAAGACCAAGACCTGGCGTAAACCACTTACCAACAGCGATTGCTATTGATGGAGCAGAACGGAAACTCTTAAACGGACTGATGTTGTAGTGATTCTGATAGTCGTGTTCCTGATTGGAATACCAAGCACCCCATTGACCACCTACCTGAACAAACCAGTTTGCCCAAAATGAGTTTGTAGCTACACTGAACTTTTCTGTTGGCACAGCGTCTGTGTTCTGAGCCATCGCAGCTGTAGTGACACCGGCAAAAGCCAATACAATCAATAATTTTTTCATAACCTTAAAATTGTTTATAATCTGAAATTTAATTTTTATAAAGTGATATCACAAAAAGATGTTGCAAATATAATGCTTTTTTTTTATCCGTTGTCGTTTTTTCTCCATTTTTTTATGAATTTAACACAAATGTAACTAATAAGTTGAAAATTAATCACATTTCAGAGTTTTACGACAATAAATGTTCTATTTCGGACTGTGGAAGAATGCATAATATATTATTGCCTTCAGGAGTGTAGTTGACATTTGTGGAAGCGAACAAGTCATTCACGATATTTTCCATCTCCGTATTCGACAACACCTGTCCTACAGGAATAGCCGAATTACGCGCCAAGGTAAGAGACAGGGATTTATACAAATCATCATGAACGCCACCGCCTTTTTCTATATAGTTGTCTATGATATCTTTTACCATATTACTCCAATTGACATCGTTTATTCCTGACGGAACACCATTAATGGCATAACTGCCGCCACCCAAATCTGTAAGGTCAAATCCCACAATTTCCATTTCCGGCATTATTTTCTGCAATATCACTGATTGTGACTGTGGCAACTGCACCATCTCGGGGAACAGCAATCGTTGGACTGTTCCCGACTTCTTCTTAAATTTATCCAGATAATTGTCATAGAGTATTCTTACGTGGGCTCTATGCTGGTCGATAATCATTAATCCTGATTTGACGGCAGTCATGATATATCTTCCTTTATACTGATAATGGGCGGGTGACTTCTCTGCTATGATCTCATTGGGAGTCGTTGTCTGCGACTCCTGCTCAAAGGCATCAAAGACATGATTGTCACTCGTCTTGCCGTTTTCACGCGATGTGGTATACAGTTGTTCCCAGTTGTCCTGATTATGGCGTTCCTGGGTCGTCTTAAAAGGATTGTATGTACTGTTATAGTCTGGTTTTGGCATAGCCACTTTATTCACGGGATTGAACAAGGGTATTTCAGGAGTATCCTGTGTATCGAAATCAATAGAGGGGACTGCACAGAACTTACCAATAGAATCTTTGACGGCTGCCATCAATATCTGCCATATCGCCTGTTCGTTCTCGAATTTAATTTCCGTCTTGGTAGGATGTATATTCACATCGATGGTGTCGGGGTCTACGTCTATATATATATAATATGGTATCTGTTCGCCCATGGGTATCATCCTGTCGAACGCCGACATGACCGCTTTGTGGAAATAGGGGTGCTTGAGAAATCTCCCGTTGGCAAATAAATACTGATTGATGCACTTCTTACGGGATGATTCCGGTTTACCCACGAAACCGCTTATCTTACAGAGGGATGTTTCAACATTGACGGGCAGAAGATCCTGGTCGAGTCGTTTGCCGAATATATCCACAATCCGTTGTCGGACACCGCACGCATTAAGATGGAATAATTCGGAACCGTTGCTATGAAACGTAAAATTGATCTCGGGATATACCAAAGCGATCCGCTCGAATGCGGTAAGGATATTATTCAATTCCGTGGCATTCGACTTGAGGAATTTTCTTCTGGCCGGAACATTAAAGAATATATTTTCAACTTTAAAATTGCAGCCGATGGGGCATGAGCAGACTTCCTGACCGACTACTTTACCGCCACTGAGTGACAGGACCGTTCCTATCTCGTTATCTCTTGGTCGTGTTTGCAATTCGACCTGAGCGACTGCCGCAATAGAAGCGAGCGCCTCTCCTCGGAAGCCCATGGTATGAAGGTTAAACAAATCGGATGCCTGACGTATCTTGGAAGTAGCATGACGCTCAAAAGATAAACGGGCATCAGTTTCCGACATTCCTTTTCCGTCATCTATGACCTGTATCAATGTTCTACCCGCATCGACAACTATAATGTTTATCGTCTTAGCTTCTGCATCAATGGAATTCTCCACCAATTCCTTAATGACTGATGCCGGACGCTGAATGACTTCTCCTGCCGCAATCTGATTTGCGACCATGTCAGGTAATAATTGAATGATATCACTCATAACTTATATGATAATATTAAAACAGCAATGTATTAGTAAGCAGGTAATGCCATATCAACAGTAATATCAACAAGAGGAAAAAGATTCTCAGTAGATATTGATTACGATTCGCATGTCTCTTTTCTTTATGCCGGCGGACATACTTCGTACCACGGACAAAAGCTCCTTTTATCTCATCGAAGTTGCGGTCTCTAGGTTCATCAGTACCTGAATCTCCGCAAACGGTGTGTTTATTATCATATATGTTGATATGACTGAAACGGCGGGGCTTGCGTGGTCTGAGCAGGTTCATTTGCCTTTCTCCTTCGGTTCACCTTTCTT
>OBID01000818.1_pt1 | contig 11625 bp, 13 predicted proteins | sample 1519781 | NCBI WGS metagenome assembly OBID01 (sample SAMEA3991478, study PRJEB22521) | metagenome | biome: anthropogenic terrestrial biome; feature: sewage plant; material: sludge | place: Sweden | collected 2012-09-26
CGTGATGAGCTGACGGATAATGGATTTGAATTCGGCATCAACATCCGTGTCGGCGCGAATCACATCAGCAGCCTGTGGCGTATCGAGGCGGGCAAAGGCGTCGAGCGCCCTGCGGACCATGGTTAGCGCCGCTTCGGCCAGATGGCGGACACCGACGCCATACTGCCCGGGCAGATGGCCGTTTTCATAGATGCGGCGAACGCCCTTGGCGATCTTCTTGGCCTCGTCGCCGGCCCGTTCGAGATCGGTAACGATTTTGCTGATACCCAGGATCAGGCGCAGGTCTGAGGCTGTCGGCTGGCGCTTGGCGATGATGTGCGCGCAGTCGTCGTCGATCGCCTTTTCGAGCTCATTCACCTTGCGGTCGGTGTCTACAATGGTCTTGATGCTGGAGATTTCACCGGTGGAGTAAGCTTCGATGGCCGCTGAAACCTGAGTCTCGACCAGACCGCCCATCTGAAGGACGTGGGTGCGCAGGCGGCTGAGTTCGTCGTCGAACTGGCTGGAAAGATGTTGGGTGTCGTTCATTTCTATCTCCTTGATTTCATCTGCCCGTGCGGCGTGACCCGAGGCCCCGCCAAAGGCGGGGCGGTCAGGCCACGGTGAGCGGGCGGGTGAAATTAGCCCATGCGGCCGGTGATGTAGTCTTCAGTGCGCTTGTCGTTCGGCTTGATGAAAATCTGGTCGGTCTTGCCGAATTCGATCATCTCGCCCAGATACATGTAGGCCGTGTAGTCCGACACCCGTGCCGCTTGCTGCATGTTGTGGGTCACGATCAGGATGGTGACGCGCTTCTTGAGTTCGTGCACCAGCTCCTCGATGGCGCCGGTGGCGATCGGGTCAAGCGCCGAGGTCGGCTCGTCGAACAGCAGCAATTCAGGATCGGTTGCCAGGGCGCGGGCGATGCACAGGCGCTGTTGCTGGCCGCCGGATAGATTCGGCGCCATGTCCTGCAGGCGGTCCTTCACCTCGTCCCAGATCGCTGCGCCCTTGAGGGCGTGTTCAACCTTGTCGTCGAGGGTGCGCTTGTTGTTTTCGCCGCGCACGCGCAGGCCGTAGGCAACGTTTTCGAAGATAGTCTTGGGGAACGGGTTTGGTTTCTGGAAAACCATACCGATACGCATGCGAACTTCGATCGGATCGACGTCCGCCGAGAGCAGGTTGGTGTTGTCCGGGAAGAAGCGGATTTCGCCTTCGTAGCGGTTGCCCGGATAAAGGTCGTGCATGCGGTTGAAGCTGCGCAGGTAGGTCGATTTGCCACAACCGGAAGGACCGATCAGCGCGGTAACCTTCTTGTCGTAGATCGGCATGTTGATGCCCTTGAGCGCCTGCTTTTCGCTGTAGTAAAAATTGAGGTTGCGGGCTTCAGCCTTGAGGGCCGGCGTATCGTGGATCTGCATTGGAGACTCCATTTCAAATTTGAATTCGGGCTGATATTGCGCGTTGACCGCAGCAATCACCACTTGATGTTCTTGCGCATCTTGTAGCGCAGATAGATGGCCACCGCGTTCATCGACAGCACCATGGCCATCAGCACGAAGCCGGCAGCGGCTGCATTGACTTCAAAGGCCGGGTCCGGACGCGAAGTCCAGTTGAAGATCTGGATCGGCATCACGGTGAAGGGCGACATCACCCAGTCGAACATCCCGGCTGTTGCGCCACCATCAATCTCGCTGAAAGGCACCGGTGGCAGGAAGGCGATGAAGGTCAGCGCACCGATGGTGATGATCGGTGCCGTTTCGCCGATGGCGCGGGCCAGACCGATGATCACACCGGTCAGGATGCCGGGCATGGCATACGGCACGATGTGATAGCGGCAGGTCTGCCAGCGGGTCGCGCCGACGGCCATCGAACCCTCGCGAATCATCGCCGGAATGGCGCGAATCGCTTCGCGGGTGGCCACGATGATGATGGGCAGAATCAGGAGCGCCAGCGTCAGGCCGGCCGACAGGATGCTCTGGCCAAAGCCGAACTGATACACAAAGATGCCGAGGGCCAGCAAACCATAGACAATCGACGGCACCGCTGCGAGGTTGGTGATGTTGATCTCGATGATGTTGGTGATCCAGTTGCGCTTGGCGTACTCCTCAAGGTACAGACCCGCTGCCACACCGAGCGGCACCGCAGCCAGCGCGGTAACCAGCATGACCAGCAGGGAACCGACCCAGGCCGAAAGAATGCCGGCTTGGGTGGCACGACGAGAGGCGAAATTGAGGAAGAAATCGAGCGTGAAGCGCTCCGATCCCTTGATCAGCATGTCGGCAATCAAGGCCACGATGACCAGCAGGGCAAAGGCCAGACAGAAGACACCGACCGCCTTGAAAAGATTGTCGCGGAATTTGCCCTTGGCAATGACGGCGCGAATTTGTTCAGTCGTCAGCGGTTTCATTAATAATTCTCCCGATACTTGGCGCGTAGCCACTGGCCGAGGATGTTGAATACCAGCGTGATCATCAGCAGGGTCAGACCGGCAGCAAAAATGGTCTGGTATCCGATCGAGCCATGCGGCAAGTCACCCAGCGCCACTTGCACGATGAAAGAGGTGATGGTTGCCGCCGGCTCCATCGGGTTCCAGGTCAGGTTCGGCTGCATGCCGGCGGCGACGGCCAGAATCATCGTTTCACCAACTGCGCGCGAAATACCCAGGATGTAGGAAGCGGCCAGACCCGAAATAGCTGCCGGCACCACGACGTGGATGGCGGTATAGAGCTTGGTCGAACCCATCGCGTAGGCCCCTTCGCGCATGCTCATCGGCACGGCGCGCATGGCGTCTTCGGACAGCGAAGCGATGTAGGGCACGATCATGATGCCCATCACGATACCGGCGGAGAGCAGCGAGAAACCCGGCAGCGACGGCAGGAAGAACTGCAGGATGGGCGTCACGACGAGCAGGGCAAAGTAACCGAAGACGATGGTCGGGATGCCGCCCAGCAATTCAAGAATCGGCTTGGCCATCTCGCGGACCTTCGGATTGGCAAATTCGGACAGGTAGATCGCGATGATCGTCCCCATCGGAATTGCCAGCAACAAGGCGACGCCAGAGGAAACCAAGGTGCCGGAAATGAGGACCATGATGCCGAAGTGGGCATCATCGAACAGGGGCGTCCATTGGGTATCCGTCAGAAAGTCAATGATGCTGACGTTCTGGAAAAACGAATACGACTCGGAAACGAGTACGTAGACGATACCAAGCGTGGTCAGGACAGAAATCGTGGCTGCCCCGAGAAGAATGGCCTCGATGAGCCTTTCCTTCCAGTTGCGCATGGCGTTGAAAGCCAGGCGATTGCTGACCGTTGGCAGGTCTGATGCGTTGTTTGCAGACATGGTTGAATTCACTTTGAGAATTCCATAAACAGAAAAGCCTGCCCCGTCCGGGGCAAGGCTTTCAACAGCAGGCGGCTTGAAGCGCCGGAACGAACATTACATCTTTGCTTCGCGCTTCATCAACTCTTCGATGGTGATGCCAATTTCATTGGTGCCACCAAACACGGTACCGATCTTGTTCTTTTTCACGTGGTCGAGGTTGCCGGTATAGGCAGCAGCCGGCAACGGAACGTATTTGACTTCCTTGGTCAGCGCAGCGCCGTTCTTCATGTAGAACTCGATGAACTCCTTGACTTCAGGCTTCTGCAACGACTTGGCCTTGACGTAGATGAAGATCGGGCGCGACAGCGGTGCATAGGTGCCGTTTTCGACATTGACAGAAGATGGCTCGACAGCCTTGCCGGTCTTCGGATTGACGATGGCCAGCGCTTTCAGCTTGGCCTTGTTCTCGGCGTAGTAGGCATAGCCAAAGTAGCCGATGGCATTGACGTCACGCGACACGCCCTGAACCAGCACATTGTCGTCTTCGGAAGCCGTGTAGTCACCACGCGAGGACTTGGCCTTGCCGACCATGGCTTCGGTGAAGTACTCGAAGGTACCGGAATCGGCACCGGCGCCGAACAGCTTGACCGGCGCATCGGGCCAGGCCGGATTGACCTGGTTCCACTTCGTGATCTTGCCCTGGGCTGCCGGCTCCCACAGCGCCTTCATTTCGGCAACAGTGGCCTGCTTCAGGAAGGCATTCTTCGGATTGATGACGACGGTCAGCGCGTCGTAAGCGACCGGCATTTCGATGTACTCGACGCCCGCGGCCTTGCACAATTCCATTTCCGACTTGGTGATCGGACGGGAAGCGTTGGAGAAATCGGTTTCGTCACGGCAGAACTTCTTGAAGCCGCCGCCCGTACCGGAAATACCCACGGTAACCTTGATGGCGTTCTTTTTGGCTTTCTGGAACTCTTCGGCCACCGCTTCGGTGATCGGGTAGACGGTGGAAGAACCGTCGATTTTGATGACTTGTGCCTGAGCGGACTGGGCGCCAATCAGGGCGACACCGGCGACCGCGAGGGCGGAAACAAGTTTGGAATTCAGCATGGGGAAGGCTCCTGCACAGGGTTGAATGGACAACACCGCACAGGTTACCCCCCGATTGTTACAGTCAGATGACGAGCTGTAACAATCGGAAAAATATTACTTTTCGCCTACTTGGCTGGACGCCCTGTCTTGATCCGTTCGACGCGCCCCATCGCGGCTTTCAGTTCGGCATCGCTCAACGCTGCCAATACCGCAATACCGCCTCGCAACAACTCGCTTTTCTTAACGTCGCTACCGAGCCCGCTCAGGCGCTTCTTGAGCACGCCAATCTGCGCATACTCATTGTCCGGCATGGCATAGCTGTCACGCACCAGCTTAACTTTCTTGGCCTTTGCTGGCTTGGCTGCCTTGGTCGCTTCCTGCTTCATCACCTTTGGCTGATCGTATTTGATCGCCTGTGCCTTGACCAAGGCTTCAGCCATTACCTTCTGATGCTTGGCAACGGTGACCTCAACCTGGGTCGGCTTGCGCTCCACTTTAGCCTTGCTGGCAGCCGGCGCGACCGCCGCAGGCTTCTCGGTGACAACCGGCGCCGGCTTTGCCGCAGCGACTTTGGCAGCTGGCGCCACAATGGGCTCGGCAACAACTTCAGCAGGCTTCACCTCGGCCTTCGGTGCCGTGCGCGGCACCAGCTTCTTCGGCGCCTTAGGCGTTGCAACGGGCTTGGCTGCTGGGGTTTTCTTGGTTTTTGCGCTCATGGAACTCTCCCTAAAAAACAGTATGGGTAGTTTATCCACTATGAAAGCACGCCAAGGTTAAAGTTTTATGACCGTTTTACCCCCGGTGTGAGACCAACCCGGCAGGTTAAAATGCGGCAAAGCCACTTCAGGAGCACAGCATGACCCAGGACGAACTCAAACAAGCCGTTGCCCAGGCCGCCGCCGACTACGTCGCGCAGACGGCACCGGCCGGCAGCATCATCGGCGTCGGCACCGGCTCGACTGCCAACTTCTTCATCGATGCACTGGCCCCGCTCAAGGACAAATACAAAGGCGCCGTGGCCAGTTCTGAAGCTACGCGCAAGCGTCTCGAAGCCCATGGCATCACGGTCTTCGACCTCAACGACGTGACCGACATTCCGGTCTACGTTGATGGCGCCGACGAAATCGACGCCGGCCTCAACATGATCAAGGGCGGCGGCGGTGCGCTGACGCGTGAGAAAATCGTCGCTGCCGTGGCCCGCGAATTTGTCTGCATCTGCGACGGCTCAAAGCTCGTCGACGTGATGGGCAAGTTTCCGCTGCCGGTCGAAGTCATCCCCATGTCGCGCGCCCATGTTGACCGCGAACTGGCCAAGCTCGGTGGCACCCCGGTCTTGCGTGAAGGCTTCGTGACCGACAACGGCAACCTGATTCTCGACGTCAAAGGCCTGGCCATCACCGACCCGAAGGGCCTCGAAGCTCAGATCAACCAGATCACCGGCGTCGTCACCAATGGTCTGTTCGCCGTGCGTCCTGCCAACCTGCTGCTGCTCGGCACGGCAGACGGTGTCAAGACGATTTCCTGATCAATTCACTGATTCATTTCCCCGTAACATCAAGGCGCTAGGCTCCCCACGGTCAAACACCGTTGGGAGCCGCCATGTTTTTGTCTTCGCATGAAATCGCCCGGAGTCGCGAGCACGCACTTAACAATTTTCTTGGGCTGTCGGATGCCTGTATTGATGCCGGCCAACGCTTTTCCGAGCTGATTTCCACAAATACGCGCAATGCCGTCCATCAGGGCGGCAGGCACTTCGCCCAAGTGGGCCACGGCCAACTGGAAACGATGTTCCAGCTCCCCGTCACCGCCTGGCTGGAAAGCGCCGCCCGCGCCAGTCGTCTGCTGGACGGCGCCCTGGAGATCGCGAGCGAGGCGCACAAAGCCATGATTCGCAACACGGAATCCCAAGTCTGCATGATTGATGAAATGGCTTTCGCAACAATCAATCGCGCCACCAAAACCAGCCCATGGGAAGCCGAGTTTTTCCTTCAGGCGATGAAGGCCTCCTTGCAAAATGCCGAACAGGCATTGCACGACATCAGCGATGCCGCCATCGAAACGGCAACACCGGCTGAAAACGAGGCCCATCAGACGACGGAAGTCATTGCACCCAGCAAACCGGCTCCGCGCAAACGCGCTGCCGCCCAGCAGAAAACAGGCTGACCAGCCACCTGCCTTTACGAATAAAAAAGTAGTCTCTCCATTTTGCCCGGCGCTGCCGGGCTTTTTTATGCTGGCGTCAAATCCGGATTGACCTTCGACATGACCTTCGTCCAAACTCCGTGACAGGCTTCAGAAAAAGGACATTCAGCGCATGCAGAGAAGCAACTGGCACACCGGCGTGGATTCCGGCTTCCGTCGCCAGAGCCTTGGCCGACAGACCATAGGCACACTTCGCATATTCAATTTTGGGCCTTTTTCCGGGTTGACCGCAGCATGCACTTGAGAACCGGCAAGACCCGCACATTGAACCTCGCCCTGCAGGGCGGCGGCGCCCATGGGGCTTTTACCTGGGGCGTTCTGGACGCACTGCTTGAAGATTCGAGCATCGACGTCGAGGGCGTCAGCGGGACCAGCGCCGGGGCAATGAACGCATTGTGTCTCGCCCATGGGCTGATGACCGGCGGCCGCGACGGCGCCCGCGAAACGCTGGCCCGCTTCTGGACGAGCGTGGCGGCGAGTTCGCCCTTTGCTTCGTCCGGCGATGGCGGAGCTGGCTTAAGCCCGGCCTTGAAATTGATGCTGCAATGGACAAGCCACCTGAGCCCCGAGCAACTCAACCCCTTCGACCTCAACCCCTTGCGAGACATCCTTGGCGAGCAATTCGACTTCGTCCGCCTGCGCCGCGATGCTCCGATCAAGCTGTTCATCGCCGCCACCCACGCCAATTCGGGCAAGCTGCGCCTGTTCCGCAACCATGAACTGTCGGTCGACACCCTGCTCGCCTCGGCCTGCCTGCCGACCATCCACCGGAGCATCGTGATCGATGGCGAGCCCTACTGGGACGGTGGCTACAGTGCCAACCCGGCGGTCTTTCCGCTGGCCTACCAATGCACCTCGCCGGACATTTTGCTCATCCTGCTCACGCCGCTCCGCTACGCCGAAACGCCGGCTTCGGCCGAGGACATCCGCCAGCGCCTGCTCGAACTGTCGTTCAACGCCACTTTCCTGCGCGAAATGCGGATGTTTGCCCACCTGCGCGAGGAGGTCAGCACCTCAGTGCTGCCGGCATGGGTGCTTAACCGCTTGCCGGTGGGCCGGCTAGAGCGACGCATCGCGCAGTTGCGCTTCCATGCCATTACGGCCGACGCCCTGCTCGGCGAACTGCCGCCCGGCAGCAAGCTGGCCGTCAACCTGCCATTTTTCGAGCGATTGCGTGACAGCGGGCGTGAGCATGGCCTGGCCTGGCTGGAAGCGAATCGAGACAGCGTCGGCGAACGCGCGACGCTCGATCTGGAACGGCTTTTCTACTGAGGTCGGGCGGCAGCCTGGCAGTCGCCCTCCTCCCGCTTCAATTCATGTAGCGCATGGGCGTTGCTGGCGCTTCGGCACTGCCTATCCGACGGCGTTCGACAAACAGGCTACCGCCCAAGGGCTCACTGGCTGAGTCCTTCGCTTTTTTCTTTGCCTGTTTCTTGGCTGCCGAGGCGGCGGCCGCCACTTCCCGGTGCGACTCGCAGTCCCCCGCCAACACTTTCACGGCGCCGATGGACAGGGTCGGCAAGGTCTGCAGCGTCAGTTCGCCCCGCCGGTTTTCAGCCATGTAACCACCGCGCAAGCGCTCTTCGATGCCCAGCAAATTGCCCATGGCCTGGGTAAAGGTGCTGATGATCTGCCAGCAGCGGACCTCCCAGTCTTCACTGCGAAAAATGACGAAATAGTCGTCACCGCCGATATGGCCCACGAAATCGATCTCCGGATCGCATGCCTCGCAGATAATCCGGGCCAGGGTCTGGATGACATCGTCGCCGCGCCGGTAGCCGAAGGCATCGTTGTAGGGCTTGAAATTGTCGATGTCGATGTAGGCGGCAACGAAAGGCTTGTCCGCAGCCAGCATGCGATCGACGTGCTCGTTGATCGGCACGTTGCCCGGCAACTGGGTCAGCGGGTTGGCGTAGCGGGCAGCGCTGATCTGCATTTCGGTGATCATCGCCATGAGGTCGTGGCTACTGCCGACGCCGATGTATTTTCCCTGAGCGGTCACAATGAAGCCGTCGAACAGATAGTGCTTGGGTGCCAGCGAGAGCATCATCGCCAGCTCCTGAATGGTTGCGAACTGGTCGACGACGAGCGGCGCATGATCCATGAACAGATCGCAACTCTTGCGCCCGAACAGCTCCTTGCGGAAGGGGCGGGCAAAGCGGTCGATCATGCTGTGCCGGTTGATCATGCCGACCGGCTGGGTGCCCTGAACGACAGGCAACACATCGAGATCAGGGTCGGCCTCGAAGCGCGCTATGACGGTCACGTTGTTGGCATTCATCGACACCGGTTCGATCGGCCGAGCCAGATTGCGCGCCGTCGGCAGCATCCCGGGGCCGCCGGTCATTGGCGTCAGCGACAGCGATTGCTTTTCGAGCGCCTGCAATATCGGATCGCCGAGCAGGCGCATGGGATGGCTGTCCGGCCGGGCGATCAGATAACCCTGGCCGCAGGCGATCCCCATGTCGCGCAGGCAGATCAAGTCCTCGCTGAGCTCAATACCTTCGGCAACCAACAGGGCGTTGCAGATTTCCGCCAGATCCTGCATGGCGCGCACGAAATGGAATTTGATGCGGTCGTTGGCGATACCGCTGATGAAATGTTTGTCGATCTTCACGAACTCGGGGCGCAAGTCCGACCACATGCGCAAATTGGCGAAGCCCTCGCCCAGATCGTCGATGGCGAACTGGAAACCGCGCCCCCGGTAATGCAGCATGGCCTCCAGAATACCCGGCATGTCGGTGATCTTCTGGTTCTCGGTAAGCTCGATGACGATGCGGTTCGGCGTGATGCCCAGCTCGTTGAGCAGTTCGCGGGTATGGCCGTTCATGAGGCGATCATCGAGCAGACAGCCCGGCGAAACATTGAGAAACAAGCGGCCGGGCAGGCGCTGTGCAGCAAAGGCGCGCAGGCTGGCCTCGCGGCAGGCATGCTCAAGATCGAGCGTCAATTCGTTGCGCGCTGCGGCGGCGAACAACTGATCCGGGAACTGCAAAGAACTGTTTTCCGGCCCGCGAATCAGTGCCTCGTAGCCAAGAATGGCCCGCACGCGAAAATCAAGGATCGGCTGAAAGACCGGGTAAAGAAGCCCTTCGGCCATGATCCGCCGCAACTCCGCAGCTTCATCATCGATAAGGACAATCATTGTTTTTCCCACGTGAATTCGGCATTCAGTTTAGGCAGAATGTGTTGCGAAGCTGTGACAAGGTGAACGCAGTGACAAGCAAATTTCGTCATCTTCCGGAAACATGGGCGATCCATGCTGCCGCACATCTTCGACACACGGAGGCTGTGATGACTGAAACTGTTTTTTGCTACTGCTGCCGCGCCCATCACGACAAAACCCAGATGCGTCTCTTCCCGACCCGCCAGGGCTATCGCTGGCGTTGTCTGCGCAGCATCGAGGCGGCCGCAAGCAGCCGCCGGGAACGCGATGCCTTCGGCCAGAAACAGTCCGAAATCAACCGCGAAGCCGCTCGCCGCGCTGCCGAGTATGGCCTGCACTTGCGCCAGCTTCAGCCCTTCGCGCCCTGACCGGAACAATGGGGAAAATTCGCATCGATACGCTGGACACCAGCAGTGCGCCCCTTCTCGAAGCGAGCGTGACGCTGATTTTCAACGCCTTCGCCGACCCCGAGCGCTACAGCGCCGAGCGCCTAGCCAATGAACTACGCTGCGATGATCCACTGTTCTACCGGCGCTTCTTTGTCGCCATGGATGCCGGCGAAATCATCGCCGTCGGCGGCGTCAAGGCGGCTGATTGGGCCTCCAGCACCCATATCCTCTACCTCTCGGCGGTGACCCCGGAACGCCGCGGCAAAGGTATCGGGCGGGCACTGATCAAGGCGCGCATCGATTGGCTTGAAGAAAACTTCAAGTCCGGGCGCATCCTCGTCTCAGCCGCCAAGACCAAACGCTTCCGCGATCTGGGCTTTTCGGAGGTGCGCAATAGCGCCATCCATGGCAAGCACTTACTCATCCGAAAATTCTAGGGGTTTCGTTTTTGGCCGTTTTTCCCTGTTGACCGCAGCATTCACAGGCCCGCAACCGAGACACAAAAAAAACGTCATGCCCCTGAAATATTGGCTGGCGATAGTTGCGGTGCTGGCCTAGCTGAAAACAGGCTGATCAAGGAGAACCCATGAACAAGCAGAACCATAGCGACATCGCTGCCTTTCCCGAGCTGTTCGACGGACTGGAGCAATTCATCGAAGAGCAGGCCAGCGGCCTCAAGCGGACCAGTGCCATCCTGGCCGTTACCGCCATGGGCGGCGGCATGCTGATTTTCTTCGCGCTCAGCAAGATAGCCTGAAAAACAAAAATCCCGCCGCAGCGGGATTTTTCGTGACCTTCCGGTAGCTCAGGCAGCCGGCGGCACGTAACCCTGAATCTTGTCGGCGCCATCGCCGAAGAAGTGCTTTTCAAGCTGCTCGGCCAGGTATTTGCGATGCTTGGCATCGACGAGGTTCAGACGATTCTCGTTGATGAGCATGGTCTGCATCTTGATCCACTGCTGCCAGGCTTCCTTCGAAACATTTTCAAAAACCTTCTGGCCCAGCGCACCCGGGTAGGGCGGCAGATCGAGGCCTTCGGCCTCGCGGCCAAGTTTGATGCAATTGACAGTACGTGCCATGTGAAACTCCGTGGGGATTGATGCGGGCAATTATAAGGTCTTGAACAAACTCTTTGAATCGCCAGCCAGCCCAATAGAAATAAGGGTTTAAGATTTTCCGATTTTGTCTAGCCACCCATGTAGCCACACACAAACCGGGCGCTGCAATCATTTTGACGGAAAGCGGGAAGGTTAGCCAGATACCCCCTAGCCAGTCAGGCGGTAAATATCACCCCCTTGAGTAAATCCCATGTAAAGTTCACGACAGAACGGAACTTTACGCTGTCCGAGTTCTTCGTTCTCCAGATTGTTCGCAACATCCAGATATTCAACTTCTCCTTCCGGATAGTTATCAATCACAAGTTTGATCGGATCAAGTACAGCCATCATACGGGAACGCTTCATCTTCA
>OBID01000822.1_pt1 | contig 11587 bp, 6 predicted proteins | sample 1519781 | NCBI WGS metagenome assembly OBID01 (sample SAMEA3991478, study PRJEB22521) | metagenome | biome: anthropogenic terrestrial biome; feature: sewage plant; material: sludge | place: Sweden | collected 2012-09-26
GTTTTGAAATAACTGAGATACGAACTTAAAGCCAGTGCGGTTCCAAATTTAGCAATTTCAGCAGGTTGAAGTGAAAGTCCAGCTACATTTAACCAGGCTTTGGCGCCTTTAACCTCTACACCAAATATTAGTACAATAAGTAATAGAAAAAGTCCAAATCCATAAATGATATAAGCAAAGGTGTGCCAAAATTTTTCATCAATCCATTGACTTATAAAAAAAAGTATTAAAGCGATGCCAATGTATAATGATTGTTTGGTAATTGGCACAGACAAATCAAATAAATCCCGATTAATATTTTGAGAATAGGTAACGGAATAAATTGAAAGCCAACCAATAATTATTAAGCTGAAATAAATTCCCAGTGTAATCCAATCATAATTTGCAGCCCGTGGTTTTCGAATCATGGGTATTAGAATTCATCATAAGCAATTTTATCAACTGATAAAAAAGCACTGGGAAATTTCTTTTTTATTCCTTCAAGTGTTGCTGCAGCTTCAGCACGGGATAGAAAGGCCCCTGCCTTTAAATAATAGTAGGGTTCTTTATATTCCCATTTACTTTTCAAGCTAAATTGTTGTTGAAAACTGGATTTAGTATTTTCCATCAACCGGCGGTCGGTTGTTGTAATAATCGTTATTCTCCAACCCGTAATGTGGGTGATGGCACGGTTGGCTTTCATATATTGATCCATGATTAAACTGACCTTAGGATCTTCATGAATGGTGATGCTTTCCTGTGCATGCAAGGCAATGCTAAACAATAAAAAAAAGCAAGCAATTAGCATTGTATGTTTCATTCAGCGCCGTGACAATTTTTAAATTTTTTACCGCTACCGCATGGACAAGGATCGTTTCTTCCAATTTTTGGTCCGGTATTTCGAACCTGTTGGATGGCTGGTTGTTCAGCACGACCTGCAGATTCTGCTGCCCTCCGCATGGTTTCTTCAGAGCGGTTTGTTTTGGTTTTACTATAATCTGTTCGTTGCGAACGAGCTTCCCGCACTTCCTGGTTTACATTAATCTGTAATTTTCCTTTTGAAAGATAGGAAGTAATATCCTGATTCATTTTATAAACCAGGGTTTCAAATAATTTATAAGCTTCAATTTTATAAATGACCAAAGGATCTTTTTGTTCGAAGCTTGCAGCCTGAACCGATTCTTTTAATTCATCCATATTTCGAAGGTGTTCTTTCCATTCGTAATCGAGCCTCACAAGGGCTACGGAACGTTCGATATCCCGCATGATATTGGAACCATTTGTTTTAATAGCCGTTTCAATATCAGCTGCGATTGGAAGCGGTTCGGAGTGACCGTCAGAAAATGGAATTGCAATCCGTTGATATTTTTGACCCTCGTTTTGATGGATGTTTTTTATAAAAGGCATCAGGACTTCTTTAATGCCTTCTTCCTTTCGGTTATAAAAACTATAAAACTGTTTTGCAAGTTCGTTGACAACATCCTGATCTTTGGATTCACGGAAGAAGGCAGGGCCCATTTCTGGTTCGATTCCAAGCGTACTGATGCATTCAAATTCAAAACCTTCGTAATCTCCGGTTGATTTAAAACGACTTACTGTATTTTCAATCGTTGAATGAAACATATAACTTAAATCAACCGAAAGCCGATCGCCATACAATGCATGATCCCGTTTTTTATAAATGGCCTCCCGTTGAATATTCATTACATCGTCATACTCTAATAAGCGTTTACGAATGCCAAAATTATTTTCCTCAACTTTTTTCTGGGCGCGTTCGATAGATTTAGTAACCATGGAATGTTGCATAACCTCTCCTTCTTTATGGCCGAGTTTATCCATGATGCCAGTAATCCGATCGGAATTAAATAAACGCATCAGATTGTCTTCAAAAGAAACAAAAAACTGACTGGAGCCAGGGTCCCCTTGACGACCGGCGCGACCTCGCAGCTGGCGATCCACCCGACGGGATTCGTGACGTTCAGTACCTATGATAGCAAGTCCACCAGCCTGTTTAACCTCCTCTGTAATTTTAATATCCGTTCCCCGACCCGCCATATTGGTTGCGATGGTAACTTTTCCTGGTTTACCTGCTTCGGCTATGATTTCGGCTTCACGTTGATGTTGTTTTGCATTTAATACATTGTGTGCAATGCCACGCAATTGCAACATGCGGCTTAGTTTTTCTGAAATATCAACAGAAGTCGTACCTACTAAAACGGGTCTTCCTTGATTGGTGCAAACCGCAATTTCATCAATAACCGCGTTGTATTTTTCGCGGGCAGTTTTATAAACTAAATCTTCGCGATCATCACGAATAATAACCTTATTGGTTGGAATAACAACCACATCCAATTTATAAATTTGCCAGAATTCACCCGCTTCTGTTTCCGCTGTACCGGTCATACCAGCCAGCTTATGATACATTCTAAAATAATTTTGCAGGGTGATGGTTGCATAAGTTTGTGTTAACTCACCTACTTTAACCTGTTCTTTTGCTTCGATAGCCTGATGCAATCCATCTGAATACCGGCGGCCTTCCAACAAACGACCCGTCCCTTCATCTACAATTTTTACATGGCCATCAATTACAACGTAATCCTCATCTATTTCAAAAATTGCATATGCTTTTAAAAGTTGACTTACACAATGCAATCGTTTTGATTTTGTAGAATAATCTTCTAGTGCTTTTTCTTTTTGACTAATGATTTCATCTTTATTTAAAGAAGGATTCGTTTCTATTTCATGAATGACCGAAGAGAGATCAGGTATAATATAAAAAGTTGGATCAGACTCCCCTTTAGAAAGAAAATCAATGCCCAAAGAAGTTAATTCTACCTGACGATTTTTTTCATCAATTGTAAATAACAAAGGAGCATCAGCAATCCGCATGTTTTTAGATTGCTCCTGCATATAATAATTCTCTGATTTTTGAAGAACGTTTCGGATGCCGTCTTCACTCAGGTATTTTATTAAGGGCCTTGATTTTGGAAGTGCACGATAAGATCGCAACAGCGACATCCCACCTTCACCTTCCGCATAGCCCGTTTTTCCTTCAGAAATTAATTTGCGGGCTTCAGTTAGATAATGATTGGCTAAGCGTTTTTGTTCGTTAATCAGTCGTTCGACTTTTGGTTTAAGTACATTGTATTCTTCACTTTCTTCATCAACGTCAACGGGACCAGAAATTATCAATGGAGTTCGTGCATCATCAATCAACACACTATCTACCTCATCCACCATGGCATAATGATGTTTGATCTGTACTTTTTCATCAACAGATCGAACCATATTATCACGCAGGTAGTCAAAACCAAATTCATTATTCGTGCCGTAGGTGATGTCGCAATTATAGGCTTTGATACGCTGCGGAGAATGCGGTTTGTATTTATCAATACAATCAACCGTAAGCAATAAAAATTCAAAAATCGGAGCTATCCATTCAGAGTCCCTTCGTGCCAAATAGTCATTGACGGTAACGATATGAACCCCTTCACCGGGTAAGGCATTGAGATAGGCTGGCAGGGTTGCCACCAAGGTTTTTCCTTCCCCTGTACCCATCTCTGCAATTTTACCATCATGCAAGACCATTCCACCAATGAGTTGAACGTCGTAATGGATCATATTCCAGGTGATTTCACCTCCGGCTGCTGTCCATTTATTTGCATATACCGCCTGATCTCCGTTCAGGGTAATGTATGATTTATGGATGGACAAATCGCGATCGTGATCCGTAGCTTTAAGGATTAAGTTTTCATTATAAAAGAAGCGGCGGGCAGTTTCTTTGACCACGGCAAATGCTTCCGGAAGCAACTTATTGAGAATTTCTTCTATCTGCTGGTTTCGTTCTTTCAGCTTTTTGTCAATTTCATTATAAATATCCTCCTTGGTAAACACATCCGGTTCTTGTTCGGCTTGTTCTTTTAAATTACTGATTTCCAGATCAATAGCACTTAAATAGTCCCCAATCCGGGCTCGAAATTCAAGTGTTTTATTCCTAAGCTCGTCATTGCTGAGTTGCTGGTAAGCGGTGGCAAAATGGTTAATTTCCTCAATTCGAGGGCTATAGGCTCTAACATCTTTATCCTGTTTGCTGCCAAAAATCTTTTTTAGTACTCCGAACATAAATGAGGGTCAAAATTACATATTTCAGTGCCAACTCAGCCTGAATTCCGTGATGCGGGAACACAAATCATACCATCAAAGAATTAATGACAGAATGGCAGGGGAAATTGTATGAGTTTAGATATTTCGTGTAAAGCTACTGGTAAAATAGGGAGAGAAATACTATGTTTGGCCCTTTGAGATCTTTTATTGAAAAAAACCGTTTCTATTAAATGTTCCGAAGAATCCGATATGAACTTATTAAAGTGTTGCGCTCTCATGGCACCAGTCATGAGATCGCATTTGGCGCAGCCATTGGAGCGTTTATAAGCATTTTCCCTACGTTTGGTACCGGTACCTTATTGGTATTGTTGGCATATCGGTTTTTTAATTTCAATTTAGTATCAGCCATCAGTGGCAGTTTGATTTCAAATGTGTTTACCGGACCCTTTTTTATGGCATTGAGTTATAAAATCGGAGCCTTGTTGATCAATAGCAGTTTTGAATTTAATTTTAAAACCTGGTATAAACAATTGGATCAAGTAGGATTAAGTTTATTGATTGGATCCACCTTATTAAGTACAGCATGCAGTGTGGGAATTTACTTTTTAGTTAAAAAAATTGTAAGTAATTATAAAAACCGCTTTCCAAAAAAAGTCATTACTTAGTAATTTTATGAAATTTGAAAAACGAAACGCACAAAAATATCTCCGAAGTTTTGCAAAAGCAGATCGTTTAACATTTTTACAAAGCGGCGAAACTTTTTTTAAAGAGTTTATTAAACAAATTGAACATGCACAAAGCACCATATCGATTCAGACCTACAAACTGGATGATGAGATTACAGGGCAAAAAATTGCAGATGCATTAATTCGGGCCGTAAAGCGCGGAGTAGATGTAGATTTGGTAGTTGATGGATTTGGGTCAATTGAATTAAGCAGTGATTTTGAAAAGTATCTGATTGAAAACGGAATTCAATTTCGTTTTTTCTCAAAAATTTCCTTGTTCAAAAATTTAAGGATTGGTAGAAGGCTTCACCATAAAATTGCAGTATTTGATCAACAAGCAGCCTTGGTAGGCGGCATTAATCTGGCTACCAAGTATGAAGGAACTGAATTTCATAAACCCTGGTTGGATTTTGGTGTATTGATCGAAGGAAGTATCTGCAAGCAATTTGAAAAAATTTGTTTTCTAATTGAGGAGAAAGCTTTTGTTGGCATGCCGAAGCGCATGGCAGGAATCCCCACAAATTTATCTGCAATTCATATCAATATCCGGCAAAATGATTGGTTACGTAAGCGAAGTCAAATTTTGCGATCCTATTTAATGGCTGTACAGAATTCAGAGAAATCTATTATTTTATTTGCAAGTTATTTTTTACCGGGATTTAGGTTAAGAAAAGCTTTAGAGAATGCCTCCAGGCGAGGCGTGAAGATTAAAGTTGTTTTATCCGGGATCTCTGATATTCCTTTTTTTCACCATGCGAGCAAGTATTTATACAAATGGTTACAAAAAAATAATATAAGAGTTTACGAATGGACGCCCACCGTATTGCATGCCAAATTGGCCGTAATTGATGGTGAATGGATGACGATTGGTTCATTTAATTTAAACCATTTAAGTGCCTATGCAAGCATTGAATTGAATGTTGATATTTTATCCAAGCCATTTGTGCATGAAGTTACCCAACGATTGCAAAAATTGATTGACAGTGGATGTCACGAAATTGTCAACGATCCAAATACCCGATGGTTTGTTAAAACGAAGCAAGCAACTGCGTATTATTTAGGACGTGTGTTAATGAACTGGATTACGTTCTTTCCAAATATCAGGAATTATTATTCGAAGATGGTAGACTAGAATCAATTACGAAAGTTCAATTACGAATTACGAAAGCAATTGCTGATATTCCAAATATCAGGAATTATAATTCGAAGATGGTGGATTAGAATCAATTACGAGTGTTCAATTACGAATTACGAAAGCAATTGCGAATTTTCAATGATGAAATTCGGAATATTAACACAGGAAGTGTAGCGGAATAGTTACAGTTTTGGATCTCATTTTAGATGAATGGAGCGCTTTTTTTTGAAAATTGAAAATTGTGGGTTTGTGTAAATTATTTTAAGAAATTGGGTTGTTGTGGAAATAGTTTTATAGATTTGATAACCAATCTTAAATTCCGGTCACTATAAGTAGAATTTGATTTACATACAAGCAATAAGGAGCTTAGAAAATAGAGCATGAATTTTAATTTGTTTCCCAGACCTAGGGTTTAAACCCTAGGTTTGGGAAACAAATTAAAACAGAGATTATTCAGACAGAATTTACCAACAAACCGATTCCATTTTCTTTAAAAAATTAAATGCAATGGCTGCAAATGGATCTGTATTGGCTTATTTCAGGAAGCTTTATTATACGTTTACCAAGAACTGGTTTTACATCGTATTGGCTTTTCTTACTCCCTTATTGCTATATTATGTATCGCAAGGCACAGAGATCGTAGCTATTTTATTTGACGGTGGCAATTTTTGGAATGTCTTTTTGATTTTTATAAGTTTTCAATTGTTATTTTATGCAATTTGGGTGATTCCTCCCTATTCGCTGTCAATTACAAGATGGCTTACTAACAAGTTTAATAAGGATGATCCATTTCCTGAAGATGGAATTTATACTTTGTTTTCAGAGCTAGCCATTTCGTATAATTCCAAGGTGGATGGAAAGGAAGTATTTCCAATTCGAAATTTTGCCGGATTGCCCCTATTGATTTTTACAGTGATGCTGATCGAATCTTATGTAGATACCAATACAGGAATTGCAGGGATGATTGGATTTCTCATTTTAGGATTGTATTTGTCAAAATGGACTCAAAATCCAATTGGAAATTTGATAAAAAGGGTATTTAAGAACCTGACCATAGAGCATTATGGCTACTTGTTTCATGCAGTATTCATTCTATGCATCAGTTTTTGTTGGATGGTTGAGTTGTATTGGGTTTCATTTATACTGATTATCCTATTGTACTTGCTAAACAATGCATTTTATGCATACATAGAAAACCACAGTGATGTGAACCAGATTAAAATTCATTATGGAGCTAATAAAATCAAATATTGGATTTTTACTGTATTGCTTGTAGGTTTCTTATTGTTTTTTTCATGGCTGACCTTTTCGGATCACATGCATCTTTTTTCTTCGGTGATTGTAATGAATGTTTCGTTTACGGTATTTATTGCTACGATCGATTTATGGATAAAAACACCTAATGATGCATTTAAAATGCTTGAAAAGCAAGCTGATGTAAGAAATGCAGTCATTGACTTAAACAAAGTTAAGGATCAGCAATTGGTTTCAAAATTCAGTACTGCCTACGAATTTTTTCAAGCAGTAAAATTTGTGGCCATTTTTGGAATTTCGTTTTATTTATTTTTTGATGCATTTAATAAGCACAGGGTTCGCGTAGAATCAGTAAGTGAAACTGATAAATTTTATAGTTCCTATAATAGAGATAGTTTGGATGCTTATTTTAGTCGATGGGTACAAGGGATTGATACCAGCAAGCCAATCATCTTGGTTGCGGGACAAGGCGGCGGTTCACGAGCAGGCGCCTGGATGGTGATGAATCTGGATAGTCAGGTTACCTGTGATAGTTCATTTGTAAAAAATTTATTTGCTATATCGACAGTATCCGGAAGTAGTTCGGGTGCCAATATGATGCTCAACAAATGGAGTTTAGCGCAAGATGGAATTCAAATGGAAACAAAAAGCAATTTGGAATTAGCGCAACGGCTTTATACGTATAATTATTTGACCGCGGCTACCTGGGGTATGTTGTGGAGTGATGCCTTGCGAAATTTAGTAACAGCAAAAGACAAACCAGCGCGTGACCGCAATTTATATAGACAATATGATGAGGGCCGAGCATTTAGTTTATGTTATCCTGATACATTTAGGGATATAGCCAGCAAACATTTTCAATTGGATTTAATGGCTAATTGGGATAACACCATTTCAAAAAAGCGACTGCCATTGCTTTTTTTAAATACAGCAACTACTCAAGCCGGTAAGCGGGCCATTTCAGCACCGGTTTTCATTGAGCCAGAAATATTTGGTACTGCCATTGACTTATATCATAAAGCCAAACACCAAAAAACAGGTGCAGACACTTTGTATAATTTTCCTTTAGTCACGGCTGTTAATTTAAGTCAGGCCTTTCCTTTTGTATGTGCTTACAATTATGTAGAAGGAGTTGGCAATATGATTGATGGCGGTTTGTATGAAAACTCCGGCTGCAATACCCTTTTTGAAATTTACCAATACTTAGTGAAACATCATCCAGAATTTAAGTATAAAATTATGTTAATCCAAAACAGCGACAACGACAATAAGAATACAGATTCCAACAGTTCGATTTTATGGAATACCATTACATCTGTTGCAGCTTCTCCTTTTTCGGGACACAGCCATTATTGGGAACAGAAATTAATTATCGAAATGAGAGATACATTATCCCCAAGATATAAAATGGATACGATTGAAAAAATTTATCCAAAGAACGGATGCGAATGGACGGATGCTCCATTAGGGATTTTGTTGAGTAAGAAATCGGTAGATAAGTTGTGGGAGTATGTGGGGAGGAGGGATAAATAGAATTAAGAATTAAAAATTATGGGAAGGGAGTGGACATCCCGCGTACTCGCGGGAAGAATTAAGAATTGGATAGAAGAGGAGAAGGGGGATGCGCGCATGCTAATGAAAAAATGGTGAGGGAAATATTGCAAGACTTACTATCAGGCAATAATTAAATAATAAAGATTGGATGAGCTTTATATGAATTTTTTATCCATTGAATACCAGGAGGAATTAAGATATTATTTTGAATCGCTCGAATTTGAGGGATTATGAATTCAATAGTTTAAACAACAATTTTAAATATTCATATTTTAATTAAAATAATTTAATTTTTGTAGAAAGGGTTTATTTCAATAATAGTTTGATTCAATTATTCGAATCATAGCATTAGTATAAATGGAATGGCAAAAATACAGAAAGGGAATTTTGATATAATTATCGCGTTAGCTAATTTGGTGTATATTTAACATGAGTCAAAGTATTTTTAATAGGAAAATTGAATATTTATTATATTCGTAAATGATTGTTAAACAAATCAATAGAGTTCTACTAATAATATATTTATTACAAGTATCTTTAAGTCCAACTAATTTAATGTGTCAGGACTATTATTCTGAGGCTGTGAACTATACTAACAAGGATGGTTTGATCAGCAATACAGCATACTGTGTATTGCAAGATAGAATGGGTTACATTTGGGTAGGAACACAACAGGGCATTTCAAGATTTAATGGCTATGATTTTATAAATTATGGAGTTCATGATGGCTTGACAGATCCTGAAATATCACATATTATTCAAGATACTAATGACGTGATTTGGTTTTGCTCAATTTGGGGTTCAGTCTATTTTTTAGATAGAAATATTATTCAAAAATATAGATATCAAAATAAATTGGATAGTATTCTAAAGCTAGGTGCGCATATAACAGGAATTGATATTATTGCTACTCCATTAAATAAGGATGTGGAATTATACATAGGCTTGCAGGGGATTGGATTGGTTCATGTTGACAAAAGCGGAAAAACAGAGCGAATTAGTATAGAGCAACATTGTCCTTCTGTAATTTATTATAAAAATGATAAAATTAAATTTACAGTAGCCCAATCTTGCAGCAATAAATTATTTCTATGTAATTCTTGTCCTCAAAAAGTGAATTTTTATATATACACCAATAATGCATATAAATTTTTAGCATCCAAAAAATTGATCGCACATCAAGCAAGATTTTTACATACATTTGGTAGTAAAGTTATTTTTGGATTTTCTAAATTAGCAATCATAATAGATCAAACTACTAAAGCAATAAACGTAATCAATGATATAAAAAGTTTATCTGGATTTCAGGAGATTAGTGATGGAAATTTTATGTTTTCGTCAAGTTTTAAGTCAGGAATAAGTTATGGAAATATTATAGATTTAAAATTTAATGTAACAAGAAAGGACAATTCTGTAAAAGGAAATGTAACATCTATTATTCGAGATAATCAGTCTAATTTCTGGCTAAGTACATTGGATAATGGAATTTATAAACTGCAGTATAGCAATGAATTAAGGATTCTTGAAAAGGCAGACGATTTTAACAGAAAGCATAGCTATAAAAAAATATCATACGATTCCTTTAGAAATTATTTATGGTTTAATAATGAGCGTGCTGAGTTAATAAAATATTCTATAAGAACCGGGAGTAAAACTGTTATGTTAGATAATATAGATCATTTTAACGAAATTTACTCATATAATGGTAATACATATGTAGCCACCAACAATTCAATTATTTATCTTAGAAATAACAGGAAATACAACCTAAATCATACTTACTTTAAGGAATATTATGTAAAAGGTTTTGCTTCATTTCATAATAAAGATACCTTGTTGGCCTATAACAACTCAGGTGTTTTTTATTTGGTAAATAATGTACTCTACCCATGTGTTGAACAGATGACTCATGCAACTTTAAAATCAATGGTGATTGATATCCTGGAGTCAAATGATCGCAAAATTTATTGTGTATATTTAGATAGTATCAGGAGTTTTAATCCATACTTCAAAAGAATTCGTCGAGGATTTGAGCAAAAATTTATTTCAAAGCCAAATACTATTAAAACTAATAATTCAGGAGAGTTACTTTTTGGAACAAGAGATAATGGAGTAATTTCAGTTATGGGTAAAAAGATTACTTCATTAACTAAAGCAACAGGACTAATGTCTGATGAAATTCTGTCCATAGAAATTGATAATACTGATAATTTTTGGGTTTTATCGAAGAATGGATTTGATAAGATTTCATTTCAAAATGGAATACATAGAATTGAAAATTATCCTTTATCTAAATATAATAATTTGAAATCGCCTATTGATTTTGTGGTATTTGAAAATTATATTTGGTTTGTTACTATTGATGGCATTTTTCAATTAAGTACTGAAAAAGTTGTTGATATTAATAGGAAGCCTTTGTTTGAATCTATTTTGGATTTTAATAATAATCCTATTTTGGACCCCAGCAAGATTAATTATTCTGATAACTCATTAATAATACGTTGGTGTACTTTAGACTTTAGTCTTAATGCAAACATAAATTATAGATATAAATTAAAAAATACAGATCCATGGATTGAAACAAATAGTAGAACATTAGCACTTAACAAACTAGAACCTTCTGAATATTTTTTGCAAATACAATCTAAGGGGATGAAGGGAAAATGGAGTGATGCATTAATTATCCCATTTTTTGTAAAGCCTCCCTGGTGGAGATCCACACAATTCTTTGTTATTACTTTTATAATGTGCAGCTTGTTTATTGGATTTGTAATGCTAAATCGTGAAAGTAAGTTGAAATTAAAATTCAAGCAACTTAAGTATATTAATGAATTGA
>OBID01000823.1_pt1 | contig 11582 bp, 11 predicted proteins | sample 1519781 | NCBI WGS metagenome assembly OBID01 (sample SAMEA3991478, study PRJEB22521) | metagenome | biome: anthropogenic terrestrial biome; feature: sewage plant; material: sludge | place: Sweden | collected 2012-09-26
CCGTTGCGAATGAGTTGCGGTCGGAACACTTCAAAATCATTTACAAAAACCAGGTTTTCATCATAAGAGCCTCCCCTCACACTGTACTGTGAAGACAACTCCCCACCGGCACTGCTTCGCACGCCCAAACCAATCACAGGCAAAATACTTTCCAGGTTTGAATTTACACTGGGCAACAATTGAAAAGATTCAACTTGCTCGCGAACGGTCGCGCCCTCGGTGTCTTTCTTATCCACAATTTCAATTTCTTTGCTGATCGATTTTTTAAGGGATAGTTTTAAAATGAAATCCGCATACACATCTGATTTCTTTAACACCAGCTCTTTCGTTTGATAACCCAATCGATTGAATTTTAAATTCCATTCAGCTTGATCCGGAAGTTGGATGCTAAAGTGTCCATCCAGTTTAGATTCTGAATAAAAAGAACGTTCCGGTATATAAATAATTACCTGTTCAATCGGAGTTCCTGACTCTTCATCAAGGACAATTCCATTTACAAGAATTGTTTGAGTTTGTGCGTCCGTTTGAAATAAACTTATTACGGCCACTATGAATACTAACAAGAATTTTTCCAAAGGAAGGTGATTGCTGGTGTTGACGATGCGATTCAACAAAATTATCAGCTTAAAACTCAAAGGAATTAACGGAAATGGATTTTAATTGGTTGATCACTCCAGCTGGATTTGGATCTCCAAATACCGCATTGCCTGCAACCAATACATCTGCGCCAGCTTTTAAAATAACTTCTGCATTTTGCAGTCCAACACCTCCGTCAACTTCAATTTTGGTAGAAAGATTTCGTTTTACAATTTCTTCTTTGAGTTCTTTAATCTTCTGAAGGCTGCGGTAAATAAATTTTTGTCCGCCAAAACCTGGATTAACAGACATCAAACAAACCACGTCAACGTCTTCCAATACATCAAATAAAGCTTGTACGGGACTGTGTGGATTCAAAGCCACACCCGCAAGGGCACCACTTTCTTTGATTTGTTGAATGACCCGATGCAAATGGGTGCACGCTTCCAGGTGCACGCTGATGCTATCCGCACCTGCTTTCCTGAAATCTGAAATATACTTTTCAGGTTGTAGGATCATTAAATGAACGTCCAAGGGTTTGGTTGCTCTGCGTTTGACTGCAGCGATGACAGGTAAGCCAAAACTGATATTGGGTACAAATTGGCCGTCCATCACATCCAGATGAAACCAATCTGCTTTACTTTGATTGATCCAATCAATTTCTTCTCCGATCCGGAGGAAATCACAACTAAGTAAGGATGGAGCTATTAAATGCATTGCGAATGAATGCAAAAATAGGTCTAATTTTTTAGAAACCGGACGAGTTCATCTTGAACCTGCAAATAATAAATTCCATTTGGCAGTTCGCTGAGGTCTATGGTTTGTCCGTCCAGGAGATTAATCTGGAAACTTTGCCCATGAATATTATAAAGCTTCATAGGAATCCCATCAATTGCCTGTACATTGAAATGAATGGAATTTGAAGCCGGATTCGGATAGACTTCCAATTTTTTACGGGTTTTATCTTTCAGACTCACAATTGGGCTAAAACTTTCAGAGCCATCGCGATCAACCGTTTTTAGACGGAAATATTGGCTTGTACTCAAGTTGCCGGTTGGATTCGTCTTTAACTGATATCTGTAGCTTTGCAAAGAGTTACTTTCACCTGTTGCTTTTACTTTAGCAACTTCATTAAATTTTTTGGAATCTGCACTTTGCTGAATTATAAAATGAGACACATTAGATTCTGTAGCAGTTTGCCATTTTAAATCAACCAAACCGATCGAAGAATTTTCTGCGCTAAAGTTTATCAGTTTGATAGGTAGAATAATTTGCTCATCGACTGCACCGCATAGGGTGTGGTTGACTGTTTTTCCGTGGGCAGCGCAATAAGCTGTCGAACTGCAATCGGCTGTAAATTCAAACACCTCACAAATTACAGAGCCGACGGATACATTGGAAACATAAATGGTTCGTGTAAGCGTTCCGTAACTATACTTGATGGTATACACGATATGATGTGCTTGTTCGCTTACTTTTCGAACACAAAACTTGATTTTAAAATTACAATCCGAACCGGATACAAAGGTTTTACTGATGAGTGTCAGACCATTGGTAACCGTGTCAATACATTTTTGCGAATAAGCAGAAATGCAAATAAAACAAATAAGTGTAAGTAAAAGAGACCTTTTCATAGCGGGGGGATTCAATCGATTCGTCTTAGGTAAAGATATAACCCAATCCATTCATTGTGAATGGTTTATACGAATAATTGTTTTGCTAATGTATTAGTTACTTAGAATCTGTAAAATGCACGGATTCAAAGGGAATGGTTTCTTTGAGTGACATTTTCAAAAATACATTTGCGGTGACCCAAACATCCCTGGAACAATATTCCCCAATACGTTTTAAATCGTGATCTTCGTAATAGACTTTTCCAACCATCGATCCATCGATATCAGATTTTGAAGTTTCTAAATTGAAGCAAGCCGTTAATAATTCGAGGGAAACATAATTTTTCTGATCCCCGAATTTCCACATATCCAGGGTATCGAGCAGGTATTTTAACTCCCAGGGTTTTTTAGAAGAAATATTAAAGAGGGCCGGTAAGGCAATCCCATTTATCAAGGCACGCCGACAAATGTAGGGAACGTCAAATTCTTTGATATTGTGTCCGCAAATGAAATGTTTATCTGGATTATTGAAATGACTTTGGACGATTTGGAAGAACTTTTCGATGAGTTCAGCTTCGTCATCTCCACAAAGGGTTGTGATCCGCAATTGGCCTTTGTGAAAGAAACCCAAGCCGATGCAAACGATCTTTCCAAACTCAGCATAAATGGCTGCTTTATCGTGATATAACTGATCCGGGGATTTTTCGGGCTCCTTTTCCTGAAAATAGCGAATCTTTCTTTCGAACATAGATTGCCACTTAAAATCGAGGGATTCGTAGGCTTGAAATTGACTTACAGTTTCAATATCAATAAATAATATATTAGATAGTTCCATAATGTTATCAATCAGGGTAAACCCTGAATTTTGCAATTCAGAAACTAAAAATAAGAATTTTTGCGTTAAAGCAGTTAATTTTACACTATAACAAAAACAATAAGATATGGCCAATTCCAATCAAAGTATTAAAGCCCTCGTAATTATCCTTTTAGTAGGCTTATTTGGCTTAAACGTTTACCAGTTTGTAAACAACTCCAATCTTCAAAAAGACAATGTATCAAAAGAAAATGAGCTGGTGCAATTGGAAGATGCCAAGGCTAAACTTGACAAAGAGTATCAACAAGCGGTGAGTGATCTCAATGATATGAAAACCAATAATGAAGAATTAAACAAAGTCATTGATGCTCAAAAAGAAGATCTCCGCATCCAAAAAGAAAAAGTGACCGGACTGTTGAAAGATAGCAAGAACCTTGCAATTGCCCGCAAAGAAATGGAATCAATGCGTACCAAGACCCAAGAGTATATTACAGAAATCAATCGCTTAAAATCAGAAAACGCAAGCCTGAGTTCTTCCAATACTGCTTTGCTATCAGACAAAGAAAATCTTACTAAAGATTTACAAACCAAGTCTGCAGAAAATCAACAATTAACAGAAGCTAAAACAAACTTAAGCAGTGAGAAAGAAAATCTTTCTAAAGAAAAAGATCAACTCAGCAGAAAAGTAAATCGTGCAACATCCATTCCTGTACAAAAGATCAATGCAGACGCATATCAAAACCGGGAAGGTAAAAAACCAAAATCAGTATCCAGAGCCAATGAAACCGATTTTGTAGAAGTTTGTTTTAAAACAACCGTCAATAAAAATGCTGAAGCCGGAAGTGAAAAATTTTATGTCCGCATCATCAATCCAACAGGTGAAACACAGGCAATTGAATCTGAAGGTTCCGGTGTACTTCGCAACGATTCCAATGGTGAGACCATTAAATATTCAACAGCTGTTATGGCTCCTTATACCCATGATGAAAAAGAAATCTGTGCCAAGTTTAAAAATCCTGGTGGATTCAGTGCAGGTGTATATCAGATCGAGGTTTTCAATAAAGGCTATTTGGCTGGAACGTCAACACTGAAATTAAAATAAAGGAAGCTGCTTAACATTGAAATTAAGGCTCAAGGGTTTTTAAGCCTTATGGTTCAACGCTTCGAATTCCTATGGATTACATCGTTTTCACGATTGGCACTTACGGGGTAAGTGCCCTTGAGTTGTTTTCAGTTGTTGCTGGCATTTGGGCTGTGTATCTGGCAGCACAAGAAAAAATACTTACCTGGCCGATCGGCATACTCAATATCGTCAGTGCTTTTTTTATTTACTACCACGTCCGATTGTATTCGGATATGTTTTTACAAATTTATTTTTTTGGGATCGCAATCTATGGCTGGAATAATTGGAAAAATGAAAAGCGTTCGCAGCTCCCATTAAAATGGCTCACAACAAACCAACGAATTTACTTAGCCGGATTGATTGTAATTTTTACAGCAGTACTTGGTTATTTCATGAGTCAGATTCATATCCATTTTCCTGCAACTTTTCCGGAAACTGCTGCTTATCCTTATGCTGATACCTGGGTTGCTGTAACCAGCATTGCGGCCAATACGCTAATGGCCAAACGATTTATTGAAAATTGGATTTTATGGATTGCTGTAGATATTTTGTGCGTATATCTCTATTTACAAAAAGGGATCGCCTTTGTATCTTTTGAATTTTTTATATTCTTAATACTTGCTTGTTATGGATTGATTAAGTGGAGGAGGATGAAGAAAGGCTAGAGGCTAGAGGCTAGAGGCTAAAGGATAGAGGATAGAGGATAGAGGCTGAAGGTTACAGACTACAGACTGAAATTTACCAATCAATCGGCATGTAATCTTTTAAAAATTTTCCACACCAGTGTTTGCCAGTTAAGATTCCATCTATGAAGGGATCACAGACCCGTGCAGCACCATCCACAATATCCAATGGAGGTTGAAAATCATGGACCTCCGATTTATACCGGGCAAGTTCAACAGGATCTTCATCCGTTACCCAGCCTGTATCAACTGCATTCATAAAAATTCCAAAGTCTGCCAGCTCAGCTGCAGCGGTGTGGGTCATCATATTGAGTGCTGCTTTTGCCATGTTGGTATGTGGATGTCTTGCTGCTTTGGTAAAGCGGTAAAATTTCCCCTCCATGGCAGTAACATTGACAATGTGCTTTTGTCCAGTATGGTCGCGTTTCATTAGCTGGAGCAACTGATTGTTTAATACAAACGGGGCAATTGCATTAACCAATTGTACTTCGATCATTTCGGCCGTTTCAATTTCACCCAACTTCAATCTCCAACTATTTGTTTTTCGAAGGTCAACTTGTTGCAAATCGGCATCCAACGCGCCACTGGGAAATAATTGTTGCGCATCAATCGTCTTGTCAATTTTATAAGGTATTTGTGACAATGCTGCTGAAGCACTGAGTCCGATTCCGGAATCATGTACATCCCAACTTACAGGCAGGGATTGCAATTCTTGATTGTCAACGTGCAATTGGTTTAACTGTTGGATGACCCGATGATGATTGGACAAAAGACTTTGTGCTGAATTCGGCAATTGCTCAAAGGGTATGGATTCAGTTTCTAAAAGATGGCTGTAAAATCCGGGAGGACGTCGAACGGTTTGTGCTGCATTGTTGATTAATAAATCCAATCGGGAAAATTGATGCAGGATATGCGAACAAAAAAGTTCGACACTGGGAATGTGACGTAAATCCAAACCATAGATGTGTAAGCGATCTTTCCAATCAACATAATCGGATTCTTTGGCATATCGCAATGCAGAATCGACCGGAAAGCGAGTGGTTGCAATCACAGTAGCTCCGGAACGAAGTAATTTAAGGGTTGCCTGATAACCTATTTTCAATCGCGAACCGGTAATGAGGGCAACTTGTCCGCTGAGATCACAATGTTGAAATCGTTTGGCATAATTGTAATCGCCACAAGCCAAACACATGGCGTCATAAAAATGATGCACTTCTGTATATTCCGCTTTGCAGATATAACAATTGCGTGGACTGTTTAAATATTGCTTGACTTTTGATTGCGTTTCCTGTTCCGGTAACTGCATGGGAGCTACAAACACGGTGTCGGTTCGTGCTTTGCGAATCCCTGCTGCTGCAAAACTTTTACGATTGTGTTCTTTAATTTTTTGGTTCTCCAGATTTTTAAGTCCTTTCAATCGTTTCTTACGTTCCTTCCGATCCGGTCTTGAAAATATGCCCGATGCTTTACGCAAAGCATCCAATTGCTCGGCTTGTATATGTCCTAACTGATCTCCGTTTTCACAGAGATAATGCATCAATTGAATACATCGTTCAATTGAATCTTTAGACAGCGAGTCATTTTTAGAAGAATTTTGGGACATAAGTGAATTTGACGCAAAAATAGGAATTTAGGGGATAGTTGATGGAGGATAGTTGATAGTTGATAGTTGGTAGTTGGTAGTTGATAGTTGGAAGTTGATGGTGAAAAAGTTGAATAAGCTTAAATTTCTATTTTAATATACTTTGTAATGCTGTTGTTTAAAAAAAAAGTTACCGAAGGCGTCCCGCCGAAGTTTGAATAAAAATTTATCTTGTATTCAGATGATTGTTTTTTGTTTACGATTTATCCCCTTTGGTTTCGGCGGGACGCCTTCAACAACTGTTTTTTATTAGCCTGATTAATATAAAATATTTATAGATTAAAATATTTTGAACTGTAGTATAGAAAAATGGCAATATTTTAAAAAAGATAGTCTATTTCACCTTGTTTTTTCTAAGCAACTTCAGTGTATGTGTCAATCCCTGATTGCTTTTCCACCCAAAGTGACCTGGTATTACATACTTTGGATTTGGAAATTTCTTCAGTAGCTTTTTGATTGCAGTAGGCCACTCTTTTAAATTTGCATCTGCGATATTTCCGAGTCCTTGGTTTTCTGTACTTTTTATCAGACAGCCTCCGTAAAGAATTTTAGCATCCTCACACCAAATAACAATATTATCTTTAGTATGTCCCTCCCCCGGATAATAAGTTTGAAAACTGTGATTGCCATAAGTAAACGTGGTATCATTTATAAAATAAAATGCTGCTTGCTTTTCGTTATGCTTTTTGCACAATGCTAAAGTTTGTCTGGATGAATACGTAGCAATGCCTTTGCTTTTATAGAAATCAAGTCCTGCCGTTCGATCGTCGTGGTAGTGTGTTGCAATACAAGCCACCACGCTTTTATTGTGTCTACTTGAAATGCTGTCGAGCAGAGGTTGAAATTGGGTGCTATCCCAAGGTGTATCTAACAAAACGACCCCCTGATCGGTTACACAATACATTCCGTTTGATGGAAATGGCTTTCCATTGATCGGCCTATAACTTGTGAATACATAATAATCATCTGTGACTGGTGTGATTTTTAAATTTACAGAGTTTGTTAATTTTAAATCATTCAAAATATAACTTACGATGTCAACGCGTGCTCTTGAAAATTCGGTATGGGTAGAATCTTTTGTTTGTATACAATTTACAAAATAGTAAACCGACCCATTCGTTTCAATATAACCCACATCCCATCCAATCTCTGTATTGTCTTGCCAACCCCAGCCGGTTTTTGAATGAATGGTATAAAAAGCTGTCTGTTCAGTAATCAGTATCTTTTTAACAATATCCATGGAGCGTTGCGAAAAAGGCAAGGTATTTTTATAAAGTCGCTTGAGAAAATCAATATGTTGTGCTGGACTGATCCGGAGTCCACCGCTTAACCAAAACTGATCGATGCCACCAGATGTGTCTGCATTCCCATAATTCACTTTATCAAGCCAGTATTTCATTTTCTGACCCCCCACGCGTCGTGCAAGTTCCTGATAATACCAAACGGTAGAATTCTCAATCGCAGTTTTTAAATCCTGGTCTCCATTCCAGTTAGGATTTAAATACATCATGCTGTCCCACTTCATCTTAAAATGCTCGTCTTTAATGACCCCCGTTTCCAATCCAATAAGTGAATTGCAAATTTTAAAGGTGGACGCAGGAGTAAATGCTTTTTCAAATTGAGCCTGATTGTAAACAATGTATTGATCTTGACTCGGATCATAAAGCACAAAGGAACCCTCGACATTAAACTGATCGTAGTATTTTTTAAAATCGGTTCTTGATTCAAACAAGGGATTTTGAGAATAGGTAGTGAGCCTACAAAAGATTAGTAATAAAAGAGTAACATATTTAAATTGTGTAGTCATAATATGCTGGCATTAAAACGGATCATCAAAAAGACCGGGAAATTTCTATTCAGTGAGCTCAAATATAAATAAAATTCCAAATGCAAAAACAAACACGTCACTCAATTTATTATTAACACGATGTCTTTATTAATCTTGTGCTTACCATTGTTGAATAATAATTCCAAGCTGCCTATCCATCAATGCAAATTCTTTTGCGCCCCAGGGACGAAGTGTAATTTTATTTAAATTTGGATGAAGGAATTCTGGATTCCTCTTCGAAACGAAGGCATAGACTTCCTCAATATTTTTTGTTACTAATCGAAATTCAGGATTATGTTCCTTTGCCAGTGCGGTATTTTGAAATAGATTGATTCTTAAACCATCTTTTTCCAATACGCAAAAAGCCTGATCTGATTTTAGTTCATCATGTTCAATCGTAAAATTTAAACAGTCTACAAATAATTTCAAGCCTTCGTTTATGTCCACATAGAATATATTCGGAACTAATTTTTCGAAAATCATTATTTAATAGTTTGAATTTAGATTTTGGTATAAATCTAAAATAGGTGATACATGTATTGCATCTCTTTATCCTATCTCATGGGTAAAAATAGACTATTTATACTCCAGATCTGCAAACGAGGATAAAATTTACACGCATTCCAGATTGATGTTTAATCAAATACATATTTATTAAGCAACTCATTGGAAATTTATTTCTACCAAGGGCCTTTTTGTTTTACCTGATAAAATCGTTTGCCATCAAAACGGTAGAGTCCGGCGCCTGCGCCCCACCACATCCTTCCTGATCTATCTTGATACATACTTTGAACACAGCAGTTAATCCCGTCTTCTTGGGTAAATACGGTAAATGCTTTTGGATTTGAAATGCCCATGGACGGATCGAATCTTGTAGTGCTGCCTCTTGCAGTAATCCAAATGATGCCCGGCTTTTCCAAATAGATGCCCCAAATTTCTGTACCTCCTATTCCATCTTTAGATGTTAAATAAGTGAATGCTTTATCATGCCCTTCTGGAAGCTTAGGATCGTATTTGCAAATTCCACCTTTAACTGTAAACCAAAAATTTCCAATTTGATCTTCTATCATGCCGCCTGCATAATTATCTCCCAAACCATCTTTCCCAGTAATATTCTTAATTGTTTTCCCATTTGGTAAATGTGGATCATAACGAAAAATTCCCTGGTCTTGTGTAGCAAACCAAATACTTCCAGACTTGTCTTCCATAATGTCTTTTATAGCTATCGGAGGAATCAATTGAAACGGAATAAAACATTTCCCAGCCATAGTATCTGCCGTCAGATTGTATTTAAAAACACCGCCTCCGGTGCCTACCCAAAGTATTCCTGATTTATCTACAAGAATACATTTTCGACCAATGTTTATATTGCTGAGTCCATGGACTTCATTATAGGTTCTAAATGCGTTTTCCTGTCCGTTTAAATGGTTGGCACTGTATTTTACGAGTCCAAAGTCTGTACCAAACCAAATATTCGCCTGATGGTCTTCAGCAATTGCATGCACACTATTCCAATTGTCTGTGCTTACCCGCATATTGCCCTGAAAAAACTCCGCTCTGCTAAAATACCTTAAAGTTTTGATGTCATATCGAGCTACACTTTGTCCAGCCGGACCAAACCAGTAATTCCCTTTTGAATCCTGAAAAATACATCGGATATACTGACTTACAAGGCTCGGATCATTTAAAGGTGAAGCCGCCTGACCACTTAATGCAGGCGAAGTGCCTATGATTTCAGGGATCGAATCTAATGCTAAAGATGTCTCCTTAGTTGAGCTTGTATTTACTTGGCTAGAGCAAGAAAGAATAAAAAAACTAAAAAATAGCAACCAATAAATTTGTAGCTGAAAAATAATTGTCGTCATTTGTTGCTTTTGTTTTGCATTTAGTTGCATGAAAATAGCTATATGCTCTTTGTTCTTATTTTCTTTACAATATGGTTAAAGACATTCAATGCATCTAATATTTTTTAGATGGTTAACGAGTTTCGTGATTGCAATCATTTATAAGTCAATATCGATCTGAACCCCCAATTTGTAATTATCTCGATCGGATAATTTTCTAAATTATACTTATAAGAAGTTACACAAGGCCGACATATTATATCTAAATTTCCATGGTAGTCATACCAATTCATACTAGTAACGTTATTTTCACACCAATTTAATGGGTCTGAAATATAAATAGGGATATTTGCCTTGTAATTTACCTTATTATCGTAAGTATAAAAGTATTCGTAACAAATCTCTTTGCTTTCACAATACTCCTCCATTCTTATAATATTGCTTCCATTCCAAAAATATTTTTCATACCAAAAATATACTTCTGCGATTTTAGAATAGAAACTCCTTTTTGATAATTTACCTAAATGATCATACTCATATTCATAAATCCAAGTCAATGGCAGCTCTGTACCTGAATTAATGGAATAGTTGAATATTTTCTGAATTCGACCAAGTGAATCGTATGCAACTGAATCCCTGAATAATTTTTTACCATCAGCTAAAAAAAATATAATTTTAGTTGAACCTTTGGCTGACCCGGTGACCATCAGCTATTCTGAACATTGAATATTCCGTTAATTTTTTATTTAAATATTGAATTTCATATCTACCTCTATATGATTCAGAATTTACAACTTGACAAAGCACCCCATCTAAATTATAAAAATAATTTTCTATCCACATATTACCATCGGCGTTAGACTCAATTTTAATTAGTTTGATTTCCTTTACCTTTTTTATTTCTTCTATTTGTTCAGAACAACTAAAACTAATTATGAACATTAAGATTAAAATTAAGTCTATTAATACAATACTTTGCTGCTTCATAATAGTAATTTTTTATAATTGGTCTTCAGATTCTAAAAAACAAATATAATAATTAAATCAATAGCTAGATACCTATTGAAATCCAAATATTTATAGATTTGCAACAAGATAAATTATTCAATAGCACAATCAAATAAGCTTCAATCTTGAACATTGTTTCGTTTAACATTCAAGACTAATAATTGGTAAACATGCTAGTCAAAAAAATTCCCACCGCCAATTCACAATTTCAGAAGGATATTCTTGGCATTAAACTATTTCCCAATCCGGCTGCCAATTTTTTGAGTATGACATCCGAAATTAATAAACCAATCCAATATACACTCAGCTCAAATCAGGGACAGCTCATTCAGCAGGGTGAATTTTCAGGGAAGGGTCAACTGAATCTGGAATCAATTGAGTTGTATGGCATTTTTTTACCTACTTAGTTAAAACACCTTTCTTTAAATGGATGTGAAATTCAAGGGGCTTT
>OBID01000824.1_pt1 | contig 11578 bp, 9 predicted proteins | sample 1519781 | NCBI WGS metagenome assembly OBID01 (sample SAMEA3991478, study PRJEB22521) | metagenome | biome: anthropogenic terrestrial biome; feature: sewage plant; material: sludge | place: Sweden | collected 2012-09-26
TTCTTGGGGACGACCTGCCCAGTTGAAGATTTGGATCGGCATTGCCGTAAACCCGGACCAGATACTCTCCGGGATATAAGCGATAAAGGTCATCGCTCCGATCATCAACAACGGTGCAGTCTCTCCGACAGCCCTTGATAGCGCCAATATCGAACCGGTCAGGATGCCTGGCACAGCTGCCGGCAGAACGACCGTCCGAATCGTCTGCCATTTCGTGGCACCCATCGCATAAGAGGCTTCATATTGCTCTCTCGGGATGGCACGGATGGCTTCTTGGCTGGAAACCACGATGACAGGCAATATCATCAAGCTCATGGTCAGACCACCAGCCAAGACGCTCCGGCCCATTTCCAACAAACGGACAAACACAGTCAGTCCCAACAGCCCGAAAACAATCGATGGTACACCGGAAAGATTCGAAATGTTCAACTCGATGAAATGCGTAAATTTATTGTCGGGCGCGTATTCTTCAAGGTAAATCGCCGTTCCGACACCCAAAAGGAGTGACAAGGGAGCGATGATGGCCATGATCCAGACCGTTCCATAGATGGCAGCCTTGATGCCGGCATCTTCCGGTCTTCTCGAAGCATAGTTGCTCAAGAAATCCCAATCAAGATAAGCCGCGCCCTGCGACACGATCCGCATGACCAGAATGGCCAAAACAACGATTCCGAAGAAGGTTGCCAGAAAAAACAGTCCTTTGACCACGCTGTTCAGCAATAGTCGCTTATTGATTCTGCTGTTGTTCTTTTCCACTAATTTCATCAATATTCCTCCCTAAAACGACGGGACATGTAATTCGCCAACAAGTTCATCAACAAGGTGAAGAGGAACAACGTCATCCCTACCGCATAGATACTGTAATAAATCGTAGAACCATAGGTGGCATCCCCCATGCTGACCTGAACGATATAGGATGTCATCGTCTGGATCGATTCTGTTACATCAAGCGTAAATTTAGGGGTGGATCCAGCGGCTGTGGATACGATCATCGTTTCTCCCACTGCACGGGAAATACCCAAAACAACGGATGAAATGATACCAGACAAGGATCCCGGCAAAATGACTTTCAGCGCCACTTCCAAACGGGTTGCCCCTAAAGCTAAAGCCCCCTCACGCATCGCGTTCGGCACTGCACCCATCGCCTCTTCCGATAAGGACGTGATCTGCGGGATGATCATGATTCCCACAACAATACCAGGGCTAAGCGCATTGAATATCGGCAGGTTCGGGATAACCGTCTGCAGCAACGGAGTGACGAACGTCAAGGCGAACAGTCCGTATACCACCGTAGGAACTCCGGCCAATACCTCCAGAATCGGCTTGACGATTTTTCTTGTCCGTTCGGTCGCATATTCGCTCAAATAGATGGCTGAGCTCAAGCCGATCGGTACGGCAACAAGCATCGCAACGCCGGCTATCAGGAAGGTTCCACTCAATAGCGGCAAAATCCCAAAACTGGGATCGTTTTTGAAGAAAGGATACCACTCTTTTCCTGTCAGGAATTCCCGAATCGGAACCTCATCGAAAAATGTGACTGTTTCTTTGGCCAGTGTGAACACGATTCCGAACGTGGTCAGGATCGAAATGATCGCACAAGCCAGAAAAAAAAGCGGCATGGCTTTTTCTGTGAATTGCAAAGATTTTTGTCGTGAACTTTTTTCTTTCATCAAGTCTTTGACAGATTTGGACATATTGATTCTCCTCTAATAAAGATGAGATGCGAGGGAAGCAAAACGCTCTCTTCCCTCACATCCCTTAGTCATTTGTTTGATTTTGCTTATTTCAAACCTTCAAGCGTAGTCAATGCTGCTTCATAAGATTCAGCCGGTAGTGCTACATAACCGACTTCAGCTGCCATTTCGGCTGCCATTTCCAATGTGTATTTTGTGAATTCGTAGACGCTCTCGTTTTCCAACGCTTCGTTCTTCACGTAGATGAACAACGGGCGAGAAAGCGGCTCATACGATCCATCTTGAACGGTCACATCGTTAGGCGTAACTGCAACGCCCTCACCGTTCACGATCGGAACAGCCTTGACGATGTCACTGTTTTCCAGGAAGTATGCGTAACCGAAGTAGCCGATGGCATTTGCGGAACCGGAAACACCTTGTACCAATACGTTGTCATCTTCGGATAAAGAAGCTGCTTTGTTGATTTGTTCGCCGTCCAAGATCACTTCATCAAAGTAATCGTATGTGCCTGAGTCGGTACCTGGGCTGAACAACTCGATCTTTTCTTCCGGCCAGCCTTCACGGACATCCGCCCATGTTTCTACGCCGGTTCCTTCTGTCCAGATCATCGCTAATTCTTCGATGGTCAATTGATCCACCCAGTCGTTCTCGCTGTTCACAACGACTGTCAAACCGTCCAAGGCAAGTTGGAACTCTGTATATTCAATGCCGGCTTCTTCCAACAATGCGATTTCTTCGTCTTTGATCGGACGTGAAGCGTTGCTGATGTCTGTTTCGCCTGCGATGAATTTCTCGAATCCGCCACCCGTACCGGATACACCGATAGTCGCTTTTACGTCCGGATTAGCGATTGAAAATTCTTCTGCTACTCCCTCCATTATCGGGAATACGGTAGAAGATCCATCGACTAAAACTGTTCCGCTTCCGGTTGCAGTCGTGCTTCCCGTTTCTGCACCGCTCTCTGCAGTTGTGCCGTCTCCGTTACCACAAGCCGCCAAGGTAGCGCCGATTGTTAAAGCCATTGCGAATTTAGATAATTTGCCAAAGTTCATTTTTTACCATCCTTTATGTTGAGGTTATTTGAACGCCATTGCCTGTTCACAACCTTAATATTAACGGTCGATTGTTAATTTCCTTGCGGTTTCATGTAAATTTTCCGTTGATTTACCTCTTTTTTTGTAAATGTTTTGTAAACGGGGCTTTAGAATACAAGAAAAAAAGCTCTACAGGTACGTTTCCGCCTGTAAAGCTTTTGCATTCGAATCCATTCTTATATAGGCAATGTCACTGTAAAAGTTGTTCCATTGCCCTGTTTGCTGGCTACAGTGACCGTTCCGTTCATGTTTTCAACCAAATACTTCACAATCGATAATCCTAAGCCGGTACCTCCGGAGTTTCTGCTCCGCGCTTTATCGACGCGATAGAACCGCTCGAATACTCTTCCCAGATCGGCTTCCGGTATCCCGATTCCGTTATCGGCAACGTGCAGATGGACTTGATCCGCAGTCTTCTCGACAGTGACCGTGATATGCCCTCCGGCTTGCGTATAGACGACGGCATTGTTGATCAGATTAGCCAGTATTTGCTTCAAGCGATTCGGATCTGTATGCAACGTTACGAAATCCTTTTCCACTAATTCCAGTGTCATGTTTTTCTCTTTCACTTTCTGATCGACCAACTGAAAGGTCGCCAACACCGCTTCGGAAATATTCACTTGCTGCAGAGCGAGCGGGACTTGCCGCTGCTCCAACTTCGACAGTTCCAAAATATCATTCACCAAAAGATTCAACCGGGTGCTTTCGGCCAGAATGATTTCCAAAAACTGTTTCAGGATAACGGGATCTTCCATTGCACCGTCCAATAATGTTTCAGCGAATCCTTTCAGGGCTGTAACAGGCGTCCGAAGCTCATGGGATGCATTGGCGACAAAGTCGGTACGGACTTTCTCCAAGCGTCGGATTTCACTTATGTCATAGAGGAGCACAATCAGATTCATTTCACCCGGTTTCTTGCTTGTGATCGGGACAATATTGACATCGACGATTCTGTCTTTTGGATAATAAAAATAGATTTCGTCATTCTGCGGCTCTCTGTACGTGTACGCTCGCTCAATCATATGGCTGAGTCCATAACTGCTTACAGCCTCGACATAGGATTGACCGATCAGCGATTCTTCACTCTCGCTCAATATTTCTTGCATGACGGGATTGACCATTGTAATTTCCTTGTTCTCATCCAGAAGCATCACGCCAATGACCAGATGATTGATCAAGCCAGTAAGCCGTTCATCATTCTGCTTGATTTCATTCATTTGATTATCCAGACTTTCGGCAAGTTCATTGATGGTTTCGCCCAATTTTTGGAAATCACCGAAGCCTTTGCCTTTATATCGCGCATCATACTGGTGATCCGAAAGTTTTTTGGCGACATCCATCACCGCATCGATCGGTCTGCCGATGCGTTTCGTCAAAGCATAAGTAAGTACGAAGGCTACTGCCAGAGCCAACAGGATAAAAACGTAAAGGGACTGTTCGATGCGCTGGCTGACCGTCAAGGCGCTCAGTGGTCTCGACAGTCGGATAACAGCAGCGATAGTGCCTGATTCGTCAAAAATCGGCACAGCTACATAATAAAGCTCCTGATTTGTGCTTTCGCTCTTCCTTTGTCCTGTTCCGTAAGGCTCTCCGGACAGAACTTCCTGAATTTCTTCCCGCCGCAGATGATTTTCCAGATTGACCGCAGTGAGCTGCGAATCATAAATCACAACCCCATCGCTGGCGACTAAAGTGATTCTATCTTCCGTGAAAGAGTCAATTTTATCCAATTCTTTTTCAACAAAGGTCCAGTCACTGCCGACAGCACTGTTTTGGAGCAGTGTACCCACTATTTGCGTCTGTTCAACCAGCAGTTCACTGTGCAGACTCCGCGTGTAGTTCCCTAACACAGTCTCCAGGAATATCCCGAAAGCCACACTGAACAGCGCAAAGATCAACACAAAAGTGGCAAGCATCCGCAATTGCAGTTGCTTCATGTCTTCGCTACCTCAAATTTATACCCGAAGCCCCGGACCGTACGGATGTATTGCGGGTTTTTAGTGTCTTTTTCAATTTTTTCGCGGAGATGGCTGATGTGTACATCGACGATGCGCGTTTCTCCGGCGTAATCAAAATTCCAGATGGCATTCAACAACTGTTCCCTGCTCAGGATACGATTGGCGCGCTTCGCCATGTAAAGCAGCAATTCAAATTCTTTCGGCGTCACTTCAATCAGTTCTCCCGCTACATGAACCTCATACAGTTGCGGAAAAATGGTGATCTCGCCGACTTCGATTTTTTCTGTTTCGTCCTCCGTCGGTTCCGGTTGGGCAGTCGCAACCGGTTCAGCCGGAACAGCTTTGTTCGTCCTTCTTAGGATAGCTTTCATCCTGGCCAATACTTCACGCGGGCTGAATGGCTTTGTCATATAATCATCCGCGCCCAACTCAAGTCCGATAATCTTTTCCAGCTCATCATCCTTCGCCGTCAAAATCATGATCGGTGTATCAAATTTTTCCTGCCTCAGGCGTTTACAGATATCCATTCCATCCATCGACGGCAGCATCAGATCCAGAATGATGAAGTCAAAAGGATTCGAGATAGCCAAACGGTAACCTTCCGCTCCGTCTGTGGCAGTTGTCACCTCGTAGCCGTCTTTTTCTAAGTTGAAAGCCAATAATGTAACGATCGATGGTTCATCATCCACTAGCAATACCTTTTTCATGTGTCCTCCTCTGACCGATTAGGGTCCGGGATGGCGTATGCCCCCCATGTATTTTACGAATGGCCATATTTTTGAGAGCCTCGGTTTCCTGCTCGGCTCGTTTCCTTTTCAGCATACTAAAAATGTTGGAAAACGGCAATTCAGATTTTCCCGGCCGATTTTTATCCATCAACCGAAAAGACTCTAAAAAGTGCGCTGTACAGGAGATTCCACAAGGTAAAAGAGAAATAAATGCATACAAAATAATAGTTTCAGTTTATCGGTTTTCAGGATGAGCCTGCTTATGCGAACGACAAAAAAGGTTCCACCCATACGTTTTGTATGACTGGAACCTTATGGGTCAAAAATTTTTTGTTAAACTTTCAGGAAGCGGCGCATCGAGAAAACGGAACCGAATGCCCCGATGAAGATACCGATACCCACCATCAGAAGACTGATGTAGAGGAGGAACGGATTCGGAGTCAAAAGACCAAAGTTTGTGCCGGCCAAGTAGTCCCCGCTCACATTAAAGATGAAGCGATAAAGGAACACTAGGAAAGTCATGGGAATCAATGCCCCGATCAATCCGATGATGGCTCCTTCGATCAGGAATGGCCATCTGATGAAGCTGTTTTTTGCGCCCACCAAACGCATGATTTCGATCTCCGTGCTGCGGGAGAAGATGGTAATCCGGATTGTATTGGAAATCAGGAATACGGCAACCAACAGTAAGCCGATGATGATGACGAGTCCTATCGTGCGGATCGTCGCAATCGTCTCAAATAATTTATCCGCTGTGGCGCCACCGTATTCGACTTGAGTGACATACTGCATGGCGGATGCTGCTTCAGCTACCGCTTTCGTTTGCTCTGGTGCAGTTGTATTCAAGACATAAGCATCATACAACGGATTGGCATCTCCGCCGAAAAGATCGAATTCATCACCGTAGCTGCCGATGATCTTATCCAATTCCTCGTCCTTACTTGAGAAAGTGATGGATTCGACATTGGCGATGTTCTCCAGTTCCGTCTTTAAGGCTTCCTGGGCGGCTGCATCAGCAGCCAGATCGATGTAAACTTTTACGCTCACATCATTTTCGACATCGGAAGCCAACTTGTTCACGTTCAAAAGAATCCCGGTAAAAGACCCCACAAGCAACAAAGTCAGTGCCACTGCACTGATTGAAGCTATCGACATCCAGCCATTCCGGAACAGACTTTTGAATGCGTCCCTTATGTGTCTCATAAATGTTCTAAATTTCATATCCATATTCTCCTTCTTGTTGATCTCGGACAATACGGCCATTCTCTATTGCTAATACACGGTGTTTGATGTCATTAACGATTTTGCTGTTATGGGTGGCCATCAGGATTGTTGTTCCTTGGTTGTTGATTTCTTCCAGAATTCGCATGATTTCCATCGACGTATCCGGATCCAAGTTACCTGTCGGCTCATCCGCAATCAGGACGCCTGGCATATTCGCAATCGCACGTGCAATCGCGATCCGTTGCTGTTCCCCACCGGAAAGTTCATTCGGGAACATCCGCACTTTATGCTTCAGTCCGACCAAATCCAACACTTCCAATACGCGCTTCTGGATGACTTTCGGACTTTTTTCGACTACTTCCATCGCGTAGGCGATGTTTTCGTATACGGTCAGTTTAGGTAATAATTTGAAATCCTGGAAGACCACACCCACAAAACGGCGCAATAATGGGACTTCTTTTTCTTTCATGGTCGTTAAATTATATTTGCCTACTTGAACAGTTCCTGAGGTTGGTTTTACTTCGCGATACATCATTTTGATGAAAGTTGATTTGCCCGCTCCACTGGGGCCTACAATATAAACAAATTCCCCTTGATTAATCTTCACGCTCAGATTATTGACCGCCGTAATGCCGTTGTTGTACTTCTTGGAGACATTCAGCATTTCAATCATTTTATCACCTGTCTTTTCTTTTTTTCCTTGCTTCCGCTCTGAAACCTTCAGAGGCTGCAAGAATGCTTCCCTATTATAGCACGTTGCACAACTGTGTCTGTTTTAGTTTCTTTACAAGTATGTGTCAATAGTTTCTCAGTATTCTCGCTCGTGACTGATCCTATTTATTTGGGCTGCTGCTTTTAAAGTTCTTCCTGATCCATCGTCATTTTCAGATAAGCATCGATAAAGGCGTCGAGATCCCCGTCCATGACGGCCTGTACGTTACCCGTTTCGTAGCTGCTTCGGTGATCCTTGACCATGGAGTACGGATGGAACACGTATGAACGGATCTGTGAACCCCAACCGATCTCTTTTTGCTCGCCACGGATGGCGGCCAGTTCTTTTTCGCGCTCTTCCTCCTGCAGTTGATACAGTTTCGCCTTCAGCATTCCCATAGCGGTATCCCTGTTCTGGAATTGCGAACGTTGCGCCTGGCTTGCCACAACAATACCGGTCGGAATATGCGTAATCCGGATGGCTGATGATGTTTTATTGATGTGTTGTCCACCGGCTCCGCTGGCGCGGTAAGTATCCACCCGGATATCATCCGGATTCACTTCTATCTCTGCATCGTCGGCGGCTATCTCCGGCATCACATCGATCGAACAAAACGAGGTGTGCCTTCTTCCGGCAGAGTCGAACGGCGAGATGCGGACCAAACGGTGGACGCCCCTTTCCGAACGCAGGTAGCCGTAGGCGTTCATCCCTTTGATCAGGATCGTTACGCTTTTGATACCGGCCTCGTCCCCACTTTGATAATCCAACGTCTCCACGTCAAAGCCTTTTTTGTCGGCCCAACGCGTATACATGCGGAAAAGCATGCTGCCCCAGTCCTGGGATTCCGTTCCACCGGCACCTGGATGGATTTCCAAAATAGCGTTCGATTTGTCGTGCGGTCCGTTCAACAGCATCGTCAATTCATATTTTTCAAGTGCTTCTATAAATTCTGTCGTTTTTTCGTTCAATTCTTCCAGGTATTCCGGATCTTCATCCTCTTTTACCATTTCATATAAGACTTCGAGGTCTTCATATTGCGCTTCCAGACTCTTGAACGTATTGTAGACTGCTTTTAATTGGTTTGATTGGTTGATGACTTCCTGCGCCGCTTCGGCATTGTTCCAGAATTCCGGATCCAACATGCGATCGTCGAATTCTGCGATATCCGTTTCGAGGCCATCTAAGTCAAAGAGACCTCCTGAAGCTTGCAATTTTTGTTTCTGAACTTTCCAATATTGCTTTGATTTCACTTAATTCCATTTGATTTCCTCCTAGATTCGACAAAAGAAGGATGGGTCGGGTTTTATTGCTTGAAATGCCTCTTGCGGATGCGCTGCCTGTTATTCTTCAGTTTGTGATTCTTGTTTTTCGGCTGCTTCAGCCGCCAGTTTTGCTTTTTGGATTTCCATCAGTTTTTGCATCCTCATTGCCGCGATCTGTGCTCTGCGTGCTTGTTCCTGTTGCTCCGTTTGGGAAGCGACTGTCTCACGCGTCGGCATGATGTTCGAGCCTTGGCCTACGGATTGGCGTTGCAGATTTTGACGAATTTCTGATTTCATCACAATCCGGGTAACGTCATAATCGATGGTCGCAATCATTTCCTGGAAACGATCATAGCCTTCGGTTTGGTACTCGGTCAACGGATTGTTCTGTGCATATGAACGCAAGCCGATTCCTTGACGCAGCTCATCCATATTGTCGATGTGATCGGTCCATTTGCTGTCGACAACCCGCAGGATAACAACTTTTTCAAATTCCAAAATTTGTTCTGGACTCAATTGTGACTCTTTTGTCTTGTAAACTTCCATTGCGGCTAAACTGATGCTGTCGGGATGCACAAGGGCAGCTCCGGCAAAATCACGGATGCCTTGCAGATTCCAAGTCGCCTTTTCACCGATGGTATGCGTTTCGACCACACGCGCAATCGCACGCTTGATCATCGCTGTCACGACATACTTCAACGATTCGGTTTCATTGATGACTTCCAAACGTTGCCCATAAATGATCTCACGCTGTTCACGCATGACTTCATCGTATTCCAGTACGTTTTTACGGGTATCATAGTTATTGCCTTCCACTCGTTTTTGGGCGGATTCCACTTGTTTGGAAAGCATTTTGCTTTGGATGACCACATCTTCCGCTTCATCATCCAAATTCAATTTGCTCCAGACTTGCTGGATGCGTTCCGATCCGAAGCGTCTCATCAAGTCGTCTTCCAATGACAGGTAAAATTGCGTTTCGCCGGGATCCCCTTGACGGCCGGAACGGCCACGCAATTGGTTGTCGATCCGGCGTGATTCATGGCGTTCGGTACCGATGACGCAGAGACCGCCTAATTCCTTGACGCCTTTACCCAGCTTGATGTCGGTACCACGACCAGCCATGTTGGTGGCGATTGTGACGGCTCCGGGTTGACCGGCTCCGATGATGATTTCCGCTTCCCGGAAATGGTTTTTTGCATTCAAAACTTGGTGCGGAATGTTTTCTTGACGCAACATGTGCGAAAGCAGTTCGGATGTTTCCACGGCTACGGTACCGACAAGGATCGGCTGCCCTTTCGCGTGACGTTCTTTAATGTCGCCGACAACGGCTCTGAATTTGCTTTTCAAAGAAGGATACAACAAATCCGGATAGTCGTGACGGACGATCGGTCTGTTAGTCGGAATCGAAATGACGTTCATGTTGTAAATTTCCCGGAACTCTTCTTCTTCCGTTTTTGCTGTACCGGTCATACCGGACAGTTTTTTGTACATACGGAAGTAGTTCTGGAAAGTGATGGTGGCCATCGTTTTCGATTCATTTTCGATTTCGACGTTTTCCTTGGCTTCGATGGCTTGGTGAAGCCCGTCCGAGTAACGGCGGCCTTCCATGATCCGGCCAGTGAATTGGTCAACGATTTTTACTTTTCCGTCTTCCACCACATAATCGATGTCCACAAGCATGATATAGTTTGCACGCAAGGCTTGATCCAAATGGTGCACCAGACGCGTGTTATCCACATCGTACAAGTTCGGCAGATGGAATGTTTTTTCAGCTTTCTCGATACCTTCATCCGTCAACGCGATCGATTTGGATGTCAAATCGATTGTGTAATCCTCATTCTCTTTCAATCCTTTGATGAAGAAATCGGCTCGGTTATAGAGTGCTGTAGATTTTTCGGCTTGTCCGGAAATGATCAATGGTGTGCGGGCTTCATCGATCAAGATCGAATCGACTTCATCCACGACCGCAAAGTTCAACGGGCGCTGCACCATTTGATTTTTATAGACGACCATATTGTCCCTCAAATAATCGAAGCCCAATTCATTATTGGTGCTGTAGGTGATGTCGCAATTATAGGCTTCTCTTTTTTCTTCCGATGACTTACCGTTTGTGTTCAAACCAACAGTCAACCCCAGAAAGCGGTACAATTCGCCCATCTCGACCGCATCACGGCTTGCCAGATATTCATTGACTGTGACAACGTGCACGCCTTCGCCAGATAAGGCGTTCAGGTAAACCGGCATCGTTGCGGTCAAGGTTTTACCTTCACCGGTCTTCATTTCGGCGATATTGCCTTTATGCAGGGTGATCCCGCCCATGATCTGCACTTTATAAGGATACAGTCCCAAGACGCGTTTTGCACCTTCACGGACCACGGCAAACGCTTCCGGAAGAAGGTCGTCCAAAGTCTCTCCTTTTTGGTAGCGCTCCTTATAGGATTCGGTCAGATCGCGTAACTCTTCATCATCCAAAGCGGCCATTCGATCCGCGTAGGAAATGACCTTATCTGCTACTCCTTCCAAGGAACGTAGCTCTTTCTTATCATTCTCAATGAGTTTCTTTAAAAAGTTGGCCATTCTATATCTCCTCTTGCTGTCTGATTTCATTCCAGCAATCATATTTACTGGGTATGTATGCGTGTATAGGTCGTTCTTTGCTGCTGCAAAAATAATTCTTATATCTCTACTATTCTATCATTACTTTTAATTAATGTGAACTACTCACCATCAATAAAAGCTTGTATTGTCTATCGCTCGCTGGATTTGCGGTTGGACAATGCAGACGGATGAATGAAGGACACGGTCTATAGCGCTGTCAGTCTCGAAGACAAGAAAAGCTGAACGGGTTCGTTCAGCCCTGAAAGAAATTTAGGAAATCTGTCCGACTGAGCATCGAAGAGCGCAAT
>OBID01000825.1_pt1 | contig 11571 bp, 11 predicted proteins | sample 1519781 | NCBI WGS metagenome assembly OBID01 (sample SAMEA3991478, study PRJEB22521) | metagenome | biome: anthropogenic terrestrial biome; feature: sewage plant; material: sludge | place: Sweden | collected 2012-09-26
CTTTCCCTACACGACGCTCTTCCGATCTGTGGCTCGGCGGTTTATGTGGTATCGCCTTTGGTTACGCGATGGGCCGCTGGTTTGGCATAGTACGCGTGCGCAAACTCATGGCGTGGTGCGCGGCCACGCGCGTGGGTCGCTTTTTCAAACTGGACCCCGGTTTTGTTGATGATATTACTGAATACTTTAACCATCATGGGGTTATGACGGTTTTTGGTGCTCGTTTCGCGTATGGCGCAAAAAGCTTTATCCCGCCCATTGCGGGTGCAACCAGAATGAACTTTGGTCCCTTCATTGCCGCGAGTGCTCTTGGTGGCATTCTCTACACAACGGCCCTGGTCATTGTGGGCTGGTTTCTTCAGCAAAACGTTGCCCTTGCTGGCCGCATAATGAAAAGCATTGGATGGTTTGCTTCGGCCGTTTTCGTTGCTCTCTTTGTCTTTGCTTTTGTGATGCTTAAGCGTTTTGCGACGCGCCGCAAAAATCTCTACATGGAGAAACACGGCATTCCGTATGAAGACCCAAGATTTTTAGCACGCACGTTCTGGAAGAAGATTTCGTTCTTTGACGAGGTTTCTTCGACCAACGATATTGCGCTGGAGGCCTTTCTCGACGGCCAAAAAGAACCTGCTGCCTATATCGCTTATCGTCAAAGCGCGGGACGCGGACGCATGACGCGTGTCTGGTCTTCAGATGAGGGCGGTGTCTATCTATCGCTTCTCCTCAGTAACGAGGTCGATTCGCAAAAAGTGAGTTCGTTATCGCTTGTTGCGGCTCTTGCGGTTGCGCGCGCGTACCGTGAGGCTTTTTTTGAGGCGGAAAGACCTGAGCTCATCGATGACATCAGCATAAAGTGGCCAAACGACGTCTATCTGGGCGATAAAAAGATTGCGGGTATTCTCATCGAGCAAAAGAATGGTGCGCTCGTGGTGGGAGTAGGGCTCAACAACCGCCGTCCGCAGAACTCTGCGCAAGATGAGGTAAAGACGGCAACCTACTTAGATGATTTTGGTGTTGAACTTCATCGCAAGCAGCTCGCGCTTATGTTTTTGACGGCATTTGAGAATGTCTATGCTACATGGCAAGCTGAAGGGTTTGCTCCCTTGCTTGAAGAATACAGCGCAAAAGAGCGCAATATGCATAAGTTGGTCATCATATCCAACCACTTGGGCAAAGAAGTTGCCCGTGGCTATTGTGTTGGATTTTCCTTACAGGGAGCGCTATTGTTGGGTGATGAACCACAGAGCGATCCACGTACTGCGCGTGAAATTTTCGCAGGCGAAATATCGCTGCGGCCACCTACTTCTTAAAAGCTCAGTTGGTCGGTTCCGATTTCTGGAGGAACAGGCAAATAGATGGTAAATTGCGTGCCACCCGCTACGCGATTCTCAACTTCAATTTCGCCACCGTGCGCGTCGATAATTGCCTTAACAATTGAAAGACCGAGACCTGCGCCGCCACGATTACGTGCGCGACTGAGGTCGGTGCGGAAGAAGCGGTCGAAAAGGCGAGGAATATTCTCGGGGGGGATGCCAGGGCCATTGTCGCAAATAGCGATGATGACAAAGCGGTCGACATCAACAAAACTCTTGGCCGCGACCGCTGAGCCAAGTTCATGACGGTACGCGCTTGAAAGTTCGACCCATACGCGGCCGCCTTCGCCAACCATGCGCGTTGCGTTGTCAACCAGGTTTGAAATGACCTGCTGAATGCGGTCAATGTCACCTAAAATGTCGGGGCATTGCCCTGTGATTTCAAATTTCACATCGCGTGCGTCAAGCAGGGGAGCAAGGGCACGCGCCGCTCGCTCAGCCGCGTCACGTGGGTTGAGTTTGCGCATAGGAAGTTCACCACGAGCTCCTTCAATGCGCTGGAGCGTGAGCAAGTCATTGGCAAGACGCGATAAGCGCTCTGATTCAGCGGCGATGGTCGAAAGAAAGCGCACTTGGTCTTGCTGAGGAACGCCTCCGTCTAGCAGTGTTTCGGCCGCGCCGCGAATAGCGGTGAGGGGAGTGCGCAACTCATGCGAAACGTCAGACACAAACTGCATCTGGCGTTTTTCTTCAGTGCTCAGCGATACAATAGCGCGCTCTGCCTCACTTGCCATTTTATTAAAGCCTTCAACAAGTTGACGCACTTCTTTGGTGCCTGCGCCTCGAGCGCGTACCGAAAGAATGCCACTATTAAAAGTGTTGACGGCGCTGATGAGATTATCAAGGTCCGTTGTATTTTTATGTGAGGTGTCGTCGGCAAGATACCAAAAAGCAATAATGCAACCAACGGCCGCGACCAACAGGGCAATCCAACCATATTTGAAGCGTGCGCAAATGAGGCCAACGCCGCACATAATGAGCGTGGCAGTAATGGCATACGTGCGCAAAGCGCTTGCGAAAAGCTGGCGCATACTATTTCGTTTATTGTTCAATCGTTGAGTTCCTTTTGTTTGGCGCAAGAATGACTTGTGCGCTCAATCTTATTCAGTGCGAAAGCGATAACCGTAACCGCGTACGGTCTCAACAAGCGCGGGGTCAACCTTAGCGGCCTCCAGCTTGTCACGCAAACGCTTCACATGCGTGTCAACCGTCTTTGTCTCGACCAGATATTCCCAGCCCCAGGCTTCACGCAAAAGCTCTTCGCGTGAGAGTACGCGTCCCGCGTTGTGCATGAGACAGCTGAGCAGTTCAAACTCACGGGGAGTAAGGTCAATAGGGCCAGCCGCGCTTGTCGCATGGTGCGAAGCTTCATCGAGTTCGATGCCCGCAACTTCGACGGCTATCGGCGTTGCATGATTGATACCTGAATGCTCAGTATGAGCACGGCGCAGCAGCGCTTTAACGCGCGCGGATAGTTCGCGAACACCAAAGGGTTTAGCCAGATAGTCATCGCCACCAATTTCGAGACCGACAACCTTATCGAGTTCCGTGTCGCGTGCTGATAAGAACAGCACAGGGATTGATGAGGTGGCGCGAATCCTTTTGCAGACTTCATAGCCATTCATACCAGGGAGCATGACATCAAGAATGACGAGGTCGTACTCGTTTTCTGAAACCATGGCAAGTGCGCTATCGCCGTCGTTAGCCACATCAACAATGTAGCCTTCTTTTTTGAGATTGTAGCTTACGAATTCAGTAATCGGCAATTCGTCGTCAACGACGAGAATACGGAGTGGCTGGTCAGACATACACATATCCCTTCTTGCGCAGAAAGTCCAAAAATAACCTTTGCTCAAATTGGAGCATGACTCAAATATGAGCGTGGTACTATAGGTATACAGATTCGTATACACAGCGCAAAACCAATAAACAAGCTTCGCTTGTTCACGCACTGTAACGATGATACCACAGGCGCACAAGAGACAGGAATAAGATGCTGCTCGCAATCGATGTTGGAAACAGCCAAACAGTCGTAGGACTTTTTGATGATGATAACCTCGTAACTACGTGGCGTATCGCGAGCGATATCACGCGCACTGCTGATGAACTTCAAATTAAAATGAACGAATTTTTTGAGTTGCGTGAAAGCAACTTTTCTGATGTTGACACTATTATCATTGCAAGCGTTGTTCCTCATCTCACAACTGCTTGGGAGCAACTCGCGCGTACGGTCGAAAGTGCCCGCACCCTTGTTGTCGGCCCCGGCATTAAAACTGGCATAACGCTCGGCATTAGCCACCCCCATGAAGCGGGAGCTGACCGCATCGCGAACGCGGTTGGCGCTGAATATCTCTACGGCGCGCCCGTTATCGTTGCGGATTTCGGTACAGCAACTAATCTCGATGTTGTCACAAAGGAGCGTTCCTATAAGGGCGGCGTCATTTCTCCCGGTGTGGAGACAAGCGCTGAGGCCCTTTTTGCGAAGGCAGCTCGTCTCAGCTCGGTCGATCTTGAGGCACCAGCGCGCGCGCTTGGCACGAGCAGCATCGCAGCGATTCAATCTGGCCTCATTTTTGGCGAAGCAGCCAAAGTGGATGGGCTCGTCGAGCGCATTTTCGACGAACTTGGTTATGAAGCAACGGTGGTGGCAACCGGTGGACTTGTTCATTTGGTCGCTCCCTACTGCAAGCGCGTTGACGTCGTGAACGAAACGCTAACCCTTGAAGGTTTGCGCATAATCGCTCAGCGAAATACTGAGCGTTCATAGGGAGAGGGGTGACCTTGGGTGGAGCTCTTTCGAATAGGCGATAAAGTTATTAGCAAAGAAAAGTTGATGAGCGCGCTTGAAGACATATTGCTCAGTCGCGTAAAAGGGGCAACCCAAGAAGAGGCGGCAACGCGCGCGGGCGTTCCGCGTAGTTTTGTATCAAATATTGAGACACTTGGCGCATTGCGCTATGGCAAAAAAATTGCTTTCATCGCGTTTCCCCTCTCAAATGCGCGCGAGGCCATGGCTCTCGCTGATAGTTACGGTGTTGATTTGTCGCTCGCTCTTTCGCAGGACGATCGCCAGCGTGTGGGAGAGGGACCAGCCGCTGATATGTTCAATCGTATGATTGACACGCTTGCGGCGCTCAAGAGTTTTGACACGGTTATTATCGCGGCAAGCGACTACCGTATTGATTCATTTAAACGCATTATCGATGGCGAAGTAGTGGGCATTAAACTTGGCGAATCACCCATCACTTCTGACCAAAAGTTAGATTTAAATGTACTGAAGAGTGTTTTTGAAGAACTTATTGCTCCTCAAAAAAGCCCTGAAGAAAGACTGGTGAGTGCGCCCGAAGAAAACATGTCGGCACTCCAAATTGCGAAGAGGTGGCTCTTATCAAAGAAGTAGTGAGCGTGTCGCTTGGCTCAAGTAGCCGCGACCATGAAGTTGTTGTTGATATTCTCGGTCAGCAAATCCGTGCGCGAAGAGTGGGCACTAATGGCGATCGCGCGCTACTGCGCGAGAAACTCATTGAATGCGACAACAATCCTGATGTTGCCGCCATTGGTATCGGTGGGTGCGACATTTTTCTGAATGCCGCGGACCGTCGCTTTTACTTTCGCGAGATAAAAGACCTTGTGTCGTGTGTGCAAAAGACGCCTGTTGTTGACGGATCGGGGCTCAAAGGCGCCGTTGAAGGCGATACGGTCCGTTTTATGCGTGACGAATTAGGCATCAACTTTCAGGGCAAGAATATCTTGGTTACTTCAGCTATTGATCGCTGGGGAATTGCGATGGCATGTGCTGATGCCGATACACAGGGTGTTGTGGGATATGGCGATTTGATTTACGCGCTCGGCATCCCTGTCATTGTTCACAGTCGCAAAGTGCTGACGCGCCTTGCGCGCATGATGATGCCCATTGTCGCGCAACTGCCTTTTTCTTGGATTTACCCGAGTGAGTCAGACGCGTCAACCGAGCCTAAGCGTTCCGCAAAAACTGACAAGCTTTATTATGATGCTGACATTATCGTGGGTGATTATAAGTATGTCATCCAATTTATGCCCGACGATTTGGCGGGCACTATTGTCATCACGAACACCACCACGCCGGACGATATTGATTTTTTGCATAAGCGGGGCGTTGAACTTGTGGTGACGACGACACCGCGTCTTGAGGGACGCTCATTTGGCACGAATGTTATCGAAGCGCTTCTTGTGGCAGCAAAAGGATCACAAGGCCCCCTTGCTCCCGGCGAATATCTCACATGTCTCAAGCAAGAAGGTTTTACGCCGAGCGTGCACTATGCGTCTAAAAATGAAGAAATTAAGCGCTGATAGAGCAATAAAATTCACACCGAATCTACATTTCAAAGTTTCGTATTTCGAACAGAGTAATGGTATGATTTAAACCTGTTCAGGCAATATCCCGGCTATATTATTGTTAAGAACGTGGAGCGAGTCATTCCTCTCGGCTCCACTTGTGTGTGTCAGTTCGATGAAGAGTCAGGAGAGGCACGTATGAATAAGCGAGCACGCAATAGGCTTATCGGTATTACCGCAATCGTGCTCATTGCTATTGCTGCAATTTTTGCAACAGTAGGAATGCGCGGCGGAAGCGCCTATAACATGACGGTCAAAGAGGCTACCTCAGACCAGAGCAATGTTGGTAAGCGTATCAAAGTTGGCGGCGTTGTCGTTGCCGGTTCATGGGATAAAAAGTCTAACCCCATGACCTTTAAAATTCGTGATGAAGATGATGAGAACTCAACAGGTAAACAACTTACGATTGTTTATTCGGGAGCAGTTCCTTCAACCTTTGGTGATGGCGTAACGGCAATCGTTACGGGTGAACTTGACGGTAGCGGCACCATTAAAGCTGGCGAGATGATTACCAAGTGTCCATCAAAATATGAGTCGGCAACAGGCGCTTATAGCGTAACCGACCTCAAAAAGAAGTCAGACGCAATGAAGGGCATTCCTGTTAAAGTTCAGGGTGTCATCAAGGCCGGCAGCATTAATCCTCCAGGAGGAGCAGTTCGTTTCATTATCCAAAATGCTAAGGGCTCTGCTGATGAACTCAACATCGCCTTTGACGGCGGTATGCCAGACGAAGCGAAAGAGGGTACAACCGTTATATTGACGGGCAAACTCAATGACGCTGGTGCTTTTGAAACAACAAACATTTCTCTCGCTAAGTAGAGAAAATAACTGAGAGGTTATTCTATGTTGCTATTAGGTCAAATTGGTCTGGGGCTGGCGCTGGTCGCATCTGTGACTTCTGTCATAGCCTTCTTGTGGGGCCGCTCAATGGGCAAACACGGCTCGGGCATGACGCGCGCTGGTTACTATCTCACCTTCGGAGCGGTGGCAGGATTGAGCCTCGCCATTCTGCTCTTGATTGTTGGGTTCTTTACGAAGGATTACAGCATCCAGTATGTTGCGACTAATCACTCAACCGATACGTCTTCGCTTGCGTGGCTGTATCAGTTGTCGGGCTTATGGGCTGGACGCGAAGGTTCGCTCTTGCTCTGGGCATGGTTCATGTCAATCTTTGCGGGCATTATTGCCTGGAGGGGTATGGGCTCAGACGAAGAGCTCAACGGCATGGCGCTTATGGTGCTCAATGTTGTCCTGTCGCTCTTTACGGTTGCGATGATTTTCTCTGAATCAAACAATCCCTTTATCGCTACGGCTGCCGAATATCTCTCAAACGGGCAGCTCGTTGGTATGGCAAGCTCCTGGGGAATGAATCCGCTCCTCCAGCACTGGGCGATGATTTTGCATCCGCCTACACTATTCTTGGGCTACGCTGGTTTGACCGTTCCCTTCGCGTATGCAATGGCAACTCTTATCTGCAACGACCCAAGCGACAAATGGATTAAATTGTGCGACCGTATGACAATTTTCTCATGGCTTTTCCTCGGTGCTGGTATTGGCCTTGGCGCAATCTGGGCCTACGTGGTACTGGGCTGGGGTGGCTACTGGGCATGGGACCCCGTTGAGAACGCTTCAATTCTCCCATGGTTTGTTGGCGTCGCGATGATTCACAGCTTCACCATGTACCGTCGTCGTGACGGCTTTAAGCGCTGGGCAATCATGACAAGCGCTATCAGCTTCGCGATGGTTGTTTTGGGTACGTTTATCACTCGTTCAGGTATTGTTCAGTCGGTACACGCATTTGAGAAGGATAACCTCTCACTGTGGTTGTTCCTTGCTATCATCTTCGGCTCAATAATCGTGGCTGTTGTGGGACTCGCGATTCGTTGGAAAGAGTTTTCTTCTGATGATGATTTTGAGTCACTCACCGGTCGTGAGGCGGCGTACTACTTCAACAATGTTTTGATGACGGTTGCTTCTGTCATCATCGCGTATATGACCGTCTCTTCAGCACTCCCTAAGTGGCTGCCCTTTGGTGGACAGTCGCTCGGCGCAACCGCCTATGAGCTGCTCGCTCGTCCTGTGGGCCTGCTCTATCTCGTTGTGCTTGCGGCGTGTCCTGTTCTCTCATGGGCGAAGACCTCGGGAGGAGACTTCTGGAAGCGCATTAAGTGGCCACTCGTCGCCGCGCTCGTTATGTTTGCGGCTTTGATGACCGAGTGGGTTCTCAACTTGCGTCCAGTCTATGCTGACATGGTTGCTGCAGGCGGAGAGGGAGCAAAGACGTTCCTTAACTGGGGCCCTTCAGCTATTTATCACGGCATCGCAATTCTTGGATTCCTGCTTGCTTCATTTGTTATCTGCAACACCGCCGCTCTCTTTGTTCGTGGTGTAAAGGCACGCAGGGAGGCAACAGGAGAGAGCATCGGTTCTGCCCTGTATGCAGTTTTCTTTAAAGCGCGTACCCAGGCGGGCGGTTACCTCTCACATATCGCTATCGGTATTATGGTTATCGGCCTCATTGGTTCAGCTATGTACGTACGTGACTTGAGTACTAACATTATCGATAAGTCGGGATCGACCATCGTAATGAAGGACTATACTCTTACTTACAAGGGACTTTCAGAGGACACAAAAGATAACGGCGATGTTGAAGCGATTGCTTCCTTTGATGTAAGCCGCAATGGCAAGCACGTTGGTACCGTTCATCCTTCGATGACCACGTTTGCAATCCAAGGCCAATCACGACTTAATGCCGTCGTGCTCTCTGAGCCACTCCGTGATATCTTTGTGGTATTCCAAGGCAAGACAGGCGACCAGATTTCGATGGATGTAAAGATTAATCCGCTTATCTGGTTTGTATGGATTGGTTTTGCTCTTTTGCTTACAGCAACCGCTCTTGCAACATGGCCTAAGAAGAAGGCACTGAGCGCGTAATTTAAAGGGAGGCACTCTTACGTGTCTGAGGAAATAAAACAAGAAATGGCAGTGGAGGTTCGGGATTTATCCCGAACCTTCGGTGCGCGCAAAGCACTCAATAAGGTGAGTTTCGATTTGCCTAAGGGTGCTTTTCTCTCGATTTTTGGACCGAACGGCGCTGGCAAGTCGACGCTGCTTCGCGTTCTATCAACGCTTACCCCACCAGCAAGTGGTAGTCAGGTGAAAGTATGCGGTCTCGACGTCGTTAAAGAAGACTTCGAACTCCGCGAACGGATTGGTATTATTAGCCACAATCCGCTTCTCTACCCTGACCTTTCTGCTGAAGAAAACCTGCGCTTTTTTGCCGAGCTTTACTGCCTCGACAATCCTGAAGAGCGCATTGACGAATTGCTCGAAGCCGTCGAGCTTAAGCATCGTCGCATGGACTTAGCGCGTACTTTCTCGCGCGGTATGACGCAGCGCCTTTCAATTGCGCGCGCGTTGCTCCCTAATCCCGATATCATTTTTCTCGACGAGCCTTACTCTGGCCTCGACCCTCATGCGATGGACATTCTCGATAGCCTTATCGATAAGGTGCGCGAGGGCCATACCTTCATTATGGTGAGCCATGACCTGCAGAAAGGTTTGCAGTTGTGCTCGCACGCGTTGATTTTGGCTAATGGACAAAAAGTGTTCTTCGATGAGCGCGCCAATATCAATGAAGAAGAGTTTGCTCGTTTGTACCGTGAAACTGTTGGAATGGGGGTTTCGTAATGGCTCAATCAAATGATTATGTTATGGAGCGCAAGCCCAAAGAGAAAAAGCCTGAAACTCCTTCAAAAATTAAGGTGTCAAACTGGCGCCAGTTCAAGGCGATCATCCGCAAAGACATTGTCATGGAGATGCGTACCAAAGAGATGATTACCTCGATGGGTCTCTATGCTTTGCTTGTGCTGGTAATTTATTACATTGCCCTTTCTCAAGCTGGTCAAGGTTTTGACTTTACGCGCATTGCGGCGGGATTGTTATTCCTCGCAATTATCTTTACGTCCCTGCTTGGTCTCAATCGATCGCTTGTTCATGAGCAAGATCAAGGATGCCTTGAAGCACTTCTCCTTGCACCTATTGACAGGCCAATAATTTTCTTGGGTAAAGCGGTAGGTAACTTTATCTTTTTGTGCATCGTTGAAGTTTTTATCGTGCCGATTTTTTACTTCCTCTTTTTGGGAGGCGGCGCGCTGGCGCAGTCAGGACCTTGGTGGATGCTTGTGGTTGCCATTTTGGTAGGCTCGGTTGGAATCGCCGGTGCAGGAACGCTGATGGCTACAATGTCAGTCAACACACGAGGAAAAGACTTTATTCTTGCGGTTATGTTTGTTCCAGTCATGTTTCCACTGCTCCTCATCATTGTTACTGCGATGACCTCGGTTATTGTCGCAAACCCTGGGTATGTTGCTTCGTTCTGGCAGCAAATCGCGGGTGCGGTTGTCTTTGATGTGGTAATGGTGGGCGTGGGCTACGTGCTCTACGATTTCGTGCTCGGCGCGTAAAATCGCGCACATTTGTTCTTGTTTGAAAACGCGTATGCGTTAAGATAATACGTTAGTTAAAAAGTTGAGAGGAGAAAGAGTGGGAAAGCAAATAAAAATCGCTATCACGCTTGTGATAGTGGGAGGCTTGCTTACCACCGCTGCATTTTTAATGGCGTTTTATACCGCCGAGGTGCAGACGTTTGGTTTTGCGACGCTCAATAAAGCAGTCGACACGGTCTACCCCTTGGCACCTGCAAATATGCAACCAACGGATGGCAGCATAAACTATCAGCGCCCTGGTTTTGCACAGAAGATCTTCTACTTCCATGTGCCTATTGCTGAGGCGTCATTTCTCGTATTTACGATCGCGGGTATTTTTGCTGTACTCTTTTTGCGCAAACGTCGCAAAAGTTACGACACGAAGTCGCGTATCGCAATGGAGACAGCACTCATCTTTGTTATCGCCACTATGCTAACGGGCGATATTTGGACGAGGGCTTCTTGGGGCGTTTGGTGGGAGTGGGAGCCTCGACTCACTACATATCTCATCATGATGCTTCTCATGATTGCCTACTTTGTTTTGCGCAACTCGATTGAAGATGAAGAGCGCCGCGCAACCTATTCGGCCGTCTTTGCTATTGTTGCTTGGATAGACGCGCCCATTTCGTTTTTCATTACGCGCCTTATTCCTTCAACGCATCCGATTGTATTCAAATCGGGTATGGCTCCCTCAATTCTTATTCCGTTTATCATTGCACAGGTGGGAATGCTTATGATTGGCTATGCCATCTTTGTATTGCGCGTCGGAGAAGAAGACTTGCGCACTCGTCTTGACATTTCTAAAGAAGCACTCGAAGGCTAGGAGAATTTCATGGATGCAACCAACGCAGAACTTTATAAATTAGTATTGACCGATGCGCCTTATGTTATTTGGGCATACGCTATCATTTGGTTTGCGCTATGCGCTTACGTTACGGTTATTTTGCGTCGACTTTTTAAGATTGAAAAGGAAATCAACGTACTCAATGATGCCATCGAAGCTAAGACTGGCAAGAAGGTTTCTGAGTAACGTGAAGCACGTTCTCATTGGAGGAGAGGTCTCATGGAACAAGCTGCAGTAATTTTGTTTTGGATTTCGTTTGTGGGCTTCGTTGCAGCGTCTGTTCTTTTCGCCTATCAAATGTTGATGAGGCGGCCCGTTGCCGTGCCACCACAGATGGTCACAGGTATTGTTCTGGTTGTCTATACTATTTCGATTGGTCTTAATTCTATGGCCAATCACGGTACGCCTATGACTGGTGGCAACCAGTTAATTTTGGCTTCCTGGGCTCTATTTGTGCTCTTTTTTGTGGTGGAGTATATCCTCAAATTTAAGC
>OBID01000829.1_pt1 | contig 11535 bp, 8 predicted proteins | sample 1519781 | NCBI WGS metagenome assembly OBID01 (sample SAMEA3991478, study PRJEB22521) | metagenome | biome: anthropogenic terrestrial biome; feature: sewage plant; material: sludge | place: Sweden | collected 2012-09-26
CAATAAAAAGTAAATACTTATCACGAGAAATCTAAAACATTTAAAACTCATTTTGAAATATTTTATGGTCAGGTAATATACTTCAATTAGATTTAATGGAGGTTCTTCTGTAACTGGTCCCATGGATTTTCGAATCAATCAAAGTATCTGTATAGACCTTGCTTCGGAGGACAAAGGTTACTCTTTACTACTTCTTCCGCTTCCGGGCTCCAAAATGCTTCAGCAAAGTCACTTCTTTGTCAGTCAAATGCCTGAAATGTCCTCTGGGGATATCCTTTTTATTCAAGCCGGCATAGGCTACCCGATCGAGTTTAGTGACTTCGTAGCCGAGGTATTCGAAGATGCGACGGACTATTCTGTTTTTGCCAGAATGGAGAGTAATACCTACTTCATTTTTAGGAGCACCGTCGATATGGGAGACCTGATCAACTTCTGCTGGTCCGTCTTCGAGCATGATGCCCTGTGCGATGCGTTCCAGGTCGGTGAGTGGAACATTTTTATCAAGGATCACATGATATATCTTTCGGACCTCACTGCTAGGATGACTCAAAGTTTTGGCCAGATCACCATCATTGGTCAATAATAACAAACCCGTCGTCATCCGATCCAGTCGACCTACGGGATATACTCGTTCCTGGATTTTCATAGCCACTAAATCGAGGACGGTTTTGCGGCCTTTTTCGTCTTTGGAGGTGGTGATGGTATCCTTGGGTTTATTCATCAGCAGGTATACCATATTAGTCTCAGGCTTGAGGATCTTACCCTGGTATGTGACCCTGTCTTTTGGTTGGACCCGATATCCCGGTTCCAGGACTTCGTTGCCATTGACCCATACTTTGCCATTTTTTATGAGTTCATCCGCAGCGCGTCGGCTGGCAAAACCACATTGAGCGACATATTTATTTAGCCTGATATCTTCCTCATCGCCATGCGTGCTGGAAGGTGTTGGTCGTGCAACCTTGGCTTTTTTGGTATTTTTTCTGATCAAAGTATTTTTCTATTAGTCTGGCTCAAATCCCAGGATGATACTAAACTTACCATAGCTACCCAGTTTGCCTTTAGAAGCTTCCGGCACTATTTTATCAAAACCAAAACCATAATCAAATCCTAAAAGTCCAAACATCGGCAAGAACACCCGCATACCCAAACCTCCGGTTCTTTTCAATTCAAATGGGTTGTAATTTTTGCTTCCTATCCAGGCATTACCCCCTTCGAGGAAACTTAAGAGAAATATAGAGGAACTCGGATTGAGGGTCAAAGGATATCGAAGCTCCATAGTAAACTTATTGAATATAGTAGCTCCTCCATTAGAAGCCTCATTGGCTGCCAGGTCAGCTACCTCATATCCGCGAAGTGCGAGGATGTCCCGACCGGTGACCCCATAGTTTTGATTGCTGAGGCCGTCTCCTCCGAGTTCGAATCGTTCGAAGGGCGTGAGGCCCACCTTTTTATTATAGAAACCCAGGAGGCCCATTTTGGCCTGCATTTTGAGTACGAGCTTACCGATAAGCGTAGCGTACCACTGTGCATCCAACCTCCATTTATGATATTCTACCCATTTGTATAGTTCCTGTGGGGTTCCATCCGTATTGGGGGCTTTGCCCAGCAGCGAATACGGAGGGGTCAAAGCAATGGTCAACGAAATATTGGTACCAAATCTTGGGAACAAAGGGTCATAAATCGTGTTACGGGCAAATGTTTGTTTAATACTAAAGTTATTATAGCTACCGCCGAGGATAGGCTGACGAGTGCGAGGATCTACGAAAGACCTGTCTGAACCCAGGCTACCGCTGATATTGATATTCTCGATATTGAGGGTAGTATTAGTGACAAAATTGTCATCAGGCCATCGAAGCTGTGAGCCCAAACCGATGTAACCCCTGGCTATCTGTAATTTACCTAAGCCAAACAATTCCTGATTAAACTTGGTCAAAAAGGCTCCAAGCGTGAAGGAATTGGCTTTTTTGCCTCCTAACCAGGGTTCAGTAAAGGAGAAATTGTATGATTGATAAAACTTGCCATTGGATTGACCCCTGAGCGATAACTTTTGGCCATCACCGGTAGGCAGCGGATCCCATTGTTTTTTATTGAAAAGGTTGCGAACTGCAAAATTGTTAAAAGTCACTCCCAGCGTACCAATGACACCCTGGAAACCTCCCCAGCCAGCAGACAATTCCAATTGGTCAGAAGGTTTTTCTTCTACGGAGTATGTAATATCTACAGTGCCTCGTTCTGGGTTGACATCAGTACCGATATCTACTGTTTCTTGATTGAAGTAGCCCAGATTGATGATCTGCCGTTGGCTACGGATGATATTGGATCGGCTGAATTTTTCGCCTGGTCTTGTCCTAAGTTCGCGCCTGATGACATGCTCATGCGTACGATCATTGCCTACGATGCTCACTTTGTCTATGGTGGCCTGTGGTCCTTCGTAGATGCGCATTTCCAGATCGATACTGTCACTATTGATGGATACCTCGACTGGTTCGACCCTGAAAAACAAATACCCATCATCCATATACAAGCTACTTACATCGCTTCCATCCTGGCTAAATCGAAGCCGTTGGTCTAAAAGTTCCTGGTTGTAGATATCTCCTTTTTTGATTCGTAAATAAGCATTGAGTTGTTTCGCTTCATGGATTGAGTTTCCTTTCCAGGTGATGTCACCAATATAGAACCGAGGGCCTTCGTCAATAAACAATTCGAGCTTTAGTGCTCCATCTTCCGTACGCCATACACTGTCTTTGGCTATGCGCGCATCTCTAAAGCCAACTGTGTTGTAATACTTGATCAGTTTTATTTTATCTTTTTCGAAGTCAGCCTTGACGAGTTTAGATTTGCCGAAGATTTTTCCTTTTTGCTTGGTATCAGACATCTTACTTCTAAGCTTTTTATCTGTCACCTGGACATTGCCATTGATGATGATTTCATCTATTTTAACTCGCTCTTTAGTATCTATTTCAAATTCCAAGACTACGGCATTGCGCATCTTGGTATCCCTTTTTTCGAGTACTTTGACCCCAACATCATAATATCCTTTATCCCGAAAATACGATTTGATCTCGTTGATTGCAGTTTGTTTTTTACTCTCATTGACCACATCATTTTTGCCGACGAACCGCTTTAGTTTATTATTGAGTTCCTCATGTTGTGATTTTTTGATCCCGGTATAGCTATAGCGAGCCAGGCGAGCTTTTTCTTCCAGGTGAATTTCGAGGTCCATCACGGAGCCATCGATGCCGGCATTGATGATATCTACTTCAGTAAAAAGTTTCAGATTCCAAAGAGAACGAATTGCTTTTTGAATTTCAGGTCCAGGCACCGTGATTTTAGAACCGCTTTTGAGCCCGGTGACCCCTATGATCGCATTGGCATCACTATTGAAGGTGCCGGTGACAGTGATCTTGCCTATCTCATAAGGCTTAGCAAGATCATAATCCATAAAAGGAAGTACAGTGTCTTGCTGGCTGTATGATACTACGGTTGCGAAGAGCAGGAAGATAGCGAAAAGCAAAAATTTACTGAATATTTTCATTGTAACACCGTGATGGATTTGATATAAACGATTTCGATTTTCAATCATTCCCTGAAAGATTGTCTTTTTAACATTGTTTTAATTGTTTGCTTTATGCTCAGTAATCAATTGTTCTGAAGTCTTGCCAAACCTGCGTTCGCGATGCTGAAAAGAAGCGATTGCGGTCCAAAAATCTTCTTTTCGGATATCCGGCCAATAAACCGGTGAAAAATAAAGCTCAGTATAAGCGCACTGCCACAACAAAAAGTTGCTCAACCGCTGCTCTCCACTGGTACGAATCATCAGATCCGGATCAGGATAGTCTTTGGTGGTGAGCTCTGCCCGGATACTTTCCTCTGTGATGTCATCGGGAGAAATGAACCCTTGGGCTACCTTCAAAGAAATGCGTTTGGTGGCTTCAGTGAGTTCCCAACGCGATGAATAATTGAGGGCAAGTATCAGCTGCATACCTGTATTATGTGCGGTGTCTGCTATCCCTTTCATCAAAGCATCGTAGGAGGCCTGAGGTAATGAATGAAGGTCACCAATAGCCTTTAGCTGAATGTTATTATCATTTAGTGTCTTCACTTCGACTCCAATGGTTTCAACCAACAAAGACATGAGTGCATTAACCTCAATGGCAGGTCTGTTCCAGTTTTCAGTAGAAAAAGCATAGAGAGTAAGGTATTTAATACCGATCTCAGCCGCTGCTTCCGTACACTCCCTGACTGCTTTGACCCCATTGTGGTGGCCAAAGATCCTGGGCATGCCATGATCCTGGGCCCATCGACCGTTGCCATCCATGATGATCGCCACATGTTGTGGGAGCTTGGTGGTATCTATTTCTGATTTGCTGGCCATGCCTGTTTCTAAAGAAATTGGGTGCAAAAGTACTTAAAATACAGATGGTTACCATAAAAATTTTACGGAAGGCTTGAATCAATGTGGTTATCAATTGTTAGCTGGAAGGTAATAACATGGGCATAGGATTACATGAACAGATTTTGGAGAAGCTTTCAAAAAAAATTACAGTTATTAATGCACCTCCCCTGAGTACGGCCTATAGATTATTTAATCGATTAAGTATTATCTTCGATATGCTATCAGACCCTACCGTAAGCTGGCCTTGAATCCTAATACCTTATGTCAAATTTGATTAAATATCTTAGCCCATACCTTGTAGCAATAGTCATCCTTGTTTCACTCAACTTATTGTTTTTTTCTCCAGAGCTCAGCGGTAAGGTATTACAGCAAAGTGATATGATAAACAATACCGGCATGGCCCATGAAGCTAAACAGTATTTTGAAAAAACAGGGAAAGTAACCTATTGGACCAATGCCATGTTTGGCGGGATGCCCACGTACCAAATCTATGTGCCCCAGACCAGGCCCAGTTTATTTTGGTCAATGACCCGATGGTTGGGCCTTTCTTTTACCGGATCATTGAAGTACTATTTGATTTTGTCCCTGGCAGCATTTATTGGTTTGTGCTGTTTGAGTTTAGGGCCCTGGCTTTCATTGCTTGGAGCCTATTCGATTACATTTGCGGCCAATCATATCGTGCTGGTAGGTGCCGGTCATCTCACTAAAATAGCTGCATTGGGTTTTGTTCCCCTCATCTTCGTCGGACTACACTTGCTTTTTAATAAAAATTGGAAGCTCGGTTTTCTGGTTTTTACTTCCGGATTGGCGGGTAGTATCAGCATGAATCATATCCAAATGACCTATTACGCTGGCATGCTGGTTACGATTTATATAATTTTCGAGTGCTTCCAAAGATCAAAGGAGAAAAAAATAAATACCTTGATTCGTCCGGGATTGGCTATTGCTGCGGGAGTAATTATTTCGTTTTTGGCTAACTTTTCGTTATTGATGGGCTTGCAATCGTATGCCAAAGATACCATGAGAGGAGGCGCTATATTGCATACGGCTGTGGCACAAAATACAGCCAGCAACAGTGCCAGTAGTAAATCGGGACTTGGCTGGGATTATGCAATGCAATGGAGTGAAGGATTCTCTGACCTACTGTCTATATGCATTCCTGGAGCTGTAGGTGGATCCAGCAATGAAACATGGTCAAAGGAATCTAAAATGGCTCAAGCTTTGGTAAAAAATGGGACTGCAATCAATGAAAACTTTAAACTACCTCTATACTGGGGTAAGCTGCCTTACACAGATGGACCAGACTATGCCGGGATATTATTGATCCTTACTTTTGTCATGGGATTGGTCCTGATCAAGGGTCCCATCAAATGGTTTGCGTTAGTTAGTGCAATAGTATTAATCCTCCTTTCCTTGGGTTCACATTTTTCATTGATTAATAAATTGGTATTCAATTACCTACCTTATTACAATAAATTCAGAGCTCCCAATTCCATTTTAAACGTTCTCACTGTTTTGATACCCCTGTTTTCAATGTACAGTTTGAATGATTTTATTAAACAAAACTGGACACAGGAAAAGTTGCTTCGGTTATTTAAATGGACGGTTTTGCCTTTGATCATATTGTTGTTGGTCGTAGCGTTGTTTGGTCCATCACTATTTAATATGAGATCTGATTTGGGTGATCCGGATTGGAAAAACAACAAGGGTTTATACCAGGCGTTATTAGATACACGTGCTGGTTATTTGAGATCAGATACGATCAGGTCACTCGCCATCCTGATTGCAGGAGCAGGCTTAATGTATTTTTTTGGGCTAAAAAAAATCAAATTCAATGATTTCTTATTGGCCTTCGGGCTGTTGATAGCCATGGATCTCTGGATGGTGGCAAAACGGTATGTCAATGCCTCTGACTTCCAGGCCGAATCTTTTGAAGAGTCCAATTTCAAACCTAACCTGGTAGACCAGGAGATACTAAAAGATCCTGATCTTTCCTATAGAGTATTAGACCAGAGTGTGAGTACTTATACCTCGTCGAGGCCTTCCTATTTTCACAAAGCCATTGGTGGCCATAGTCCCGCCAAACTAAGAAGGTATCAGGATATGATCGATTTCTATTTTAGTAAGAACGATATGACCGCCTTAAATATGATGAATACAAAGTATTTTATCAATGAAAAAGGGGCTTTGCAAACTAACTCCGGTGCCATGGGCAATGCTTGGTTTGTTGATACCGTCCTAACCGTATCCACTCCTGATGAAGAAATTGCATCCATTAAAAACATTGATCCTGCTAGTCAGGCTATTTTCCTGGCATCCGATTTTGACCACTTAGAGATCCCTTTACGATTTAATAAGGAAGGCCATATCACATTGACAAGGTATGCCCCTAATGAACTTCAATATATGTCTCAGACCAAAGATCAACAATTGGCGGTATTTTCCGAAGTGTGGTATGGCCCGAATAAAGGCTGGCATGCCACAATAGATGGGATGCCAGCCGAACACTTCCGTGTCGATTATCTTTTAAGGGCGATGCTTGTGCCGGCAGGAAACCATACCATCGAGTTTAGATTTGAACCAGATCAGATTAAATCAAACCAACTTGTCTCGTCTATCTCAGGTACAATATTTGGGGTGATACTGCTGATATCAATTGGCTTTGGCATTAAACAGCTGGTGGAAAAACCTGATGAGACAGTAGGCATTGTACCTTTATCAAATCAAGAGAAGAAACTTAAATGAATGGTCTGGAACAAAAATATCAATTCTGGCTCAGCATTGTTACAGTCTGTTACAACGATGAAAAAAACTTAACCAGGACATTGGATAATCTGCGAAGACAACCAAAAGATCATGTACAAATAATCGTTATAGATGGGGGCTCTGAGGATAATTCAAAAAATATTATTCAAGCCAATCTGGATTTGATCTCTGACTGGGTAAGTGAAAAAGATAATGGTCTATATGATGCGATGAACAAGGGCATTCAAATGTGTAGAGGACAATACATCGTGTTTTTGAATGCAGGAGATGTATTTCACGATGATCATGTCTTACCCTATGTCTTTCAAAATCATCAAAATGCAGACATATTGTATGGAGACTCCATCTTCGTGCATCAAGACGGATCTTATAAAAGCCCCAGACATAAAATAATTCCAAAATCCCTCAATTGGAAGAGTTATAAAAAAGGTATGGTGATTTGTCATCAGGCTTTGTTTGTAAAATCAAGCATTGCAGTCTTATATAATACGACATATAAGGTTTGTGCTGATTTAGATTGGGCTATTCGAAGTACTAAAAAAGCCGCCTCTACCTGCAACCTTGGAATCACAGTTTGTGATTTTCAAGATGACGGCATTTCGAGTCGCAAAAGAATACAAGCGCTTATCGAAAGATGGCGAATCCTGAGCCATCACTACGGGATTTGGCAAACCTTTTGGAACCACCTGAGCATTCCTCTTGCTTTTATAATTTGGAAAAGTCATAGATTCAGAACGTTAAAATGGTCTTCAGTGCGCAGTTTCATCCATCACTTCACTGTAAAGCTTTAAATAGGGCTTTAAGTTTTCTGTGTCATTAAATTTTAACGTTGCCCTGGTGCTAATGGTTTCTCTATTGAATATAGTGCGCTGCTGCACAAATTTTAAAATAGCGTCAGCAAAATCTTGAGCCGATTGCCTATAGGTTAAAAAACCATCCATTCCATCTTCAATCATTTCTGGTACTCCGCCTACGTTGAAAGCAATGACTGGAGTGCCACAAAGCAGCGACTCTGCGATAGTGTTAGGGGCATTATCACAGATAGATGGATGCATTAAAATCTCGGCTGCATTATAAAGTTCAGCCATCTCGACTTGTTTTTGCACATAGTTCACTTTAGTGTATGTGATATCATTCAAAAAGATATCATCTAAATCTTTTCCAACAAGGGTACAATGAAAGTTATCCTGAGGCAACAATTTGATGGCCAATTTTAATAACCCAAATCCCTTTGATTGTATTTTGAACGAATGCACCACAAATAACAAATTGATTTTATGCGATGGGATATTCCATTTGTTTTTACAATACACCGGATCCCCAATCTTAAATACATTAGGATCGTACACATTAGGCAAATAAAAATGTGCCAGATTCTTAAATATTAAACTTTTAGCTGATTGATTCAACATCCACCTGGAAGGCGCTGCTATCAAGAGTTTTTTAAAATTTTCGATGGCTTGTTTTTTAATTATAAAATATGTTTCAGCAGCCTGGGGTTGATTGGTTGAACCTATTTGAGGACAAGTGGTGCATCCAGTTATAAAACCGGAACAGTGGTGTGCATAATGGCACCCACCTGTGAATGCGTTCATATCGTGTAACGACCATACAACTGGTTTGTTGATATAATTAAAGAAATTTTGATAGTCCAGAAAATGCGAAGTCCAATGAAGGTGAACAATGTCAGCTGCTTGTATGATGTCGGCAACCTCCGGGCGAAATAATGAATGAGGTGAAGTAAAAAGTACCGTATCCTGTGAATACCCGTCATAAGGAGGGAACAAACCTCTTAACAAATAGTTTTCCAGTAAATAATCCATATAATGATGCACCGATTTGTGCTTCAGGTATGCAAAATGATTTTTTAATTGCGTAGAATGGTAGTATTTTGACAAAAAAGTAGAATGTATCCCCATCCGAAGTAAGGCATAATGCAAATTTTTTGAAGCCTGAGCTGCTCCACCCACATCGTTGCTATTTACATGTACTACTTTCATATTATTCCCTCAAGCATTGTCAGTCCAAAGCTAAAGCTAACCCCAGATAGATCGGGAAACTATTTTTTTGAATGGGTCGTAGCTTGAAGGATCTGTAGATAAAACTTGTATATTCAATGGCATATTTATAAATTTCTGAATCCTAGACAAGAGAGATCGATGACCCATTAAATTATTGTAACTAAACTTTCTATTTCCCATCAATGTTTGAAACGCCCATACTCTTTTTGGTTTTTAACAGGCCTTCTGCCACCAGGGTAGTGTTCAACCAATTGCGCGAGTGTCGGCCTATGCATCTCTATATAGCCGCAGATGCCCCTAGACCGGAGATTGCAGGTGAATTTAAATTATGTGAGGAAGTCAAAAAAATTATTTCCGAAGTCGATTGGCCTTGTAAGGTGCACCATCTTTTCAGGGAACAGCATCTTGGTTGCAAATTGGCGGTGAGTGGCGGTATAAATTGGTTTTTTGAAACAGTAGAAGCCGGTATAATTCTGGAAGATGATTGCATGCCCTCTTTAAGCTTTTTTACCTTCTGTGCAACAATGTTAACAAAATACAGCTCCTATCCGAATGTATTCCATATCACAGGAAATAATTTTCAGCAAGGCATTCCGAGAGGTTTAAGTTCTTATTATTTTTCAAAATATGCACATATCTGGGGTTGGGCTACCTGGCGGCGGGCATGGAATCAGTACCATCTGCAGCTGACCAATTGGAGTCAGTACAGCAAAAGCGCAGATTTTAAAAAATGGTTTACCTCAAAGAAAGAATTTTCATTCTGGAGTAAGAAATTTAACACCTACCATCAAAATCCTGATATTAACAACTACTGGTCCTTACAATGGCAATATGCCTGTTGGTATCATGATGCATGGACTATTACACCACAAAAAAACCTGGTCACCAATATTGGAATTGGTAGTGGCACCAACACAACCATTTATTTGAAACACTTAATCATCCCGGCCGAGCCACTGCTAGCGCCTTATACAACGCCAACTGAAAAAACTTTAAATTTGGAGGCTGACTCGTATACTTTTAAGCATGTATTTTTATATAAGGGAACTATACAGAGCAGAATAAAATATCATATTGGCCGGTTCAGGAAAAAGCTTAATCTATGAAATTAAAATCCTGGGTTCCAGAAAAAATATACCAGCAATATTTAAAGCCGTTCGATTTAAACCACCTTCACAGGTTAGGCAAACGCATCTATTCGCAGGAAGGTGAGGATATTTTAATAGAAAGATATTTGGGCAAAAAGTCCAAGGGGTTTTACATCGATATCGGGGCACATCATCCTTTTCGGTTTTCAAACACTTATTATTTTTACCGACAAGGGTGGTCCGGTATTAATATGGAGCCTAATCCTGAATTGTTTGGACTTTTGTCAAAGCATCGGCCACATGACATAAATTTAAATATCGGCCTTAGTGATAAACCACAGGACCTGACTTACTACTATTTTGAAGAAGCTGCCTATAATACTTTTTCACACGAGATTGCAATGCAATTAATAGCAAATAAAAATATCCTGATACGCAAAGAGCAAATCGCTACCACTACTTTACCGCTCGCTCTTAAAAATTTGATTTTGCCTACCAATATTGATTTTTTGTCCATTGATACAGAAGGTATGGACCTTAATATATTGATGACAAATGACTGGGATAGTCTCAGGCCTCAGCTCATCCTGGCAGAATTAAAAGTCGACAGCCTTCGATTGGCTTTGGAATCGAAGATGAATCAATATCTCGAACAATCTAATTATCGACTGGTGTCAAAATTGTACAATACTATTTTGTTTAAAAGGTTGGATTAACCAAAGATACTTAAAACGAAACTTAACTTAGGAATGAGACCTGGAAGGTGATGTATGAAGTTCCGGGATTTGTGCTGCACACCTTTCGTTTCTAATTCAGCATTTTTTAAAAGTGCTGGCCCTCAAATAAGGTGATAGATCTGAAGCTAGAGGCGAACGAAATATAGGGGTACGAAACCTGCCAGGGCTATAAGTCGCCCATACTTTTTAGGCCTGGCAGGTTGGTTCGTGCTGACGCTAAAATCCGCGAGATGGCCTTCAAGGTATCTGCTTAAGGCTGACACGCAATTCAGGAATAGGCTCCGAAGGCGCTGCCGCGAACGAAACCTACAGGGTCTACACATAGCCGATGCATTTGAGACCTGGCAGGTTGAGCTTGTCGAAAACAAGGCTGACGCGCAATTCAGGAGGCGGCCCTGAAGGGTTCGACAAGCTCACCCTATTAGGCGCCACCTGAAGCATGCCCGCAAGGGCTATTCGAGAATAATCATACTGACGCTTCGGTTAGCATGATAATCATGGAATAATATAGTCCTAAAGGACGCAAT